>FUFK010041135.1_pt1 | contig 61481 bp, 47 predicted proteins | sample 1021851 | NCBI WGS metagenome assembly FUFK01 (sample SAMEA51879418, study PRJEB19060) | metagenome
TCCCAATCGCGCACAAACTTGCCGAAGTATTTATGATTAATCAGCCAGAAGTGAAAGCGTCTTGAGCTGCGCGCCCAGCACCCTGCTGCCAACAGTATAAAAGGTGCGGTCGGCATCACTGGTAACAATACGCCAATGATACCCAGTACAAAAAACAACCAGCCTAGTATCACAAACGTCCAGCGCACCGTTGGGCTGTTAGACTGATTGGTCTTGGGACGATAATAAAAGGCTTTTTTGTCGGTCATATTGATTACATCAATGCTAATAGGTGTTTAAGAGCTATTTTTATAAAAAAATAATCATGCAACAAAGACTCATTTGGCTCAATATTGTTTTTGCGTTTTTATGTGGTTATTTCATGTCTAGCGGTCTGCCTCTACCATCTGCCTATAAAAAAACCACTAATAGCAAAGGCTAAAGTGGTTTTTGCTTCATCATAGAAACGACTTATACTAATAGCAGCACAATCACCGTAAAGATAACGAAGTAAACAAAGACGCCAGCGGTCGCATAAAACGTCTTAATCTCTTTATTATTAATCTTAATCTTACTGAGCGTCGTGCCAAGCTTAAGCATAGAGATGGCAAAAAAGTAAAACGCCAAAGCCAGTAGCGTGATACTGATAATAAATATCACCACGGGAGCGACGATACCAAAAAAGGTCTCAGTGCCCGGAAACAGTATCTTACCTTTGATCACTAATATCAGTAGTACGGCAGCCAGCCCCGACGCTGAGGCATGAAAAAAGATAATATCGTGCCAAGAAGCATTCGTTCTATAAAAGCTATTTTCGATACCGAAATGACTATCAGCATGGTCCACTTCGGTCGCCCCTCTTTTTCCGACGGCTCGATAGGCGTTTATCTTACTGACTGTAATCAGGAAGGTAAAAAAGGTAAAGGCAATCCACAAAAAGACGTACAAGTTCAAGCTCATAACTACCTCAAGACTTATATAATTATGCCTTTAATATACCATATTATGTATTAATAAGACTAACGAGTGTACGGAGTGTTTATAAGCCTCGCTACATGATGGTTAGTTTGCGAGTATTAAGGTGGTCGAACTTGTCCCCCCTTTCTTACTGATATAAAAAAAACCGCTATGGCTTGAGGTGGTAGCGATTTTTTTACTTTGATTGACTTGTCGGGTCTCGTGCCTCGATACTAGTCTGCATTCTTCGTTATTTGCGCTACGCCTTTCAAAAATACGATTTATCTAGTTGTACTTATAAACTTCTTTGCATCGTCACGTTTTCCTTTGCTCAATAATTCTATAACTTTACTTAAATCTGAACGTTTAGGAACACGACGTTTATATAGTTTTAAAAACTGTTTAGTAGTATTGTTGATTTCGAAATTATTACTATAAATTAGATTCAACAAAACTTTTAATTGATCACTATCTAACTCGATTTTTTTGTCTACAAAGCTTTTTGCAATAAAATCTATATATTGAGAATCATCATTCGCGGCCAGTGTAGCAGATATGAATATTAACTTCAGCCAGTCTGTATCAGAAAATTTCCGTACATCTCCTACAATATCATCAGCAATACTTCTTAATGCTTTATCAAAGAACTCATAGCCATAACATTGAGATACGATAATGCACATAAACATCATCAATTCCATTCTACCCATGTCTAAAGATTTTAATGTTTCCGCTTCTTTAGGATCGTTGAGGATATCCAGTACTGTCTCAGCCGCTATATTGACACTATTATTTAGTTGTTTTTCTATAGCAGAATAGGGGGAAACATATGCTGCTAATAGGAATTGAGCGTTCATAGCAACTTGGTTTATTTTGAGGCCATAGCTATTGAACTCGATCTCACTAAGACTTGATATCAAACTAGAGCTATCTTTAATTAATCCAAAAACAAAGAAATATGAATTTTGCCAATAAGGATTATAAATATCCTCATTAACTTCATATTCACTGTTCTGAAACAACGAACGTGCATAAAAAAACTCGCAAAAAGATCTATGTTTGAATCTAATAGTTTGATTCTTACTGCTAGTTATGAATATTTCATTATTATATGCAAGTTTTTCAAAAATTCTTTTATTATCTATTTCTAGATTTCGCTCAGCAAGATAATCGTCAACTATTCTTTTCATCTCACTGATAGACACAGTTGTGAGGTTATAATCCAATAAATACTTAGAGAATATCCCACAAACATTCTTGAATATCTCATATTCTGTCTGAGATTGTAAATCGCCACCTACCCATCTAAAAAGAACAATCTCTGTAAATTTACTATACAGCTCAGTTAGAGTAGAAGGTATTTCCTTTGGGTCGTGACTTAAAATCTGTCCCAACAGAATTGCTGTCATAGGAGTCTTAGGTAACATATTAAAAAGCTCTGAGCTTGATAGTTCTGACCTAATACCTATTTCAGAATTATAGTAAGACTTAACAATAGCCATTATCTGACTATTCTGTAATGGACAAATTTTATATAGATCGAAGTATTTTTCTAAAAATATTTCGAACTCATAATCCTCAATCTCTCTTGTAGTTAATATAAACTTAAAACCCTGATATTTTCTTATAACCTCGTTAAGACCTATGATAAAATTCTTTCTTTCACTAATTTCTAAATAATACTCGTCAAAACCATCTAAAAAAACAATTAATTTAGGATCTTTTATGTAAACTTCTATACTTTTGATAATCTCTTCTATATCTGCATCTAAACTTTGTATCAAATTCTCTTGGTAGTCAGAAAATTCAATAATTACTGGAATAGACTCAGTTTTAGACTCCCTGAAGGCTTCAAGGTGTTGTAGAACATGATTCGCTACTAGAGCTGACTTACCAGAACCCATACCGCCTTCAAGCAAGATCGCATTAGATACATCTAATGCTTTGCTGAGTGAGTTTACTCTTCTAAGGTTAGATATTTTTAGTTTCTGGCCTTTTATTTCTTTTCTTTCTATGGCAAGCTCAATATATTCATTAGAAGCTCTAACTCCATTTGCATTTCCTATTAGTAGTTTTTCGCACTTCTCCTGAACTTCTTCGAAATAGAGGTTGAGTAAGACTCTAGAGTCTTTCCAGTAGTCACTATAGTGTTTATCAATTAAAGGTACTAGTTCAGTTTTACTTATAAAATCTATAGTACGTCCAATGAACTTAGCGTTCACAACTTTTTCAGCCTGTTTACTTATCGTACCGTTTGTAACTACAACTACTTTGTTTATAGTTATCTCTTTTAATCCATTGTTTACATATCTAGGGACTTGAAAACATTCATCAATTTGACGTTCGATCTCTTGTAAATCTTTTTGAGTTATCTTACCAACCTTTACCACAACCCCGGTGTATTCTTCATTTCCAAAACTTCCTACAGACTCTAAAACGAAATCAGCACCAAACTCATGATTACCCTGTGTATAGTTTACTTTTCTGAACGATTCCATTCTAGTGAATAATTCACGTAAGATAGGATGGAAGTCCTGCACTTCTTTTTTTATTTCGTTCTCCAACTTATTAGCTTTTTCTTCGTAGTTCATAGTATTCTCAATTTATTAGAAAAATGAAATATGTATTGTTTCTTGCGCGAGGGACGAGCGCCGAGCTAAGTCGTTAGAGAACACTGCCCCATGCATCGCATATTTCTATGGTGTAAAGAACTTCGATGCTGAGGCCATGCTTTTTAAATTTTTGCTTTTCTTACAAAGCTTTTAACTGCTCCATCTGAGCCGTCATCGCGGTCAACTGCCCTTCTAGCTCAGCCAGTTTCGCCTTCTCAGCATCGACTACTTCGGCTGGCGCTTTACTGACAAAGCCTCCAATACTTATCTTACACCTTTTTTAGGTATAAAGTAGCTTGTGAAAAATACGAAATTTACCAATATTCTGGCTTTAGAATTGGTTTTTTCTTGGTAGGTACTTTATTGGGCAAGCGGCTGTCTGCCAGTTCATCATCGGTAATATACGAGCGTGTCCAGTCAGCATATTGGCTGAGGCTTTGGTTTTTTGGACGACGGCTATCTTTTCTTATGGGAATGATGACACCGATAGTAACAGCGTCGCCCAGATCTTCTCTCAGTGCTCTAAGCGCAGGCTCAAGATCGGTATCATTCGAGACAAAGACCACTTGTTGTGCCTTATTCTGTATCGCATCTCGATAGGCAGTCAATGCAATATTGACATCCGTCTGCTTTTCTTCTAAGCGCCACACTTCAACACGGTCGCTTTTGTCAGGGGGTTGTTTGTATTTGAGCATATTACCTTTTTCAAACGCATAGTACCCTTTTATGATTTTTATATGATTAGGATACTTTGTTTGCAAGGCCCGATGATAAGCGTGCTGTGCTTGCTGAGCGTTTGCACCCATCGTGGATACTTTTGATTTAATATCTGCGGTAAAGAAATATACGGTGTCAACAACAGCGTTTGGATCTTGTGTATGAATGATACGATTGGCGAATAGATGGTATAGGTCCAGCCATTTGTCATTACTGTGCTTTAGACAGCCATAAAATAGATTATAGCCATCAATATATACATTGGTTTTCAAATTTAACCGCCTAACTTTTTTGTCGATATAAAAAAACCGCTACAGCATGACACTGTAACGGTTTTTTTGCCCTATGCAAGCTAAAAACTTAATTTTAGATACTAAGGGTGAGTTGTAAGTTTATTATATCTACCCCAAAGGTATTATGCAAATATATTTGGTACGTTTATTTGCAATGAAATTACTAAGTTACAACGCTTTCAACTGCTCCATCTGCGCTGTCATCGCCGTCAACTGCCCTTCTAGCTCAGCCAGTTTCGCTTTCTCCGCATCGACCACTGCCGCAGGCGCTTTACTGACAAAGCCTTCATTGCTCAGCTTACGCGAGATACCTTCGGCTTGCTTTTGTAGCTTATCAAAAGATTTACCCAGACGTTTTAGTTCAGCGGTTGGGTCAATCAGCCCTTTCATGGGTACAAGGACGCGTAGCTGACCAACCATACTCGATGAGGATAGTGGCACCTCATCACCGTCTTTTAGAATCGTTAAGCTCTCCACTTTCGCTAATGCCTTAAATTGATTGGCAATACGCGATAGACGCTGCTCTTCTTCACTAGAGATATTTTGTAGTAGCACAGGCAAGCGCACCGCGTTACCGAGTTTCATCTCACCTCTGATATTACGGACGCTAGCGATCAGCTCTTGTAGCCAGTCCATATCGGACTCGATTTGCTCGCTAATCAGCGCGCTATCGGTTTGCGGATAATCAGCGATGACGATGCTGTCGGTGTTTTTGCGATTTAGCAGCGGCGCGATAGTTTGCCAAATCTCCTCGGTCAGATACGGCATGATCGGATGGGTAAAGCGCATGGAGCTCTCAAGCACATGTAGCAGTACGTAGCGGATTTGCGCTTTACGCTCGTCTGTCACTGAGTCATCATTGAGGCTGGCTTTGGCAAGCTCAACGTACCAGTCGCAGTACTCGTTCCAGATAAACTCATAGATATCATGACTGACCATATCGAGGCGATACTGGTTAAAGTGCTGATGGATATTTTGGACGCTAGAATTTAGACGACTCATAATCCATTTTTCGGGTAGCTCCCACACCTCAGGCTTTGCGCTTTGGTCGATAGGCAGCGCGCTGCCCTCTTTATCGACACAGTTCATCAGTACAAAACGGCTGGCGTTCCAGATCTTATTACAGAAGTTACGATAGCCCTCAACGCGTTTTAGATCGAAGTTAATGTCACGGCCCGTGCTCGCCAAGGAGGTAAAGGTAAAGCGTAGCGCATCAGTACCGTAAGCGGCGATGCCTTCAGGGAACTCTTTACGGGTTTGCTTCTCAATCTTGGCGGCGTCTTTTGGGTTCATCATATTGCTGGTACGCTTTTCTACTAGCGTTTCCAAATCGATACCATCGATGATATCGATTGGGTCGAGCACGTTGCCCTTGGATTTGGACATTTTCTGCCCTTGGCCATCACGGACGAGACCATGGACATAGACCGTCTTAAACGGTACTTGCGGGCTGCCGTCGTCGTTTTTGACAAAATGCATGGTCAGCATAATCATGCGCGCCACCCAAAAGAAAATGATGTCAAAACCGGTGACGAGCACACTGGTGGGGTGGAAAGTCTCTAGCACGCGCGGATCAGCACTAGGATCTGACCAGTCAAGCGTACTAAACGTCCATAGACCCGAGCTGAACCATGTATCGAGCACATCATCATCTTGGCGCAGTTTGATATCATTGCTTAGGTTGTATTTAGTGCGAACTTCGGCCTCATCACGTGCGACATAAATCTCACCTGTCACATCGTCATACCAAGCCGGAATACGATGTCCCCACCACAGTTGACGACTGATACACCAGTCTTGCAGGTCGGTCATCCATGCCATATACATGTTTTTATACTGCGCGGGTACAAACTCAATATCGCCATTCTCGACCGCATCGATCGCAGGACCAGCCAGCTTATTGACCGCCACATACCATTGATCGGTTAGCCACGGCTCGACGATGACGCCGCTACGATCGCCGCGTGGCGCTTTAAGCTCGTAGTCTTCAATACTATCTAGCCAGCCCTCTTCTTGCGCTTGTGCTACCATCTTGACACGGGCGGTAAAGCGCTCAAGACCTGCGTAGCTATCACCTGCATGGTCGCTTGGCGTCGTCTCCAAGTTAGGCTCACGCGTTTGCAGATCAGGGTAGATTTCCATCTGTGGCAAGATATTGGCATGGGCATCCAATACATTAATCAGCGGCAGCTCATGACGACGGCCTAATTCGTAGTCATTAAAATCGTGGGCAGGCGTGATTTTTACGCAGCCGGTACCAAACTCAATATCGACATAATCGTCGGCGACGATAGGAACGATGCGCCCTGTGATTGGCAAAGTAATGGTCTTGCCCACTAAATGTGCGTAACGCTCATCACTTGGATTGACCGCGACAGCAGTATCGCCAAGGAGCGTTTCAGGACGGGTGGTGGCAACGACTAGATAGTTTTTGCCATCTTGGGTCGTTAGGTCTTTATCCGTGAAATGATAGCGAAAATGCCAAAGGTTACCTTTTTCATCATGGTTTTCGACTTCAAGATCTGACAGCGCGGTTTGGAACTTGGGGTCCCAATTGACCAAACGCTTACCGCGGTAGATAAGACCTTCGTCAAACAGACGTACGAATACTTCTTTGACCGCATTGGACAGACCGTCATCCATGGTAAAACGCTCACGCGACCAGTCGACTGAGCTGCCAAGCCTACGAATCTGAGTCGTAATATTATCGCCCGACTCTTCCTTCCACTCCCANATTTTATCNATAAAAGCATCGCGGCCTAAATCATGGCGACGGATACCCTCAGCGTTGAGACGACGCTCAACCACCATTTGCGTGGCGATACCGGCATGATCCGTACCCGGTTGCCACAGCGTATTGTCGCCATCCATCCGGTGATAACGTGTGAGCGCATCCATGATTGCGTTGTTAAAGCCGTGCCCCATGTGCAGCGAGCCTGTGACGTTCGGCGGTGGCAAGGCAATCGAAAATGATTCATCTTTATCAAAGGTTGGCTGAAAATAACCGCTCTCTTCCCAGCCTTGATACATGCCTGCCTCTACTGCGCTTGGGTTATAAGCGTTCTCTAATTGGCTTAGCGCGGCTTGGATAGACTGGGTTAGGTTGGTGTTAGTATTAGAATTGCTCATAGTGGCCTGGTCTTTTATTAATAATGAAGGTAAAAAATAGGTATAAATATAGGGTTAATAACGAATAGAGTGATTTTAACGCAGATAGGTTTATTTTGTTAGCGTTAAGGTGATTTATCGGCGCAGATTTCAGCGCTATTATTAATTCTTATTAAACAATCAACAACAGCAATCCGTCTAAACCTAAATATAATGGAGCATATCACTTTTACCGCAACGGCTTAATACTAAAATAATGACACTAAAAGATTAACACTGAGATATTAAGAATGAAGCACATTGAACATTAAGTATATTCACAATACTGTTACTAGCCATACAAAATAGCGAGCCTGCCGTGCCCCAAAATAANGANAAATCCCAAGNCGTAGCAAACGACACTTTAGATGCTCAAAGTCAGCACGATATACAAAGAAACAGTACANACTCTGATACGGTAGCGACCGATAAAGAGCCTCTAGAAGCTAGCGAAGACAAAGTTAATGATGACGTCGATGGCAGCGTCAAAGATGATGATGCTAATACTGACAAAGAAAATTCGTCACAGGATGTCGACGCTAGCGCGCCTAGCAGTGATGTCACCGAAAACCTCAGCGATGAAGACTTCCCAGAAGAGTTCACTGAGGAAGAAAAAGAAACTATCAAAAAAGTCGCCAGCGACGACAACTTAAGTAAAGCCAAAAGCTCAGCGAGTATCTTAGTCGAGCAGTTCATCGATGCCAAAGAAACTTTTGGCCGCTCCTTAGGCTCATTGTTTACCAGTGCCTTTACTGCGGGGCTGGAAATTGGCATTAGCTTCTTTGTGATTTTGTCTGCCTTTGCCCTACTCAAGGGTGTCGTACCGGATGACTACGCTATGGTACTGTCCTCCTTACTGTATCCGATTGGCTTTATNATNGTNGTNATTGGGCAGTCGTTATTATTTACTGAGCAAACCTCTTTATTAAGCCTGCCTGTCCTGAATAAGATTGAGCCTTTNCANAAANTGCTGCGACTTTGGGGCATCGTTATCGCGGGTAATGTCGTCGGCGGTTGTCTGTTTGCCGCTTTGATGATTGGCCTAGGCCTTAATATGGATCTATTTACCGTAAGCGCTATCAATGCTTATGCCGAGCACATTTTAGGCTTTGAGTGGTGGGTAATCTTTGGCAGCGCAGTACTCGCCGGCTGGATGATGGGCATTGCCGCCTGGCTTGTGACCTCCGCGCGCGATACCATTAGTCGCATCGTCCTTGTGACACTGATCACAGGGAGTATTGGCTTTTTGGGGCTGCATCACAGCATCGTTGGCAATATCGAAGTATTCGCCGCCTTAATGTACGGCACTACTGTGGGTATATTAGATTATTTACTATTTTTGGCAGTCGTATTAGCTGGTAATACTGTTGGCGGTGTGGTGTTTGTGGCGGTGCTTAAAAACCGTACCTTCTTGTTTGATGTGGCTAAAGTTCGCGAAGAAAGCGCTGAGGATAAGTCTAACAAGTTAGCAAGGCTTAACGGTCGCAAGCGTTAAAAGTGTCTGGCACTTGCTTAAAGGGACTGATGCTAACCGTTACTTATAGAAAATCTCATGACCAGTACTATCGCTTGGTCATGAGATTTTTATTTTACCTTGTCTCGATCATTTATTGCTTAGGCATAAGCTGCTTGTTGCTTTTTGGCTTTACCACTGAATACCTTGACCAAGATACCGGCGGTGAAGAACATAATCAGCGTATAGATCGCTGGCGTCATCGACATATCATAGTTAGACAATAGCGTCAGCGCCATAAAGATCGACAGCGTACTGTTTTGTAGTCCCACTTCCATAGTAATCGAGGTTCTTTGCGCTAAGTTTAAGCCTAATAGCTTACTGGAGAAGTAGCCAAGTGCCATAGTGACTAGATTGAGAATTAACGAAACAGGCCCTGTATTCACAAAAGCGTCAACGATGATATCGCGTTGCACATAGCTCAAAAACACCACGAGCATCGCCAAAAATGTTACCCCAAANCTAGAAACCAGCACTTGCGAGCTGTCGGCGAGTTTTGGCTTATAGCGTTTAATTATCATACCAATACTAATAGGCAGAATAGTAATCACAAAGAGTGAAATCATAGTTTTGGCAATAGGTAGCTGAAATTCAGTACCTGCACCCATAAAGTAAACCAGCGAAAAGCTCAGTACGATAGGAATGGTAAAGACAGTAATAACGCTAGCAATGGCGGTCATAGTCACTGATAACGCCACATCGCCTTTGGCCAAAAAAGTGAACAGATTGGAGGTGGTGCCGCCCGGACATAGCACTAGTAACATGACGCCTACCGCATATTCAGGACGTAGCGGCATAATATTGGCAAGGGCAAAGCCGATAAGCGGCAACATGATAAGCTGATTGGCTAAACCTATACTCACCGCTTTAGGGAATTTTACTACGCGTTTGAAGTCATTTACGACCAAGGTCAGACCCATGCCCATCATAATCAAAAATAGACAAATAGGAATGACGACTGAATTGACAAAGGTGACTAGCTGAACACTTTCCATAACTACTTCCATGTAGTGAAGACCTATTTAGGCCGAAAAATAACGTTATAAATGAGTATAACGGTACAAGCATAAACTCATTGCTCANTTTCGACTACTTACCAGTCAANAATAGGCTTTTGTTTTTTAATAATAAAAACGAGGGTATGATTAGACAGTAGTTGTCGCAGATAAGAGGTTTGGTTTGAGCTGTAATTTATATATGAGATGACTGATAATAGTAGATAGTCATTTGAGATTATCGCTGCTGATGACCGCCGTACCGTAAGCAATCGCTTCGACCATACTGCCGAGCTGATTGACATTCGTGACCTCTAAGCGCAGACCATAGACGTGATTATAGCCTTTGCTATGCGCTTGGGTACGCATACGCACGAGCGCTTCCCGGCGAGCTCGGTCGAGTAGTGTCTCGTAAGTGGTTAAGTTTTTGCCAAATAAGCTCAGCACTTTGGCGATGACCATTTTGAAGTAGTCTTGCGCGATGACCACGCTGCCAAGCACAAGCTCGCCTTCACTATCCGCTTGTAACTTGGGGCGATAAAAACGCTCACTTGAGACGATAATATGACTCAGCTCTTTTTCTGCTACTGATAAACGTCCTAAATGCTGGCGCTCATGGCGCGTACCAAAGAACCAGCCGACGACAAACAAAATCAGTAGCGGCGCATAGTTGATCAGCATTTGCGTTAAAGAGTTATTCATAACCCATCTCTAGTGATAAAAGTCTGACAGCTTAGCGGTATGACTTAATTGTATGAAAAGGCACTACTCACCAAAAGGATTAAAGCGTGGTAAGTCATCTGCAGGAGGGTTGGTTGCTGTTGGCTGGCCTTGGTTATTAGGCGCTTGATAAGACTGATAACCCGTATCGCTAGGATACGGATTGGATGATGGCTGCTCCTCGGGTACTGCTTTGATGGCAGTGCCGTAGACAAATAGCTCAGAGGCGCCTTGGGCGATACTAGACGTCGAAAACCGTAGTCCGACTATAGCATCAGCGCCCAACGCTTCAGCTTTGACCACCATACGATCTATCGCTTCTTGGCGCGACTCTTCTAGTAGCTCAGTATAAGCGGTCAGCTCGCCGCCAACGATGTTTTTTAGACCCGAAAATAAGTCTTTACCGACATGCTTTGAGCGCACGGTACTACCATAGACGACATCTAAGCGCTCAGTAATACGATAGCCTGGTAAATGCTCAAGGTTGGAGAGTTGCACGGTCATGGAATAGCCCTGTTAATCATTGGTATGAAATAATAAAAACAGCTCAGTCAAATTACCTTCGATACTATTGGCCATTTGCGCCATTTTCTTATCATCGCTGCGCATTTGTGTCAGCTCTTCATCTTCATCGTCGATGCCGCTGAATACGACCATAGGCAAGGTTAAAACAGCGACATCTTCAGCTGTCTCTTCGTTCTCAAACCAGTCCTCAGCTTCATCAGCATACATCGCATCGACAAACCCTATCGACCAAGCGACGATATCTGACTCCTCAGAGAAGTCCATCGCCGTGTCTTCATCCTGCGCATCTTCGTTAAATGGCAGCTCAATGGGCTGCTCATTTTTGAGCTCAGCGAGGATAGCTTGACGCCAGCGTTTTACGCCATCTACTACGTTCTCTGGTAGTTTGTCCGCTTGACCATCAAATAGCGCATCCAACCAGTTAGGCAGTGGACGACCGATCACCGTAGCGGTCAAAAACCCATGGGTGGCGATACTATCGAGCACGTAGAGGCTCTCTTGGTTATCCAAAAAATCTAGTAATTGATCAAAGCTCAATGGGTTGCTACTCATGGCGCGCTTCCTTGTCGTTTGGCTGCCGAATTTTAACGCTATTACTCGATTAGGAGGTTCTATATTAAGAGGTATCCGCTTAGCACGACTAGCGTTGTCTTATGTTAGCTCAGTGTGTTGCCCTTTTAGCAAAGGGCGCGAGAGCTAGACCTCGTCATCATCCCAGTCGTCGTCCCAGTCGTCGTCGAGATCATCATCGCCATCATCTTCTAAGTCGTCTTTTAGCGCTTTTGCTAGACGCTTTTCTTCTAATAAATTATCAATGAGACGACGCTTCTCTAAACTGCTCAGGCGCGTACGGACACTGGTCTCAGCCTCTTCTACCATCTTTGCATCGTCGTCATCGGCAAATTCATCATCAAAATCATCAATATCAGGATCACTCATGACAAACTCCTATTATTTGTACCAAAAATTCAAAATCATTCAATTTATATATGCCTTATAAAGTCTCTAAAGTGTCTTGTCAATGCTTTTCGTCATTAAGCGCATTTTATCTTGGTACTGATTCGGTACTGATTTTTATTCTCTAGGCGATTTAAGCTTCACTTTCTGTCATCAGCACTGAGTTGCGCACATCGGCTAAGCGCTGCATCATAGCNTCATTACCTCCATCAAATATCGCACATTCACGCTCATAGACTGTAGTTGGGCGCTTGACGCTTTGTACCTGCACGTAGCTTGCGATCTGTTTTAGACCTACTTGAGGCAGTAATATAAGCATCTGCTCTTTTTTGCCGACGCTCGCGAGCAGCTGAGTCATCGCTTCTGCTCGCGCTTCATCACTGACGCCTACTTTTGCCGGTAGCGCAAAGCGAGACAGCTCAATATGCTTATCATGAATGATTTTATTAAGCATCAAATACAGCTTGCCTAGCATGACTCCGGCCAGTGCTACTTTTGCGTGGCTATTATCTGCTTTGAGCACCGCTATAGCGCCATTTTCATCAAAGTGCGGCTCATTGACCGCGCTAATTCCTAGTAATAAAGGCTGCTTTAACAGTTCAGTCAAAGCTTGCTGCAGGAGCTGAGTACATAAGGCTAGATAAGGCACACGCGTCTCTGGCGCTAAAAGCTCGAGCATGTTGTACTCGTCATGAAAGCTAATATGTACACTTACCGTCTCAAGGGTGCGAGAAGAAGATAAACTAGAGCCCTGCGCGCTAGGTTTAGCCGCATCATACCCTTTGGCGCTTGCCATATCAGTTGTATGACTTTGAGTGGTATCCGCGTCATGCTGCGCTTGGTCCGGACTAGAAGCGCGCGCCGCGCTCGCATTACTTTGAGCGGCACTGCTGCTGGCTGAGTGAGTATCGGTTGAGTGAGTGTCCGCTGATTGCTGAGACTTGAGATAAGCATTCAGCTCACTATGTATAGTTGCCGTATTGACTGCGGCGGCTTTGGTATTTGCTGACGCACTAGCGCTGTCATCAAGCGCGGCTTGCGCATAAGCCTCAGTCTCGCTTTGCTGACTGATCTCATCAGGATAACGGCTATGAGCCTGCGCTCGGCGCGCATACTGCTCACGATGCACATCTTCTATATCTTGACTTAGCGCGCTGATCTGCTCTTTTGTCGGCCGCGCAACATAGCTATAGACCAATAATAGCAATAAATGCAAAATCATCGAGCCAATCACAAACGGCCACTGCATGGTGATAATCTCACCTTTGCTGATGTCCTTTAAGGTGAGCGCGACGCTACCGATCACCGCATCGCCATTAGTCGCTATTTGGCTAATCGTATTGCCTTGTTGCATAGGCGCATTACCTACGGGCACTAACACCTCATCGTTGTTATCTTTAATGACCAATCGCGTGACATCTTGCTCACTAGTATAGCGATTGGCGATAACGCTCAGGCTGACCCGGTCTTGATTCTCTAAAGACAAGCGCGCCTCATCGATAAGCTGAGCGACCATCTGCTCGCCTTTTAGCTGACGACTGTTGCTCAACTGCTGATCAGTACTAATGACTAACAGTAAGGTTTGCAAACAAAAACTAATCAAGATTATGATGGCAAACAATCCTTGCCGCGGCGCTAAATAAGTCATGGTAGAGTAAACTTTTTTATAAGAAAGAATGAAAAAACGACACTGTCTATCGTTTTGTGATCGTTTTAGGAAAAGCATAAGGTCAAGTAGCGGCTAACGGCTCTATAGATAAGCTAACTGGTGCTTGGCAAGCTCAGTTTTATCGCCGAACGCTAACGCGCTTATAGCTACTATATCATCATCACGGCTATCATAGTTTATGGCGATAATAAATTTAATGCTCTAAGGTTTAAGCCTAAACTTTCATCCATTTTGCTGTCGTTAAATTAGCGAGCTATTTAGCGCTATTGGCCACCTTTGCGTCTGCCATGAGGCTTTTTTGCATGCTAGATAGTTTGTGCCTCACATATAGGCTTAGCGTACTAAAGCTGTTATTATTCCTAATCTTATCTGTGCATACAAGGGACAATTTAGCCATGCCAAAAAATACGCCTTACTCGTTACCAAAAGACAGCAAAGCATGGCAACAAGCCGTCGATTCTGTCGCCGCGCTGCTACCTAGTGGCACAAGCTTGAGCGACTTTGATGCCTTGCAGTCGCTACCGGTGTTTGCTTTGATTGTGGTGCTACCCGCCCATGTGCCGGCGCTAGATATCCATAACTATGTACAATCTTGGGTGGATGAGCAGCCAAGCTGGCATTTGGTCACGGTAGCCGAAGATGCTGAGGCGAACTTTATTGAGGTTGATGTCAATGTCGCCACAAGCGACGCCGCTGCTAATGCTCAAACACAAGACACCACCCAATCGGCGTTTGTCCCTGCACAAGTGTTCCGCTATCTGCTAGTACCGGCGACAGATACCTTAATGCATCCGGCCAAAAAGGTGGCCGCAGCGCACATCATCGACGATCAGTTAACGACTCGTCTGCGTCGTGACTTGGCTCAGCACTATACTGATAATCAAAGTACNGACAATCAAAGCACTGATAATCAAAGTACAGGCAATCAAAGTTCAGAAAATGAAAGTACGGACAACGAAAGTACGGGCAACGAAGTCACGCCAAGCTTAGATAGCGAGAATTTAGTCGACTGTCATATCTTATCTATCGGTCACATGCTACGCACGCACAAGTTGGCTTGTTTTGACATGGACTCCACGCTCATTGAGCAAGAAGTCATCGTTGAGCTGGCCAAAACTGCAGGNATTGGAGCAGAAGTTGAGGCCATCACTGAGGCGGCTATGCGCGGTGAGATCGATTTTGATGAGTCTTTTGCCAGACGAGTCGCACTGCTTGAAGGCATTCCAACGACAGTGCTCGATGAGATTTGTGCGCGTCTGAAGATCTCTACCGGCGCTCATACTACAATCACTGCGCTAAAGGCTCTTGGCTATCATACGATACTCGTCTCAGGCGGCTTTACCTACTTCGCTGATTATGTCGCTGAGCGCCTCGGTATCGATGAGGTGCATGCCAACTTTTTGGATATAGAAGAAGGCGAAGTCACCGGGCATATTCAATTGCCTATCGTCAATGGTGATAAAAAAGCGGCCATCGTTCAGCAGACCGCTGAGCGCTTAGGTATTGAGATGACGCAAGTGGTCTGTGTGGGTGATGGCGCTAATGATTTACCGATGATGGCGCTTGCCGATTTAGGCGTCGCCTATAACGCTAAGCCTATCGTCCAAGCCCGCGCCGATGCTGCAGTCAATGTCACCGGACTAGAAGGCGTACTCTACGCGCTTGGCTATCCTGAACTATCGCCGGTGTCCTAAGTCTACTAAGTATAAAATGGGGCAAGTCCTTTTATCGTCCATTTAGCTCGTCACGCTCGGCCAACATCAGCACTTGGCTTAGCGTATGAGCATTTTTGTAGTTTGTAGTTTGTAGTATCGCAGTCGCAGTACCTCGGACGCTAAATGCCGCCTCCGTAAGTGTATCAATCCTCTTTAGTTGTTTCATTGTTATAAGGAATGTCAATAATGACATCACCCTCACCGCGGCCAAATACGCCGCCCACCCATCGGCCTAACGCCTCTTCCCTTGATAAATCAGCTCAACCTAAGTCGCTCTTTGGTGTCTACATAAAGGGCATGGCCATGGGCGCCGCTGACATCGTTCCTGGCGTTTCGGGCGGTACTATCGCTTTAATCGCGGGTATTTATCAGCGCCTAATCAACGCTTTGGGTAGTATTGGGCCGAGTCTTTGGCAAGTGTTTCGTGCTGATGGCGGCATCAAAGGCTTGCTTGCCGTCTGGCGACAAGTTGATGCGACTTTTTTATTGGTTTTGCTATTAGGTATCGTGACTAGCTTTGCCACTTTAGCCGGCATGATTAAGTACTTACTAGACAATCAACCTTTACTTATTTGGTCGTTTTTCTTCGGCTTAGTTGTCGCTACTGTCGTGATCTTATTGAGCGAGATTAAGCGCTGGACGGCGGCGCGCGCAAGCTTATTTATCGCAGGATTACTCATTGCAGTCTTTATTAGCCAGTTACCCATATCTTCTGCTACGCCAAGCTTGCCGTACTTGTTTTTTGCCGGAGCGATTGCGATTTGTGCGATGATTCTGCCTGGTATTTCAGGCTCATTTATCTTACTGCTCATGGGCGCTTATGATGCGGTGCTAGAAGCGGTAGATACCTTTAATTTGACCGTTATTTTTACCTTAATGGCAGGCATGCTGACGGGATTGCTACTCTTTACCCGACTGCTCAAGTGGCTGTTATCAAAGTATTATCAAGCGACTCTAGCTTTATTAACAGGCTTTATCGCCGGCTCTTTAGTCAAAGTTTGGCCATGGAAAGTGGATGCACTCGGTACGCTCAATAGCGAGGCGACTCATAATGTCATGCCTTGGCACTACCCGACTGGCGCGCAGTGGCTAACGACTGTAGGACTAATGATTCTAGGCGCAGTTCTAGTATCACTGCTGTCTTGGTGGGGACATCAAAGCAAACAAACCCGCGCCAACTTTTAATGATTAGTAATAAGTGATAAGCGATAAATAATAAGGATACAAAACCTAAAAAAACAGACGTCAACTGTTGTCGCAACCGCACTTTTCTTGCTTTAGCTTTTGCCTTTTTGCTTTCATAATAAGTCATTGGAATTCACCTTATGAATAGCGAGATGAATGATGTTATCGACTGTATTTTCTATGGCGAGTATTGAGACTTTAAGTGCGGCTGGCAATACGAGCGCTTTGTTGGGTTATGGTATATTAGCCAGTCTCATTGTCGCCATTAGCTTGTCTTCGCAGCGCTGGCTGCTATGGTATGTATTGGGCGGCGTCGCCTATTGGTTAGCTGTTGAGGTGATACATAGTGGACTGATGCTCTGGACCTCGCTCTCAGAGTGGCATGGCTATGTAGCGGCGATGGGAATCAGCTGGCTGCCCTTATTTACATGGGTACTATACCGCGCTCTGCGCTATGAAGACGTCAGTCAAGCGATGGAGCAAGAGCGCGCACTCGCAGCAGCCCGTTACGTCGAGCACTCGCCTATCTATGATGACTATCAGCCACGATTTGAGTGATACCTCTTTGTTTTTTTCGTTAAAAATGCGCCACTCTCCGGCGCATTTTTTATGGTCTTAAAAGTAGCCCTTAGCTTCAAAACTTTGCTTCTAACAGAATAATAAAAAGCTATTGTTACACGATACTTAACGGTCTCTACGCAACTACTAATGAATTGCATTGGACGCATAAGTTATCATTTAAATATATGCTTATAGTGATAATTACTATAGAGTACGCTTTATTTTACTGACCCTTAGGAGTGTTATTATGTTTACTGTTCCTGTTTTAGATATTAAGTCCGATCCATTAGATGTATTGCTTGCAGTTGTCGGCTACCGTTTGTCCATGCTTGCTGATAGTGATAACGAAGAGTTTCAGCAGCTACTGGCGGATCGCCAAGTAGTCATCGAAATTGCTAGCGAAGAAGCAGACATCGCTCGTCATTTTAGTTTCGATAATGGNCAATTTGAGCAAAAAAGCGGCGCAGCTGAAAAAGCGGACCTGACCATCAAATTCAAAGACTCTATGACTGGTGTTAAGCTATTAACTAAAGGTAGCCTGCCGGCCTTTATGACCGCAGTGCAAGAAGGTAAGCTTAGCATTGAGGGCGATTATAGCTTGATGATGTGGTTCAATAAGCTTGCTAAGCATATCGTACCTACTATCCCAGAAGAGTGTGAGCCTTATATCAATAAAGCTAAGCCATACGCTTATAAAGCCCAGCAGTTTGCACAGCATTGGGTAGGCGTCGCGAAGCATAAGCTTGGCAAATAACTCTAATAAATAGCGCCTAAACAGCTTTGTTTTCTCGCGCTAAGTATTTTAATTAAGGTTACGGTATACTAGATGCCGTGACCTTTTTTATGGCCTAATTTTAGAGGCTAACGTTCCATGTAAATTAAAGGATTAATGATGGCAGGATTACTTAGTATCTCAGAACCTACTGCGGTTAATGATAAAGCAGATGACATCAACGGTTTTGTCCCGGCTACTTCTGTACACTCGGCTAAAACCGCTGCTGATCTGGCAACCGACGCGACCCAAAATCAGGCTCGTCCTTCTGTTCAAAAGCGCAGCCGTGCCGAGATAGCAGCGCTATTTGACTTGCCATTTATGGATTTACTGCTTCAAGCGCAGAGTATCCATAGAGAGAACTTCACTGCCAATGAGGTACAAATTAGCACGCTACTGTCTATTAAGACCGGCAATTGTCCTGAGGACTGTGGCTATTGCTCGCAGTCAGGTCATCACCGTGATAAGACCCAACTGCAAGCCGAAAAACGCTTAGCAGTAGATAAAGTGCTTGCCGCTGCCAAACGCGCCAAAGCTAGCGGATCATCAAGGTTCTGTATGGGAGCGGCTTGGAAGCACCCTAGTCAAAAAGATATGCCCTACGTGATAGAGCTTATAAAAGAGGTCAAAGCGTTAGGGCTTGAGACTTGTATGACTCTGGGTATGCTCGATTCAGATCAGGCGAGCCAATTAGCTGATGCGGGGCTTGATTACTACAATCATAACCTCGATACTTCTAGAAGTTACTACGATCAAGTCGTCACTACCCGCAGCTATGATGACAGATTAGAGACTATCGATCATGTGCGTAATTCAGGCATTCATGTCTGTAGTGGTAACATCGTCGGCATGGGTGAGAGCCGTGATGATAGGATCGACTGGGTACATGAGCTGCTTAAGATGCCAAAAGCGCCGGAATCTATCCCGGTCAATTTATTAGTACCTATCAAAGGCACACCGCTCGGTGACAAGGTATTAAGCGAGGGCGAGCTGCCCGTACTGGAGTGGATTCGTACGATTGCGGTGACGCGTATCTGCTGCCCGAAGAGCTACGTGCGGCTATCAGCGGGACGTGAGAGCTTATCAGATAGCGAGCAAGCATTGGCGTTTATGGCGGGCGCCAATTCGTTTTTTTATGGTGATAAGCTATTAACCACAGGTAACGCCAGTCAAGCCAATGACAATCGATTGATGCAAGAGCTAGGTTTAACTGCGCAGATAGCAGCGCCTAGAGCGCCAAAAGTCGTTACAGTCTTAGATGCGGCAAGCGGTCAGCGCTCCGAGGTGTTACTCACTGAGTAAGCCGCTTTAACATTAGTAAACATCAGCATAAAGCATCAGAGCATTAACAAAAAGGTTTAGAGAGTAAGTTATGGCAGATTATTTTAACTGGATTAAAGCGGCGCATATCATCTCTATGGTGTGCTGGTTTGCTGCGATATTCTACTTACCGCGCTTGTTTGTTTATCATGCGATGAGTGAGGACAAAATCAGCCAAGATCGCTTTGTGATAATGGAGCGCAAGCTATATCGCGGTATTATGACCCCCTCGATGATCGCCACTTGGATATTTGGCCTATGGATGGTGGGACTAGGCTGGGAGGTCTACAAAACCCAAGGCTGGCTGCATGTCAAAATACTACTAGTGATTCTACTCTCAGCCTATCACGGCGCTTGCGGTTTTTATCGTAAAAAACTTGTTGATGAGCCGCAATACAAAAGCCATAAGTTTTGGCGCGGATTCAATGAAGTGCCTGTCCTTGGCTTAGTGATTATTGTTATCTTAGTAGTGGTCAAGCCCTTTTAGCACGCTAGCTCACGGCTATTATTTAAGAATCGTCCGCAACTTATAAGCTGCGGACGCTTTTTTATGTCTGATCATTAGANGTGATTATANTCTAACTAAGCTATATGGTTGGACGCATAATCTGATAGACGTTACTGAGGTCATAAACCTTATAACGCGCAGGCTCGCGGCGGTTTTCACCGGCATAGCTGAGCATCAGCGCTTGCTTAGCGGACTCATCGACCCAGCCGACAAACAGGCCGCTGTGCTCGACGCCGTTATAGCCATGATTAATGTAATACAGCCAATCTCCTGCTTGTATCTCGTGACTCGCAGCATACGGGCCTTGTCGATAGATGCCTTTATGGACGGTATCGCGAGTCACCCCTGCCCGCTTAAACACCGCATCTAAGTAGTCCCAGCAGCCACCTTGAATAATAGCGCGCTCATTGAGCGCCATAGTGCGTGCGGTACTGATGACCTCGCGCGCGGCCGTGCTGCTTTGGCTCTCGGCTTGGCTAAGTATCGGTAAATATTGGCTATCGACATTATCATAACTGCCGGATAAAAACGCTGGCAAGACTTGTGGCGGCTGATAGAAGGGCTGCGGATAAGAATAACTAGTAGAGCGAGTAGCTGTGTGAGGACGCGCACGTTTTATAGTAGAGCGAGTGCTCACTGTAGCAGCGGGTGCTGCTGAATACGAGGGCGTATAGCGGACATTAGCCTGTGCTGATTTTTGGGCGATAAGAGCGCTCATACTGTCCGCGTGAGCTTGCGCCATAAAGACAAGCATCCCCGCTGTTAAAAGCGACTGATTACCCAAACGCAGCTTTGCGCTCATAGACAAACCCGACATGACCGACTCCCTAGCAAAATAGTAACTATCAAACTTTGATATCAGTTATAAGTTATAAACCATTTAGCTAGGAAGCTGCAAGCATTATCAGCACGAATTAGATGACAAAAGGTATTAAAAATTAGATAGTAGGTCATATCAAGCGAAGAGTAGTGCTTTAATCAGCGCTGTCCTGCATTTTAATATTGACATGGCGTTTGCTCAGCGCTTGACCTTGCAATATTGCTTGCGCCGCCTTCGCTTCTTGTACACTGTCAAAGCCGCTGATATGGTATTTGCGGTTATCATTAGCATCTAAGATCTGGATTTGCTCACCAAATAGCGTGACTTTGTCACCTTCGCTGAGCTGAATAGAGTCGCGCTTGCCGTTGCTATCATGGACCAACTCGCCTGCGCGCACCCATAACACGCCACTGCTGATGACGCCGCTGAGCTGTTTTTTGCGCTGCTGACGTTGCCTGTTAAAGAAAAAACTACCGATAATAAGCAAAGCCAACGCGCCGATAGAGAGGCGCTCAGGCAGTAGGCTCATCGCCATCGCCACGCCAACTGCGCCAACCAACAGTGCTGAGCCAAACCAAAATAGCCCATTATCACCGCTAGGCGGCTGTCCTTGNAAGCTAATCTTCGCACCATCATCAGTCAACTTAAGCATAGAGACAACCTGTCACAGAATAATAAAACAACTCGTATTTGGCCCGTAGCTAGAAGATCATTAGGGCGTGTCNCTATTTCAAAAATGGTGATAAAAATGAGATAAATCGCAGGCAAACAAGGAAAATAGCGCAGGTAATATCAAGATATTGACCAGCTATTTGACACCGTTTGCCAAAGATTTAGCCATTTTTAGCCCATTTAGTCATAAACGCTTGAATTAGGGACACGCCCTAGCATAACCCTCTAGCTAATTANATACCTTACCAGCCTAACGCTGTTTTTTGTAAGTCGACTAGCTCGCTGATGCCTTTTTCGGCCAGCGCCAACATATCATCAGCCTGCGCGCGGGTAAATGGCTTATCCTCAGCAGTGCCTTGTAGCTCAATAAACTCACCTTTTTGCGTCATCACCACGTTCAAGTCGGTATCGCAATTAGAGTCCTCTTCGTAATTAAGATCTAGATACGCCTGACCGTCCTTCATGCCGACTGACACTGCAGCGACCAAACCAATCAGCGGATCGGCTTTGAGCTTTTTGGTTTTCTGCAAGCTCTCTAACGCATCAATCAGCGCAACTGCAGCGCCTGTGACACTAGCAGTACGCGTGCCGCCATCTGCCTGCAGCACATCACAATCAAGATAGATGGTATTCTCACCTAATTTACTCAGATCGATCATCGCGCGCAGGCTACGGCCAATTAGACGCTGAATCTCTTGAGTGCGACCAGACTGTTTGCCGCGAGCCGCTTCGCGCTGGTTCCGGGTATTGGTCGCGCGTGGCAGCATGCCATATTCGGCAGTGACCCAGCCTTTGCCTTTACCTTTTAGCCAGCGCGGTACGCCGGATTCGACACTGGCAGTACAAAGCACTTTGGTATCGCCAAAGCTAACCAACACCGAGCCTTCAGCATGTTTGGTATAGTGACGCTCAAAGCTGATTGGACGAAGTTGATCAAGCTCGCGGTTGTCATTACGCATATAGTATCCTAAGGTAGAGTTGGAACAAGGTTATAAAAGCCCTTGTAAAATATAGAAGATATCCTAACGTGGCAGCGCGCCAATAGCAAGATTGACNCAGCGCCATACGCTGGTATAAGCACTTTGGGTTTTATAAATACTCAGCACTAACCCCTATTGTTTATTCTAAACCTTCCATCTTACGCAGTTCTTTACGTAAGATTTTACCGACGTTAGATTTCGGCAGTTCATCGACGAACTGTACATGACGAGGACGCTTGTAGCCGGTCAGTTGTTTTTTACCAAAATCGATAAGCTCTTGTTCGGTGACATCGCCTTTTTTGACTATAAAGATTTTTGGGTCTTCGCCGCGCTCGTCATTTGGCACACCGATAGCGCCGACTTCTTTTACCGCTGCATGCTCGCTCATCGCCTCTTCGATCTCGTTCGGATAAACGTTAAATCCTGAGACCAATATCATATCTTTTTTACGATCGACAATTTTGATAAAGCCTTTTTCATCCATAATACCGATGTCGCCAGTTTTTAAATAACCGTTTTTAGTAAAGGTATCTGCNGTTTCATCAGGACGGTTTTGGTAGCCTATCATCACTTGCGGGCCNTTTACGCAGATCTCCCCGCGCTCACCAATTGCCACTTCATTATCATCCTCATCGATAAGCACGACATCAGTGTTTGAAGCCGGAATACCGATTTTGCCAGTGAATTTGGCAATAGTCATGGGGTTAAAAGCCACTACTGGCGAGGTTTCGGACAGACCATAGCCTTCTACAATAGGTAAACCTGTGACCTTGTGCCACTCTTTGGCGACGCTTGGTAGTACCGACATGCCGCCGCCGATAGCCGCTTTTAGATTAGAGAAATCCAATTTTGCAAAATCATCGTGATGCACAAGACCGTTGAATAAAGTGTTGACGGCAGGAATAAACGAAGGCTTATATTTATCCATCTCTTTGATCAAGCCATCGAGATCACGCGGATTAGGAATCAGTAAGCCTGTGTAACCTTGATACATACCGTACATGCCGCAGACCATAAAGGAGAACACATGATACAGCGGCAGCGCGGTCAAAATCACATCATCGCTATTGGCATCATCCTCAAAAGCGCTATTCATAAGGACGCTGATCTGTAGCATATTAGCGACTAAGTTGCCGTGCGATAGCATTGCGCCTTTGGCCACGCCTGTTGTGCCGCCGGTATATTGCAGCAGCGCCACATCGCTGAGATTGAGCTTAGGACGCTGATATTTGCTGGCAGATACCGAATTCAGCGCTTGCTTAAATGAGGTGCTGTTGGGCAGATTGTAAGAAGGGATCATTTTTTTGATATGGCGGGCGACTAGATTGACTACTGTACCCTTTAGCGTGCCTAGCATATCACCCAATTTACAGACGATAACGTGCTCAACCTGACCTTTATCCTCCGCTTCTTGATAAGTTTTCGCGAAGTTTTCAACGATAAATAACGCTTTAGTGCCGCTGTCATGCAACTGATGCGACAGCTCGCGGCTAGTATAAAGAGGATTGACGTTGACTAAGGTCATGCCTGCGCGAATGATACCAAGAGCCACTATAGGATACTGCAAAATATTAGGCATCATCACGCCGACTTTATCGCCTTTTTGGAGACCAAGCGACTGCAAATAACTGGCAATCTGACGACTATAGAGATCAAGCTGCTTGTAGCTGATCGACGCACCCATACAGATATAAGCGGTTTTTTTGCCATAGCGGCGAAAGTTGCGCTCAAAAACATCAAGCAGCGACGTATCGTCTTTTGGCATATCGATAGTAGCGTCAATGCCATAACGTTCATAAGCATTGAGCCAAGGTCTATCGCTTGGAATGTCCGGTATCGTTGGAAACTCATTTTGGATGGCAGGCGATGAAGTCTTGTTATTCTCAGTCATAAGTGGTCCTAAGTGATTCAATTTAAAGGGATATTTAGAATGTCATTGTCAAAAAGCACTCTTTATTTAGTAAAATTACTGGATTCTAGTGCTAGCGACTATAGCATTTTTGCTAAAAATTCTCTATTGCTAAGCAAGACCCTGTGACACAAAGAAAAATACCACAAAAAAAGATAAGGCAGCTTATAGCTACCTTATCTGTGTTTTTCGGTATCAGATATTCAATATCTGTGGTTTTTAAGCTACCATCATTAGCCGCTTATCACTCGCCAGCTATCTTTAGCTTAAGCGTTGTTTTTGGCTTCCATATCGCGCAGATCTTTATGCAAGATTTTACCGACGTTTGATTTTGGTAGCTCATCGATGAACTCAACATAACGTGGACGCTTGTAGCCCGTCAGGTTATCTTGACTGTATTTTAGTACTTCTTCTTTGGTTAGGCTCTCATCTTGACGCACCACAAAGATCTTCGGCACCTCACCGCTCTCGCCATTATCGACACCGATGACGCCGCACTCAACGATTTTGGGATGACCGGACATCACCTCTTCGACTTCGGTCGGATAAACGTTAAAGCCTGAGACTAAGATCATGTTCTTTTTACGATCCACGATAGTCACATAACCATCCTCACTCATGATACCGATATCACCCGTTAAGAAATAACCATCATCAGTCATGACCTCAGCGGTAGCTTCTTTACGCTGCCAGTAGCCTTTCATCACCTGCGGACCACGTACCCCAATCTCACCGCGCTCGCCTAGCGCGACCTCATTGCCCTCATCATCAATGATAGCAATCTCAGTCCCTGGCATAGGCACGCCGATAGTTCCAGTAAAAGTGGTACTGTTGATCGGATTGGCNGTTGATACCGGAGAAGTNTCAGACAGACCATAACCTTGCAAGATAATATTGCCGGTCATTTGACGCCATTTTTCAGCAGTTGAGCTGAGTACTGCCATACCGCCGCCCATAGAGACAAGCAGCTTGCTATGATCCATCGCTTTGAACTTCTCATTGATGGCAAGCGCGTTAAATAAAGTATTGACCGCTGGGAAGAACGAAGGCGGATTGGCTTCATAAGCTTTCATCAGGCTGTCTAAGTCGCGCGGGTTTGGTACTAATAGACCAATACAACCACGATAAATCCCGAACATACCGCAGACGGTAAAGGAGAAAATATGATACAGCGGCAGGGCAGTCATAATGACAGGCTGCTCGCCGCGCTTATCGAATTCATCAAAGGCACTGCCTAAGAAGGTATTACTTTGTACTAAGTTTGCGACTAAGTTTTTATGCGTGAGCATAGCGCCTTTAGCGACCCCAGTGGTACCGCCGGTATATTGTAGAACAGCAATATCGTTAAGGGTAATATCGTCTGGACGCTTATACTTACGGGCTGGACTCTTTTTCAGCATGTTTTTGAAGCTGATACTGTTGCCGATATTGTAGTCAGGGACCATTTTTTTGACGTGACGTACGACGGTATTGACCATAAAGCCTTTGAGCGTACCCATCATATCGCCCATACCGGTAATCACGACATTATCAACGACNTCNCGGCCGATATCTTGGTACGTTTTGGCAAAGTTTTCGACCATAATCAGTGCTTTGGCATCTGAATCTGTCAGCTGATGCTCAAGCTCTGAGGTGGTATATAGAGGGTTGACGTTGACTAAGGTGAGACCTGCGCGCAGCACGCCAATGACCGTCACGGGTAGCTGTAAGATGTTCGGCATCATAACCGCTACTTTATCGCCTTTTGTTAGTCCTAACGACTGCAGATAAACAGCGACTTGCTTGCTATATTCGTCTACTTCTTGGAAGCTAATCGACGCGCCCATGCAAATAAAAGCGGTTCTATTACTAAATTCAGCGAAGCTCTTTTCAAAGATATCGATAAGTGAGCTGTTTTCGGGCGGCATATTGATATCATAAGTGAGCCCAAGCTCTTCATACGTTTTTAGCCAAACTGGGTTGTNATTACGGGTTGGGTTTACTTGATTTTCCATAATCTTCTTGCTCCTAATAATATAGTAAAGGGTAAAATAATTGATCGGGCACCCGCGTAACCCTTAACATACACACTTTGTATAGACTACTCAATACAAAAGAATGTTACTTGCGTGTGCAAAATGACTTGACGGTTACTATTTTAAAGCAAAAGTATTCATGAGCGACNAAAGCCTGTCTGATACATTAATGGTTTAAGCGTCACTATCTAGCCAACTAAAGTTTCTCAAATCACTGTTCTTAAAATCTCTCATCTAGCAATGACGCTATTTTTTAGCAGTTATTGTCTCTATTTTAACTACTATTGTTTATTAATTACCGGTTGTAGCGCTTCAGCAAGCTGTGTTAATTCGACAAAGCCGCGACGTAAACCATTAGCATCGTCAACGGTCTGATAGCTGAGACTTTGGTTGGCAAGCTGAGTACTATCACTATATTGCCAATCATTGATATATGGGCTTTGTTGCAAACGCTGTCCAAAGCTTGCTACTGCTACCGCAAACTGAGTATCAGGGTGCGCGCTCATTAAGGAGACTCTTTTATTGACTGTAGTAATTGGCAGCTCAAGCAACTTTGAGGAGGCTTGCGGGGTGGCCTTGTAGCGAATCTTGAGGAAGCCCAGCTCCTTATTATTACTGTTATTCGCTAAAGCTTGGGTATTATTAGCATAACGGCGCGGAGCAATTGCGCCCTTCTCACCTCTAGGTGTGATTTCAAATAGCGCGACTACAGCCTTGCCCGCGCCTAACTCGCCAGCATCAACCTTATCGTTATTGAATTCTTGCTCAGCTAGCAGCCGATTCTCGTAGCCAATCAAGCGCCATTCATCGACGTGCGCTGGGTTGAACTCTAGCTGAATTTTGACATCACTTGCAACCGTATTAAAAGTCGCATTTAGCTCATCATCCAAGTACTTTTTTGGCCTCGCTTAAGCTATCGATATAGCTATAATTGCCATTACCGTTATCAGCGNTTTGNTCCATCATATAGTCATTGAGATTGCCGCGACCAAAGCCTAAAGTCGATAAGGAGATACCGCGATCGCGATTGGCTTTGACCAAATCCATCATCTCATCGACGTCGCTGATGCCCACATTAAAATCGCCATCAGTCAGCATAAGGATNCGATTGATACTACCCTCTTTTAAAGTNTTGCTCGCCTGCTCATAAGCCAGTTTTAGCGCGTCCTCACCATTGGTCGAGCCTGCCGCCTTTAGGCTATTCACCGCTGCTTGAATCGTCGCCGTCTCGCTACCGCTAGTCGGCGCAAGTGCCACTCGGGTGCTGCCTGAATAAGTAACAATACTGATAGTATCCTGCGCCCGCAGCTGCTTGGCAAGTAAGTTTAACGTGGCTTTGGCCAACGTTAATTTATCGGAGGATCTCATAGAGCCTGAGACATCGACCAAAAACACTAGGTTGGCTGCTGGTAGCTGCGCTCTGGCGCTACGAGTGTACTGGGCCGGATCGATGGCCTTGATACCGACTTTGAGAATTTGATTGGCCTGATCGACCCTATCCCAAGGCGAGTCGACAATCTCAGTCTCCACTACAAACGGCGCTTGCCCTAAACGCTGACTGTTAGAAAAATCATAAGGAAAATAATTAATCATCTCCTCGACTCTGACCGCGTCGGCAGGCGGCAGCTGACCTTCGTTGAGATAGCGGCGCACATTACTATAGCTACCGGTGTCAGTATCGATGGATAAAGTCGCTACCGGATTGTCTAAGGTACGGTTGATGGGATTGGCGATGTTTTTTTGATAGTTATCACCGGCTGGCTCTACCACGACGATAGGCGCAGGCCTAATAACCGCTGGCCCTGAGGAGATATCATAAAGTGTATTGGCGCGGTTTATAGATGGACTTGGCACTTGCGACCTTTTACTGTTTTGGGCCACTGGCGCTGATACGACAACTGGTGCTTCAATTAATCCAGCTTCGCTTTCTATGACACGGCTACTATTGTCGCTAGCCGTCANGACGCTTTGCTGTGAGCTACAAGCGCTTAGGCTTAAAGCTGCTAAAATACTGACTGCTAAAGTCTTCGTGGTCACGGTGTGTGAGCGCAAGCGATGGTGATAAAAAGGTGACATAAATAACATCCTTGTGATTAGGGATAAGCCTTTATTTATACTACTGAACTCATTTGCTAAAAGCTATATAAAGCGGCGCTGTCTTTAAAATAACAACCTGCAAAACAATAATGTATAAAATGACAAGGTATAAAACAACAAGGCGTCATGAACTGTCGTCTAATCGCCTATAAGTCTTTTTAATTCTTAGTATTTGCTTTACGATAGCAGTATTATCACACTAACCCTTTGTTTGAGACATTCTTTAAACGCAGTCNACAGCTATATTATGCCTGTATTGGCTTTAACATTGATTGATACCACCCCTTTTTGAACCGATTATTTTTAAACCTATTAAAAGTATTGTTAACAAGCGAACCTTAATTTATGCCTGATATTATAGATAATGATCCTACCCTATTAGCGAGTGAGCCGATGGACAGCCGCTCTGTCGCTGAATTCACTGAACAAGCCTATCTCAACTACGCCATGTACGTCATCATGGATCGCGCCCTGCCCAATATCGCTGACGGTCTCAAACCGGTGCAGCGCCGTATCGTCTATGCGATGAGCGAGCTGGGACTCAAAGCGAGCGCAAAACCCAAAAAGTCGGCGCGTACCGTCGGTGACGTGCTCGGTAAATACCATCCGCACGGTGATAGCGCTTGTTATGAAGCGATGGTGCTGATGGCGCAGCCATTTAGTTATCGCTATCCGCTAATCACCGGCCAAGGCAACTGGGGTAGCCCTGATGACCCCAAATCCTTTGCCGCCATGCGCTATACCGAAGCCAAAATGTCCGCTTATGCCAATACGCTCCTTGCTGAGCTAGGCCAAGGTACGGTTGACTGGCAAGATAACTTCGATGGCTCCTTGCAAGAGCCTGTGACCTTGCCTGCGCGTCTGCCTAATATCTTGTTAAATGGCACGACAGGTATCGCCGTCGGTATGGCCACCGATATTCCGCCGCACAACTTAAACGAAGTGGTGCGCGCGGCTATTCGCTTGCTCAAAAATCCAGATCTCTCGGTTAAGCAATTGACGCAATCCATACCCGCGCCTGATCTACCGACGAATGCTGAAATCATCACCAGTAAAAAAGACTTGCAGGCGATGTATGAAAGCGGACGCGGTAGCTATAAGATGCGTGCGACCTTCCATATCGACCCCAAAGAAAAAAATCTCGTCATTATCGATGCGCTGCCCTATCAAGTCTCAGGCAATAAAATACAAGAGCAAATCGCCCGCTTAATGACGGATAAAAAACTGCCTTGGGTAGTCGATATCCACGATGAGTCTGATCACGAAAACCCTTGCCGCATTGTGCTTGAGCTCAAATCAACCCGCGTCGATGTCGAGCGGGTGATGAGTCATCTATTCGCTAGTACCGATCTTGAGAGTAATTACCGCGTCAATATGAATATGATTGGCCTAAACGGTAAGCCGCAGGTCAAAAACTTAAAAGAAATTCTAGAAGAATGGTTAGTGAGTCGCCGCTCAGTAGTCACCCGCCGCGTGCAGTTTCGCTTAGATAAAATCGATAAGCGCTTGCATATCTTGGCAGGCTTACTCATCGCATATCTGCACATTGATGAAGTCATTCGCATTATCCGTGAAGAGGACGATCCTAAAGCAACTTTGATGCAAGATTATGATCTCAGCGAGATCCAAGCCAATGCTATCTTGGACATTCGCTTGCGTCAGTTGGCAAAATTAGAGGAGATTGAGCTACGTAGTGAACAAGACGAACTCAAAGCAGAACGCGCCAAACTACAAGAGTATCTCGATAATCCTGAGAGCTTAACTCGTCTAATGATTGATGAGCTGACAGCGGATATGAAAGAGCACGGTAACGAGCGTATGTCGCCACTGATGGAGCGCGATGAAGCCCAAGCGCTTAAAGAGTCGGATCTGATACCAAGCGAGCCGATCACCGCGATACTCTCCAAAGCGGGCTGGATACGCGCGGCTAAAGGTCACGAGGTCGACCCTCAAGGCATGAGCTATCGCTCAGGTGACGCCTATCAAGCGTATGTGCGCGGTAAATCAAATGAGAAAATCTACGTGCTCGATAGCACAGGACGTAGCTATAGTATTGACGCGCACAACCTCGCCTCGGCGCGTGGTCAAGGTGATCCACTGACCAGCGTACTCAAACCACCCGCAGGCGCAAGCTTTGAGCAGCTACTCACGGGTAGCGACGATCAGCGTATCATCCTTGCTAGCTCTAACGGCTATGGCTTTATCAATACGTTAGCTAATCTTGATAGCAATCAAAAGGCGGGCAAGAAAATTATCAACTTAGCGGCTGACAGTCAGCTGTTGCCAGTAGCTCGTATCGACGCTAATACAACGAGTAGTGAAGATAACGCAGAAAAAGTCACTCCTGATCATGTCGCGGTGGTGACGAATGCTGGCTATTTATTAATCTTTGCACTCGATGACTTGCCGGAACAAGCGCGCGGTAAAGGCAATAAGCTGATCACGCTCAAGGGCGATGAAGAGGTATTAGCTATCACGCCGCTAAGCTTGCAAGATAGCTTAATTATCACCGCTGGCAAACGTCATGTCACCTTAAAGCCGATGGATTTGGCAAACTATAAAGGCAGTCGCGGTAATCGCGGTGGGCAGTTACCGAGGGGCTTTCAAAATGTGACTGGGGTTGCGGTTGGAGAACAATAGAAAAGTTTTATAATCAATTAGTTTAATTTTTATTGTCATTTCTGCTTGTATATTGGGTTAAACTAGTTAAAAATCTTATAACTTTAGATTTATAAATCTTAAGGCTATACTGATAATAAAGGTCGAAAACCATGTCTAACAACCTAGAACTGAATGAAGAAGAAATTGAGTTTGAGAAAATAGTCGAAGAGGAAATTAAGAAGAATCAGAAAGAATTTGATTTTGATATTAAAGAGTACCCTTTAGAATTTTTGATGACAAAATTTAACCCTAACGAAAATGAAATTTCTGAAATCTATATACCAGATTATCAGAGAGAATTTATTTGGACCGACAAACAACAGTCGCTTTTTATCGAATCTTTACTCATAGGGTTGCCTATACCATATATATTTGTAGCAGATATTGATGACTCTGAGAGAGAAGAAAGCGATGGACGCTTAGAAGTAGTTGATGGATCTCAGAGGTTAAGAACACTGTATCGGTTTTCCAATGATAATTTACAATTAATGAACCTAGAACGACTTCTTAGTTTAGAAGGTAAAAAATTTTCTGAACTACCACTATCTAGACAAAGAAGGCTATTAAGAACTTCAATTAGAATGATTGAGTTAACACAAATAGATGAGGAAGGACGCAGAACAATGTTCGATCGTCTAAATACTGGTGGTACACTATTAACAGAAATGGAAAAACGCCGAGGTACTCAAGATAGCCCTTTTCTTGATTTAATAACCGAATTATCTACAAATAAAAGATTTAAAAAACTTGTACCCCTGTCAAAAGCAAAAATAAATCATAAGGATGATCAAGAATTAATACTTAGATTTTTCGCTTATAGATACAATTATGTTAATTTTAAAAAGCAGGTTAGAGTTTTTCTTGATGACTTCATTGAGGATAATAAAAATTTAGATAAGAGAAGCAAAATTGACTTTACAAATGATTTTGACAACATGTTGTTTTTTATAGAAAACAACTTTCAATTTGGTTTTAAGAAAACAAAAAATGCTAGATCCGTTCCAAGGGTTAGGTTCGAAGCAATATCAGCAGGTGTATCATTAGCTATTGATGAACAGCCATCGCTCGTAAATAAGAAAAATCTAGACACCTCATGGGTCTTAAGTCCTGAATTTCATGATAAAGTTACTTCTGACGGAGCTAACTCTAAACCTAAAGTCGCTGAAAGGATAGAGTATGTCAAAAATAAAATTCTAGGATCTATTTAATGAGCTTAAACATATCGAATATATATTTAAAAGCAGCATATGATACTTATTTAGAAAGGTTAGAGGAAGTGAGGGAGTACCTTGATTTTATTAATATACTTTACAATAATCTAGATAGTAACGAAATTATATACAATACAATGGAGTCTTCAGTTTCTAATACTTACCAACTTAGTAATACTTTAGAGCATACAATGTATTCATCAATATATTTGATGTTGTATAATCTGATAGAATCTTCTTCCAATAGTATAATTTACTCTATACATGAAAATATTGATGTCCAAAGAATAAAACCTAGAGATTTAAATACTAAAATCTATAAAAATTTTTTAGTACACTTTCGAAACTACTTAAACGAAACAAATATTTCAGAACTTGAAAAAGACAGAGATATATCTGAAGAGGAAATTTTTATTAGACTATTATCTGAGTTTTATACTAAAGAAGGTTTTTTTAATGGAAATATCGATTATAGATCGCTAACTAAAATAGCTAGAGAATATGGTTTCCAAATAAAGCACATTGCAAATAAAGAGTTTTCAAAAGAGGACCTTCTAATTGTTAAAAATAGAAGAAATAAGCTAGCTCATGGAGCTTATTCTTTTTCGGAATGCGGAAAGTCTATAACTTTTCAAGAAGGACGTCCTGTTTATGAAATGATTGTTATAAACGGAAAAGAAGATACTATACAAATTAATACTATAAATCATATTTTTCAATCAGTAGAAAATGTTTTTCATTGCGTATTTGCTTGTTTGGATGAATATCTTAAGGAAAAAAAGTATCTAAAATAGGTTATATTCTGCTTTTTTGAAACTCTTACCTACAATTTCACCTAGCCTGACAGGTACTGCATTGCCAATCATCTTACCAACACTCTTGATTAATACATCACTTTCAACAAACTTATAGTCTGAGTCGAAAGTCTGAAAAAGAGCAGCTTCACGTAGTGATATAGCACGGTTTTGACTCGGATGACCGAAACGCCCATTACCGAATCCAAAGCATTGAGTAGTCATCGTTGGCGCAGGTTTATCCCATTCCATTCTCGCATAAACTCCACCATATGATTTTCCTGAATCTTTAAGGTGACACTTTGCTATTAGCTCTTCAGGCCAATCTTTCCATGTGCCACCTGGTTTTGACGCAAGCATACGTTGGGTATTAAGTTCACTTAATCTTGAACACACATGTAAAGGATCAGACTCATTCTGTTTACCAGCATCTAGAATTGGTAGACCTGCAATTACATCTCTTACTGTCACTGGTTCATCATGTGTAGGAGGTATCAAGCTAATTTCTTCAGCTATTAAACTTGCTAACAAAACATGACGTTTTCTTGTTTGTGGAATGCCGTATTGAACACAATCAACTTTACTTGCTGATACTACATAGCCTAATGATTCCAACCTTTCTACAAAATCATGATAGACCTTATGTTTAGTAACATCAGGTACGTTTTCCATTGTTACTAACTCGGGTTTTACTTCTTCAATGAGCCTAGAAAAATGGTATAACAAAGGCCATTTCTTATCAGAAGTTGTGTCCTTACCTTGGTTATAAGTTGAGAATGGTTGACAGGGTGCACAGCCAGCAAGCAAGCGCACTGCGCCTTTTGAATACCATTGATTAATTTCTTCCGCAGTAACTTCAGCAACATCCTTTTCAACAAAGGTCGCTTTATTATTATATTCGTATCCAAAACGACACGCTGACTCAATATCATATCCTGCTTTGACACTGATTCCAGATTTTATCAAACCCGCCGTCAAGCCGCCGATACCACAGAATAGATCAACTGCTTCAATATTCATTATACCCTCCGATGATAAGCTGTATGATACAACTTTAAAGAGCTAACTTGAATAGTTTTATAGTCAATAAACTTTAAAATTATTTTCTAAAACTTTTAATCAGAACAGTAAGTTTAGTCATAGATTTTAAATTACGTTTATAACTCGCAGCAGTATAGTTATTCTTAAAAAATATAAGGAACCCCAACCACGACCAATAGTCGCAAGCACATAAGCGCACCGCTAGCCCCGACTGTAGCGGTATCCTGCTGAGCTGGGCGAGTTGTGAGGGCTAGGTTTTGGGGTGGCTCGCAGAGCAAGAGACACCCCAAACCGTAGCCCTCGCCTCGCGCGGGTGAGCAGATACAAGCGTAAGGCGGGAGAAGCTATTAATAACGTTTTATATATTCTAACCCCTACCCCTGCCGTAACCCCAAAATCGGAATCACCAAATCCTCTTCATCAGTGAGATGTTGCTGCAGTAAATCGGTCACGGCTACTAGCGTTTTATGTAGCTCTTCGGCAAGTGCCTTATCCTCTANCTCACTTCTCGCCAGCTGATCNTTTTGAATTTGTAACTTATCGAGCAGCTCATTAAGATACTCATGATCATGGCCTAATATNTCAAAGGCAGGTGCGAGCTTGGGGTACATGCTGACAAACTCTGGGAAAAACCCNTCNTCCTCTACCTCGTGGTGCTGATGCAGTTTGAGCACATGCATATTGATGCGTTTCAATATTTGTGAGCGGTATTCGCTCCAGTCAAACTCGCCGCTGATATAGGCGTCACTAATTTGCGTTAGGATACGTTGGCGTTTGCGTATATTGGTATGCACCTTAAGCCANCCTGAGGTCTTATAAGCGTAGTCCGCGCCAAACCACTGATCGGGCGGCAGCTTATTATATAAAAACAACCAATCCGTCTCCAAGCGGCTATCAGGATGCCTTGGAGCCAGACTAAATAGATCATCGTCTAAAGCCTGCTGACTTGTCTTATTATTGGCAGATAAGGTCATTGAGTTATCCTAATTTATTATGGGGTCGATACTGAGTTATATGGTAATTTTACTCTTTGATTGATAGGGTTAGCTGAGCAAAACACCTTTCTAATATCGATAACAATAAAGCGATAAGCGCTGTATAGACGCCTGATAAATAACATAATCCACCCTGACAAAGCTGCAATCGCTCCTTTATAATAAACGGAATTTATCAAAGTAGGCTTAACTTATGAGTAAATGTATTAGCCTTATCTTTCCGCATCAACTGTTTGCTGATACCTCGCTTTGGCAGGACGTGTGCTACCTCATTGAGGAGGATTTATACTTTACTCAGTATCCGTTTCATAAGCAAAAGCTAGTGCTGCACCGCGCGAGTATGAAGGCCTACGAGCAGACGTTAAAAGATGCGGGTAAGACGGTGCACTATGTAGATTCAGTACATGAGCATAGCGATTGCCGCAAGCTGATTGCGAGCTTTATAAGTCACAAGGATGAACCAGATAATGATCAATCCATCAAAAAAATTTACTGTATTGACTTAGTCGATGACTGGCTACGCATGCACGTGCAACAGGCGATATTGGACGCTGATATCGAGTTTGATGTGTCGCCGACGCCGATGTTCTTAAACCCTTTGCCTGTGTATTGTGAGTTTTTTCGCGATAATCGTCTGTTTCATCACGACTTCTATATGGAGCAGCGCAAACGTGAAAAGATTCTGATTGATGACGAAGAAGAGCCGATTGGTGGACAGTGGTCATTCGATGAGGATAATCGCAAAAAATACCCGCGCAAACAGACGCCGCCTGCAATCAAGTTTCCTAAGTTAACTGAGCGTTACGAGGAAGCGCTAGGGTATGTCAAAGATAACTTTAGCGAGCATTATGGCGAGGCCAATGCTGACTTTCGTTATCCGACTACGCATGATGAGGCAGAAGAATGGCTTGAGGACTTTTTAGCGATACGCTTTAAGGAGTTTGGCAAGTATGAGGACGCTATTGTCGCCGATGAGCACATTTTGCATCACAGTATCTTGACGCCGATGCTCAACACCGGACTGCTCACCCCTGAGCAAGTGGTAACGCGCACGCTGGAGGTCAGCGAAGAATACGAGATTCCGCTGAACTCTTTAGAGGGTTTTATCCGTCAGATTATTGGTTGGCGCGAGTTTATGTATGGACTCTATGAGTCTATCGGTCGCAAGCAGCGCACGAGTAACTTTTGGGGTTTTACCCGTAAGATACCGCCGAGTTTTTATACGGGCGAGACGGGAATTGTACCGATTGATACCACGATTAAAAAAGTGCTGAAGACGGGATACGCGCATCATATTGAGCGCTTGATGGTGTTTGGCAATTTTATGCTGCTCTGTGAGTTTGACCCTGATGAGGTCTATCAGTGGTTTATGGAGCTATTTATCGATAGCTATGATTGGGTGATGGTGCCCAACATCTATGGCATGAGTCAGTTTGCTGATGGTGGCCTGATGGCGACGAAACCTTATATTAGCGGTAGTAACTATATTAATAAAATGAGCAATTATCAGACCAAGTCCAAAGGCGAGCTGATTGAGTGGGCGGCGATATGGGACGGTCTGTTTTGGCGCTTTATGTATGTGCATCGCGACTTTTTTGAGAAAAATCCGCGTATCGGCATGCTACTATCGATGTGGGATAAGATGGATAACGACCAGCAAAAACAGCACTTAAAAAATGCCAATGAGTTTTTAGCGCAATTAGATAAAGAAGTTTAAAAGAACGCAAATTTAAGCAGGACAAGGATAACTATGTTTACCGAATTTAAGGCCAGCGGCGCACAGGCAACCAGTAAAATCCCAACGCCAAAAATCATCTTCTTCGATATTGATGATACTTTGAGCCGCGCGGGCATTATCGATAAAACCAATCAAGCGACACTAGAGGCGCTAGCGGATAGCGATATCAAACTTGTCATCTCGACAGGCCGCTCCAAAGCCATATTGCCGCCTGACATTTTAGCGCTGCTAGAAGCGGATGTACTAGACGCGATTATCTGTATGAATGGTCAATACAGCTTCGATAAAAGTGGCAGAATCAGTCACTATCCGCTGACCGATCAGCAAACCGCAAAAATCGTTCATCTGTGCCAAGCGAGCAATCTCATCCACAAGTTTGATTCGGCGACGCATATTTCATGGTCGGATGAAAACGAGCGCCTGCGCGAATTTAATGCGCGCACGCCGAACTCTATCGTCGACCCTAATTATTATCAAACCAATGAAGTCTATCAATGCTCAGTGTTCTTTAATAACCANCAGGANAAAATGCAAGANGTNGACTTTGCNAANGATGNTNTNAAGCTNGTGCATTGGCANAATACGGGCGCGGATATCTTGCCGATAGATGCNTCAAAAGCGCGNGGTATNCTCGATGTTTGCGCNTATTATGGNGTNGANGCTNNNGACTGCATGGCGTTNGGTGANGGTTTTAATGATTTAGAGATGTTCGATNTGGTNGGCTTTGCCGTCGCTATGGGAGATGCACAACCTGCCTTAATTGAGCGCGCCGATTTTGTCACGGGCACTATTGAGGAGCGCGGAATTCAGTCGGTGCTTGAGCGNTTGGCGCTAAAGGTTACTTCATGAGTACCATANATAGTGAGTACNAGAAAAAAACCCTTGCCATAACCTGACAAGGGTTTTTAGTGTTACACAGATAGCTATTGCCAATCCTGCTACCGTAACGATAAAACCAGCTTATCTAGCAGGATAGAATGTCTCTGCGCCAGGCCCAACAGGTAGACCCAGTACAAATACCCAAATCGAGAACAAAATAGTCCAACCAATCAAAAATGCCATCGAGTATGGTAGCATCATTGCCATTAAGGTTCCGACCCCAGTGTCCTTTTTATAGCGAATAGCCACTGCCAAAATAAGACCAAAGTAGCTCATCATCGGCGTAATAATATTAGTGGTTGAGTCNCCNATACGNTANGCCGCCTGTATCATCTCCGGCGCGTAACCGGTGAGCATCAGCATAGGTACAAAGATAGGTGCTGTCACTGCCCACTGTGCTGANGCTGAGCCGAGCATAAGGTTGACCAGACCACAGATCAGGATAAAACCAACCAATAGCAGCGGTCCAGTTAGGCCAACATCACTTAAGAAAGTCGCGCCAGATACCGCCATTACCGAGCCTAAGTTTGACCATTTAAAGAANGCGGTAAACTGTGCAGCAAAGAACACCAAAACGATATAGATGCTCAGTGAGCTCATNGNGTTACTCATGGCGTCGACGACGTCTTGGTTATTTTTGATACTGCCGGTAATCTTACCGTAGATATAACCGGGTATCGCAAAGAATACGAAGATAAAGACCACAATGCCTTTTAGAAATGGTGATCCTGATACTAGACCCGTCTCTGGGTTACGTAAGATACCGTCTGCAGGGATGATGGTCCATGCTAGCAATAAGCAGAATATGAGCATGCTGATACCGGCCCATAGTAGACCCTTTTTCTCAAGTGCGGAGACTTTTTCGATTTGCGTGTCGAGTACTGAGGCATCATCAGCATCTTTAGGGTTGTATTCTCCTAAGCTTGGCTCAACGATTTTTTCGGTGACAAAATAACCTAAACCACTGATCAAAAAGGTACTGGCGATCATAAAGTACCAGTTGGCTTCTGCCCCAACGATATAAGCTGGGTCAATGATACGCGCCGCTTCTTGGGTAATCCCTGATAATAAAGGATCCACTGTTCCTAATAATAGGTTAGCACTATAACCACCTGACACCCCAGCAAATGCTGCGGCTAGACCAGCTAATGGGTGCCTGCCTAATGAGTGGAAAATCACTGCTGCTAGTGGTATCAGTACTACATAACCCAGCTCAGCTGCCGTGTTCGACATAATACCGGCGAATACGACGGTAAAGGTCACCATCTTTTTTGGGGCATTCATGACCAGACCTCGCAGTGCAGCCGATATCATGCCCGAGTGTTCAGCGATGCCGACACCGAGTAAGGCGACTAGAACCGTACCTAGCGGCACAAAGCCTGTAAAATTAGTCACCAGATTTTCGACGATACGAGCCAAGCCTTCACCGTTTAATAAGTTGACGACTTCGATCATGCCGTCAGCGCTGCGGCCACTGGTGCCCTCTGGTCTTGGGTCAATGACTGATACGCCAAAGTACGACATGACGGCTGAGAGCAGCAATAACAGCACTGACATCCAAACGAATAAAATAACAGGATGCGGTAATAGATTACCGAGCCACTCGACCCCTTTTAAAAAACGCTGCATACGCGAACTGTGCGCGCTTGCCTCAAAATTATTATCTGGCGGATTGCCATTTGGTGAGCCATTTTCTTGCATAAAACACTATTTCTATCCTATGTTTGACCAGTATCAGAACTTAGTAAGACTCTAAGTTCTGAACAAAGTTTTGAATTTAATCATAATTTTGAAATGAAAACAAACTATTTTCATGGGATATAGAAACAATTAGTAATAAACAATATTGAAATGACTAGTAGCTAAAGAGTTAAGGTACAAAAGTAAAGGCCTATATAACTATAGGCCTTTAAAAATAAGCGCATCACAGAATTTTATCTAGTGAATAGTGACTTTACATTAATGATAGTAATATTAAATTACTCAGAAGCTTTAACTTCGTCCAACAACCAAATCATAAAGCCAACTGCCCAATTTATAACAAACGCCAATGACAACCACGAAAACCACAATTGCTAAAATGTAAGCCAAAAAGTCCGGTACACCCGTCATCCATCCAATCGTAAAGACCGTCCCTAAGTAAGCTTCCATTGGCCAATTAATAATAGGCGCAGAAGTACTCGCGTTAAGTAAGACTATTAAAGCGACTAGGCCAATTAAAGCCGTTATGATTCCTGCGCGTTTTTGGTTGTTCATATTATCTCTCTTATCTTAATGCTTTTATTATTATATTTATCCACCTCAAGCGCTAAGGCATGGTCAAGCCGCCATCGACGGCGATGGACTGACCGGTGATAGCGGCGCTCAAATCAGACGCCATCAGCAGTACAGAGTTAGCAAAGTTAGCAACTGAGGTGGCCTGACGCAGCGGCGTGGTGGTGGCGATATAGTCAAAGACTTCCTCAGTCGTGAGGCTACTAGCATCGGTGGTCTTTAACAGGCCGCCTGCTAATAGGTTCACGCGAATGCCGTGCGGACCAAGCTCGCTAGCTAGATTGCGCGTGAGCCCTACCAGCGCCGATTTGGCGGTCGTATAGTCGTAATAAGTCACTACAGGGTTATAGATCAGATTGGTGGAGATGTTGATAATTTTGCCCATTTGCTGCGCTTTCATCTGCGGCAACACCGCTTGTACGGTATTGACTGCGCCTTTGACGATACCGTCGATTTGCTGAGAAAAATGCGCCCACTGCACGGTCTCGATGCTAGTATTGTCAGCGCTAGGGTCAAACTGATACTGCGGCAGAGCATTGTTGACGAGCACATCAATACGGCTAAAACGTTCAATTACTGCTTGCGCCATTGCTTGCACTTGGGTCAAATCAGTGACATCGGCTTGATACGCGAAGGCTTGTCCGCCCGCGTCCTTAATCTTGGCAACGACTTGTTCAGCGGCGTCTTTGCTTTGTCGATAGTTGACACAAACTTTCGCGCCAGCCGCTGCCATTTGCTGAGCAATCTCGGCACCTAGGCCGCGACTACTCCCCGTAATGATCACGACTTTATCGGTAAGAAGTTTGGGTATAGTCGTCTGAGTCATGATTTTATCCTTTGTTATATTATAATGATTAATACTGCTCGTTTTATTGCTGCTGGTATAAATTTTAGCAATGATAGCATACCTAGCATTCTCTGCACTGCGCATTAGATTAGCGGCTTTTGGGTTATCATCCTTCATTAGAGCGAGCGGATTTTGACAATGGCTTTTAAATCAGGCTAAATAATAACTATAAAGATAGCAATAGACATCACTGACTTATATTCACTTTAGGAGATATACTTTGAGCCAATCATTATATGGACTTTTTGCCAAACCTGCTACTCATCCAGTTAAGCGCACTTTTATGACAGCCGCACCAAAAGTACTACTGAGCGCGGCAATCGCTTTGGTGCTTGCTAGCTGTAGCAACGCTGATAATGCAGCAGTCGAAGATGCAGCCGATAGCGATGTGACGTTGAACCTCTATAACTGGTCAGAATATATGCCGCAAGAGATCTTGGACGGCTTTGAGGATGAGACTGGTATTTCGGTTAATTACACCACGTTTGACTCGAATGAGGCTATGTACGCCAAGCTCAAGCTGCTTGATGATTCAAGTCAGTATGATCTTGCCGTGCCTTCTACTTATTATGTCGAAAAAATGGCTAATGAGGGGTTACTACAAGAGATTGATCAATCAAAATTGAGCAACTTTGACAATCTAGATACCTCCTTTACCAATACTAAAGTCGATCCTGAGAATAAATACTCTATCCCTTATATGTGGGGCAGCACCGGTCTTGCGATCAACGGCGACGTGGTTGATCCAGCGACGGTGAATAGCTGGGATGATTTATGGCGTCCTGAGTACAAAAATCAGGTGATGCTGATGAATGATATGCGCGAAGTCTTCGGTATGGCGCTATTGACCCTTGGCTACTCTGGCAATAGCAGTAATCCTGAGGAGATTAAGGCCGCTTATGACAAGCTCACGACTATCATGCCAAATGTCAAAACCTTTAACTCAGACGCCACTCGTATCCCTTATATCGAGGGCGAAACTAACTTAGGAATGACATGGAATGGTGAGGCGGTGATGGCCAATGATGAGGGTCTCACCAGTTTGGTGTATAAGTACCCCACTGAGGGCGCAATCTTGTGGATGGATAATTTTGTGATTCCAAAGAACGCCAAAAACGTCGATGCCGCGCATCAGTTTATCGATTATCTCTTGCAGCCTGAAAACGCCAAAATCGTCAGCGAAGAGATTGGCTATGCGTCACCTAACATAGCCGCGCGTGAGCTGATGGATGAAAGCATTCGCAACAACCCAACGATTTACCCATCAAAAGAAGTACTGGCAAAAGCAGAATTCCAAGAGGATGTCGGTGACGAGGCGCTGCAAGTATANCAGCAGTATTGGGATATGCTAAAAACCGGTCGTTAATAAACAAATAGGTCTAAAAAAAACGCTAGCTTTGAGAGTTAGCGTTTTTTTATGGGCTATGTGTGTGCAGCAAACAGCGCTTACAACTGTATCTATAAATGCAAGTCCGTCTCATGACCTTGTACTTCAATACGCTTTTGCTCACGGCGCTGATAGCGAAGACCAGACGCCGCAAACCACTGCGGTTTAGTCGTTTGTAACAAGTCGCTCAACTGTTGCAACTGGGTTTGCAAGGTTTGGGTCAACCAAAAGTATCCCTGCCACTCAAACNCTAAACGCTGTACGCTTGGATACTCTGAGACGGCAATACGCGTAATGGGGCGAAACACTTCATCACTGGGACTACGTAGCACCGCAGCCATATGCTGCATCGCTTGCGTCAACTCATGCTGATAATGAACCAATAAAACATGGTTTTCCTCATCGATTTCAATATTTGCCAAGCGCGGCGCAGCACTTAATAACAAATCAATGGTGCCAATGATATTGCGATGGGTACGTTGAATGGTCTCCAGCGTCTCTTTTTCGATCCCCGACTCACTGGCGGTCGCAGCGATATGTGGACGCACAGCCAGTAGGCGCTTATTGATCTGTTGTAATGTGGTGACCAACGCTCTATCAACAGGTACTTCTCCAGCTGAAAAAGCCACTGGATTTGATTTATGGGTCGTGTTGCCCGCCGCTCCGTCCGCTGCATCAATATGATGGCCAACGCTTGCATATAAGCTGCTACAAGCATCAAGATTGCTACTCAATAGAAATCGCCACATCAGCGTTGATTTTAGCGGCAAAATGAGTGTGACTGCGACCGCCACGCCTGTCCCTAGCAAGATATTNAGCGCACGGTAAATGCCGTCTTGACCAATACTACTATTGCCTAGATCGGAGACAATCATTAACATCGTAATACCCGTCAGCAGCCCTGTGTAGCCAAGCTTACGAACGGCCAGATAGCCAATAATGCCGCTTAATATACCGATAAGTGCATAATCGATCCATAGCCATGCCCCTGCATTTTGATTGAACCACAACACCCCTAATGCTGTGCCAATACCTAGTAGCGTGCCCAGCACACGCTCTTTGGCTTTGGTATAGATAGCGCCTTGATACTGTAACAATCCTAAAATAATAAAAACCGTAATGGTGGTCCACTCACCATGCGGCAGGTTTGTGACTTTATTGACTAATAGCGCCAGTATGACAGCCACTCCCAGACGACAAGCATGTAACACATCTGCACGTTGATAACGAATGTAAGGCTCGATGAATGGAGCAGTAACACGCTGGTAAAAGGTTGATTTCACGCAAGGCTACTCTTTTTAGTGAATAAACGAGTTTTAGTGGATAAATGAGGTAAACGATAAAGCATATAGGGTACGCACAAACATGCTAGCAGTCGAGCCTTTATTTACCAAGCATCACTCAAAAAAAATGTCTTTTGTCTGATAAAAGACAAAAGACGTTTACATCACAAACCACTAATAAATCGTGGAATCTAAATCGAGGTAATTATACTTCTAAAAAGTCTAAGATACCTTCCGCCGCTTCGCGACCTTCCCAAATAGCCGTGACAACTAAGTCCGAGCCGCGTACCATATCGCCGCCAGCAAAGATTTTGGGGTTACTGGTTTGGAATTTATAAGGCTGATCTTCAAGTGCCAACACCAGACCGTTCAGATCCATCTCAACCTCATAACCTTCAAACCAATCGGCAGGGCTTGGACGAAAGCCAAAGGCCATAATCACTGCATCGCACTCGATGATCTCTTCTGAGTTTTCTACTGGCTCAGGACGGCGGCGGCCACGATTATCCGGAGCACCTAATTGCGTGGTTACCACTTTGACGCCATTGACCTTACCGTTCAATCCAATGATCTCTGTGGGCTGTCGATTAAACAAGAATTCAACGCCTTCCTCACGCGCATTCACCACTTCACGGCGCGAGCCTGGCATGTTTTCTTCGTCACGACGATAAGCGCAGACGACGCGCTCGGCACCTTGACGAATACTGGTACGGTTACAGTCCATCGCTGTGTCACCACCACCAAGTACCACTACCTTTTTACCTTTTAGATCAATGTATTCAGATGGGTCTTTTTCCCAGTCGTTACAGCGATTGACGTTGGCAATCAGGTAATCTANCGCATCGTAGACGCCGTCTAACTCTTCACCAGCGAAGCCGCCACGCATATAGGTGTATGTACCCATACCCATAAAGACTGCGTCATACTCAGCCAATAGCTCATCAATGCTGATATCAGTGCCGACTTCGGTATTTAGACGAAATTCAATGCCCATACCTTCAAAGATAGTACGGCGATTGCGCATGACGTCTTTTTCCATTTTGAACTCAGGAATACCAAAAGTTAATAAGCCACCAATTTCAGGACGTTTGTCAAAGACGACAGGCTTGACGCCATTTCTAACTAAGATATCTGCGCAACCAAGACCTGCTGGTCCTGCGCCAATGATAGCAACTTTTTTATCGGTCCAGACCACATCGGACATATCAGGACGCCAGCCTAAGGCAAAAGCGGTATCGTTAATATATTTTTCGACGTTACCGATAGTGACTGCGCCAAAACCGTCATTCAAGGTACAAGCGCCTTCACATAGACGATCTTGTGGGCAGACGCGGCCGCAGACCTCAGGTAAAGTATTGGTACGATGACATAATTCAGCCGCTTGAAAGATCTGCCCTTCAGTCGCAAGCTTTAGCCAGTTAGGAATGTAGTTGTGTACTGGGCACTTCCACTCACAGTAAGGGTTACCGCATTCCAGACAGCGATGCGCTTGATTGGCCACCAGCTCGGTATCTTGAGGCGTGTAAATCTCTACAAACTCTGTGGCGCGAGTGACGATATCTTTTTTCAGTGGTTCAAGTCTAGGAATATCCAAAAACTGAAAACTATTTTCTAAACGTTTTGCCATAATCATAATCTCTTTGATAGTGGGTAGTGATGAGCGATAAAGACCAGTTTCTCAATACAGAATCAAGTCTTTAGAATATCGCAGCATCACGGACCTGCTGAAAGCCGCTGCGTTTATACAGCGCAGCGTTTCTGATACGCTACTGACATGCTACTCAAGTTACTCATGCTACTGCGGATCTGCCATCGTGGTATTGAGTAAGTTGGCAATACTTGCCGCCTTTGGCTTAACCAAATAAAACTTGCGCACGTAATAATCGAAATCTGCCAAGAGTGTCTGTCCCCAAGCGCTGCCGGTCTTAGCCACGTGGTTTTCAATCACTTGCTGCAAATAGATACGATGTACTTCTGTTTGCTCGCTTGAGATGCGGTTTAGATCGATCAGCTCATGGTTGCAACGATCAAAGAAGTCGCCTTCCATGTCGAGTACATAAGCAAAACCACCCGTCATACCAGCCCCAAAGTTAAGACCAGTACGTCCAAGAATCGTGACGATACCGCCCGTCATATATTCACAGCAATGGTCGCCTGTGCCTTCGATAACCGCATGCGCGCCAGAGTTACGAACACCAAAACGCTCACCTGCGGTCCCAGCAGCATATAACTTACCGCCCGTTGCTCCGTATAGACAGGTATTACCGATGATGGCAGTGTCCTTTGCAGCAAAGTTAGATTCTTTCGGCGGATAAATGACAATCTCGCCGCCTGCCATGCCTTTACCGACATAGTCATTGGCATCGCCTTCAAGCTCGATATGCAGGCCGCCAGCATTCCACACACCCAAGCTCTGCCCTGCGGTCCCCGTCAAACGAAGCTTGATTGGCATATCACTCATGCCAAGATTGCCCCATACTTGCGCAATCTCGCCCGAAATACGCGCGCCGATAGAGCGATCGCAGTTACCGACATAATAGCTATAGTCACCGCCTGTGCCTTGACGAATGGTAAGCATCATATCACTTATCATCTGCTCAGCGAGCAAGCCTTTATCAAACGGCTCATTACGCTCGACCTGACAAGTCTGCGGCATACCGCTACTGGCAGGATGACTAAATAAGAGCGGTGATAAGTCAAGATGACGCTGCTTATCAGTATGACCTTCTAGTATATCAAGCAGATCGGTACGCCCAACTAGCTCTTCCATACTGNGAACACCCAGTACAGCTAACCATTCACGCGTTTCAGTCGCCACAAACTTAAAGAAGTTAATGAGCATCTCCGCCTCACCGATGAAGTGCTCATCACGCAACTTGGATTTTTGGGTAGCAACGCCTGTTGGACAGTTGTTTAAATGACAGATACGTAGGTACTTACAACCAACCGCAATCATCGGCGTGGTACCAAAGCCAAAGCTCTCTGCGCCTAAGATAGCGGCTTTGACCACATCTAGACCCGTCTTGAGACCGCCGTCGGTTTGGATGCGGACTTTGTCACGTAGGCCATTGACGCGTAGAGATTGATGCGTCTCAGCCAAGCCAAGCTCCCACGGTGAGCCTGCATGATGGATAGACGACAGCGGAGACGCTGCTGTACCACCATCATAACCTGAGATCGTAATCAAATCAGCGTAAGCTTTGGCAACGCCCGTCGCAATCGTACCAACGCCTGGACGTGAGACCAGTTTGACCGATACCAATGCGTCTGGATTGACTTGTTTCAAATCAAAAATCAGCTGCGCCAAATCTTCGATAGAATAAATATCATGATGCGGCGGCGGCGAAATTAGCGTCACCCCCGGTACGGAGTAACGCAGACGCGCAATCAATGCGTTGACTTTACCACCGGGTAGCTGTCCACCTTCACCAGGCTTTGCACCCTGAGCTACTTTAATCTGCATGACTTCAGCTGAGCGCAAATACGCAGGAGTTACGCCAAAACGTCCTGAGGCAACTTGTTTAATCTTCGAGTTACGCAAGGTGCCATAACGCACCGGATCTTCGCCGCCCTCACCTGAGTTTGAGCGCCCGCCAATCGTGTTCATTGCCATCGCTATGGACTCGTGCGCCTCAGGAGATAGCGCACCTAGTGACATGCCAGCTGAGTCAAAGCGCGTCAAAATCTCAGAGATGTCTTCGACCTCATTAACATCGATGCTGTTGTCAGTTTTTAGTTGTAACAAGTCACGCAACGTCGCAACTGGGCGGCTATTTACGAGGTTGGCATAATTCTGGTAATTTTCGTAATCACCCGTACGTACCGCCGTATGTAAGCTGTTAATCACGTCAGGGTTAAAGGCATGATACTCTTTGTCAAAGACAAATTTGAGCAAACCGCCTTGATCGAGCGGTGCACGGCGCTTAAATGCGTTGGCTGCCAATTGGGCTTGATCGGCAGCTAAGTCAGCAAAAGTAGCCCCCCTTATACGACTCTGAACGCCTTTAAAGCACAGATTGACCACCTCTTCAGACAGGCCGACCGCTTCAAACAACTGCGCGCCGCGATACGATACAATGGTCGAGATGCCCATTTTCGACAAAATCTTTAATAAGCCTTTATCCAAGCCTTTACGGAAATTGACGCGGGCTTGAATTGGGTCACCAAGCAACTCACCAGTCGCAACCAAGTCATCGATAACATCATATGCCAGATATGGATACACACAAGTTGCACCAAACCCGATCAATACAGCCACTTGATGCGAGTCACGAGCAAGACCTGTCTCAACGACTAGGTTGGCATCAGTACGGATGCCTTCTGCAATCAGGTAATGGTGCACGGCTCCTGTGACCATGATGGCATTGGCAGGTACTTTTTCTGCATCGATCTCTTTATCAGACAGTACGATCAAGGTATTGCCCGAACGGATGTTATCTGCCACTTCTTCGCAAATAGCGACGATAGCATCGGATAACTCTAAAGTACGGTCATAGTTCAGATCGATACGAGCCATCTTGAATGCTGGATCATCCAACGTTTCAAGCTGCTGCATCTTGCTGGCTGACAAGACTGGTGATGACAAAATAATACGATGAGCATCTCTTGCTGATGGCGCAAACACATTGGTTTCAGCGCCTAGGCAAGTTTGTAGTGACATCACAATGGATTCACGTAGTGGATCGATTGGCGGGTTGGTCACCTGCGCGAACTGTTGACGGAAAAAATCACCCACATGGCGAATTTGCTGTGACAGTACTGCCATTGGCGTATCGTCACCCATCGAGCCGACGGGCTCTTGGCCATTCTCTGCATTGGGTCGAATGATTTCGGTACGCTCTTCATTGGTGATGTGATACATTTTTTGTAATGCTTTTAGCTTATCGCCACGGCACGCTTGCATTGCCAATGTTTCTTCTAAGCGCTCGTCATCACGAATACGGGTGGCCTCTTCACGTAGCCACTTGCGATACGGATGCGCATTTTTCAGCAACGTTGCAACAGCAGTCGTATCCATCACTTGACCTGTCAACGTATCAATAACCAGCATTTGACCTGGGCCGACACGACCTTTTGCCAACACATCTTGTGGTGAGTAGTCCCAAACCCCTACTTCCGATGCCACAGTGATATAACCGTTCTTGGTGGTCACCCAACGTGACGGACGCAGACCGTTTCTATCGAGCATACAGACGGCATAGCGTCCATCTTGGATCACAAGCCCTGCAGGACCATCCCACGCTTCCATATGCTGCGAATAAAACTCATAAAACGCTCGCAAATCCATGTCCATGCTATCGACGTTCTGCCATGCTGGTGGCACCAAAATTGACATCGCATGAAATAAGTTCATACCACCAGACATCAGTACTTCAAGCATATTATCTAAGCTTGATGAGTCAGAGCCTGTGGTATTTACAAGCGGCGTCAATTTATTTAGGTTCGGCAGTTTGTCTGATTTGAGCTTTGGTGTGCGAGCTTTAGACCAATTGCGGTTACCTGTAATGGTATTTAACTCACCATTATGAGCCAGATAGCGGAATGGCTGCGCAAGCGGCCAGCGCGGTAACGTATTGGTCGAAAAACGCTGATGGAAAACCACGATATGTGACGCCAAGCGCTCATCTTGTAAATCTAAGAAAAAGGCTGGTAAATCTGAAGGCATGACCAGACCTTTATAAATAATCGTCTGGCAGCTCAACGAGCACACGTAAAACAATTCATCATCGATCAGACGCTGCTCGGCTTTTTTGCGCGCGACAAACAGCTTACGGTTAAAGTCATCTGCAGCTAGATCATCATCAGCATTGACGAATACTTGCTTAAAATCAGGCAGCGTCTCACGGCCAATATCACCGACGATACTCAGATCTAACGGTACTTCGCGCCAGCCAGCTACTTCTAACCCTTGTGCAGTAATCTCTTCGTTTAACACCTGCTGGCTATGAGCGGCCTTTTCACTATCTAAATGAGTAAACACCATGCCGACAGCAAAGTTGTCAGTGATAGACAGCTCCTGCTCAGAAGCGATAGTTTGAAAAAACGCTTTTGGCGTCGCTAGCAATAAGCCGCAGCCATCGCCAGTCTTGCCATCTGCTGCTACACCGCCGCGATGGGTCATACAGCTGAGACTATGAATAGCGGTCTTGACTAAGTCGTGACTGGCTTGTCCCTCAATGTGAGCAATCAAACCAAAACCACAGTTATCAGAGAAATCATCTGGAGTCGCTAGATGGCTATGCGAGGAGATCATTGACATGGTTTATCCTTTTGGGTGAACGGGCGCTTGGTATCCAATGCGAACATTAAACGCAGCATTGCAAGTAAAATGCAATTAAAATAAAATTTACTAAACTTTATGCTAATATATTTATTTAAGCGGATTAATAGAGCCCGTGATGAACGGCTAAAACTGCACCAGATGCCTAAAATTATTTAAGCAAGACTTTATAAGAGCGTCAATTCAACGCTCGTCTTATCGACGACTTATCCTTAAGTAGTAAATTAATTATTTTTTGCCATAGCAAATAACCAGACGGTTAGAGCTATGATTGAGTTATAACAACCATTTGAGGTGACAGCTACTAAGGCTGATATAGCCCTTACAATAACTGACTTATTATAAAGCTGACGATATACCTAGAGTCGTTATCTTATCTTTCATGAGTAAGATAACGTTTATACCTGGCATTGATTTGTACAAAGAGTAGCAAGTTTACGATAATTGTACAAATCAGCGCAGGTACTAATCATAGATAATATTTAAGCAAAAATCTAGTTATTTATGTGACCTATTCCGCTTACCTCTATCATGAGTTTTTGTCGTTAAAAAAGTGAGCTGCTCCGCTTAATTCGTTCTTTCCTGAATGAGCTCTTTCATACTGTCGTTACTATTTGCTGTATTACTCGCAGCATCATTTGCGGTGTTAGCCGGTTTAGGCGTGGCATTATTGTTATTGTTATTGTTATTGTTCGTTTTCGGCGGAGCGCTCGTATCCTTATCAGTAGGCGGTTTCGGCGCGGTGACTACCGGTGGTTTTTTGACTTCAGCGTCCGTATTACGGGTATTACTTGGTATTTGAGCGATGTTTTCATTACCAGAGTCAATTGAGCGCTGTTCATTGACAGATAAAGTCGCTGAAGTATCCTCGGACTGACGAATACTCTCTTTTTGACTATTTGCAGCTGCATCGTTTTGGGCATTTGCCATATTACGCTCTGCTCTTTGCTTGATAGTATCAGCAGAAATACTATCCTCTGTAGCAGCGTTATCATTATCATTAGTTGTTGGCTGTTGACGTACTGGCACTTCACGCTGGGTACGTTTTAGCTTAACGGAACGAGCGCGTCTGCTGCTCAGATCTTTTATTGGTTCTGGACGCTCGTAGTTATCAATAATACTGACGTAGCGGCTGATCTCCTCTGGCAATACTCGTACACCAGCTGGTAGCCCAAAGTCTATAAGCTTAGCAGCGCCTACGGCTTCTTGCGGACTGCTCATAATGCCATAAGTCAACATATAGCGTACTTTATTGTTTTCATCACGATAACGAAAATAGGCAAACTTGTCACGATCTTTACGGCTTTCTAAATAGCTGACGATGACGTCGTTTTCGGCCACATTCATCACTTGTACCGTCCACTTACCTTTGTTCGCTGATAAGTAACGCTTATCCTTAAACTCATCAGGATAATTACGCAAATCACGGACCGTTGCCTCAAAGTCGATAGGCTGTACATCGGTATCAAGCTCATGTAAGGACTCGATGGATAATGGCTGTTTGAGCTCATCGACGGTGACTTGCGGCGTTGACAGCGGCGCATTCTCAATTTGAGCACCGATGGCAGATGTCTGACTAAACATCCAAACCAATGCAGTCACTACTCCGAGTAACAACGCCATCATCAGCCATAAAAGCGCTTGGCGACGATAGGATCGGCTCGCAGGAGATGTCGATGCGCGCGATTGTGCCATGAAAAATTTCCTTGGTAATATAGGTCGTCAATATAAGTATCGACACTAACAATNAATAAATANAAAAGACAATAGACTAGAACTCTCTAAAAAGTCATAAATATCAGTCATCTATAATAACAGTATACCGCTTTATGGATTAGATTGGGATAAAACCTCTATCAATAGCTTCTCATCGAAATCATCGGTCAATATCCCCTCGCCTAGTGATTTGAGTAAAATCAGCCGAATCTTGCCGCCTTTGACTTTTTTATCATGACCCATCAGGTCAAGAGCGGTTGCCACTGAGATAGCAGGCGGAGTAATAGGGAGGTTGGCAAGCGTTAAGATATGTTTTATCCGATCGGTGTCATGCTGAGTCAGCCAGCCAAGCTTTTGTGACAGCATTGCCGCTTGTACCATACCAGCAGCCACTGCCTCTCCGTGCAACCATTCGCCATAGCCCTCATGCGTCTCGATCACATGACCAAAGGTATGACCAAAGTTCAATAATGCTCTGACACCTGACTCTCTCTCATCTTGCGCGACCACTTGCGCTTTGTAGTCGCAGCAGCGCTTAACCGCTACAGCAAGCACTTCTAGATCAAGCGCCATCATGGCCGGCAGATTATGCTCAAGCCAAGTCAAAAACGCTTCATCCATAATCAGCGCGTACTTAATCACCTCGGCGATACCTGCTGACAGCTCGCGCGCGGGCAAAGTCTGCAAAGTATTCATATCAGCCAATACCATCTGCGGCTGCCAAAACGCGCCAATCATGTTTTTGCCTTGCGGATGATTGATACCGGTCTTACCGCCCACGCTCGAATCCACTTGTGCCAACAAAGTCGTCGGGATCTGAATAAAATTGACGCCGCGCATAAAGCTTGCTGCAGCAAAACCTGTCATATCGCCAATCACGCCGCCGCCAAGCGCAAGTAAAGTCACGTCACGGTTGAAATGCTGCGCCATGAGTGCATCGTATATTTTATTGATATGATCTTGATTTTTATACTGCTCACCATCGGGTAGCACGCAGACGGCTACCTGAAAATCAGTAGATAATTGCTGCTGTAAAGGCTGCAAGTACAAAGGCGCGACAGTCTCATTGGTGACGATTAACACTTGCTTGCCCGTAATATACGGTGCGACGCGCTGCGCCATAGTGCTTACCTTGTTACTGTCACTCGCGGCATCTTCGCTATCGCTACAACTTGCGGTAATAATAATAGGATAATCATGGCTTTGGGTTTGTACTGTCAAACTATCATCGAACAGGGGCTTTGCCATACCGGCTTCCTATGTAAAAATCTAGACGCTGTTTTTTATTGAATATCGACGTTGTTAAGTGGCGGCATATCTAGACTGAGGCTTATTTTTTGCAACACAGCTTTTACAACACATTTTCTGTACCACTCTTTGCAACACCCTTTCAACACACCTTCGGCACACTTGGTGTGAGTTACAACGGTAGTTACGGCTTATAAACGCAATATCGCGAGTATTAAGGCGTGTTGTCGCCCTGCGTTGTAGCAATAAACCGTTCTAGCTGCTGCAATAGCTGATTGACCATATGCCGCGGATAAGTGTGCCCAGTCGGCAAAATAATATGAGCCACTTGTCGATATAATGGATCACGGACTTGATATAAANTTTGTAGGATTTGTTTGGGATTCGGCTGTTGTAATAGCGGGCGCGACTTATCTTTGGCCGTGCGCGCCATTTGCACCTCAACTGGGGCATTNAGATAAACCACGATACCGCGCTGATGCAAAAACTCTCGGTTATCATGACTCATGACCGCACCGCCACCAGTGGCTAATACGATTTGGGGCTTTTGGGTGAGCTCGTCAATGGCGCGAGTTTCACGCTCACGAAAGCCAGCTTCGCCCTCTTTGGCAAATATCCAAGCAATATCCGCGCCGGTTTGGGACTCAATAAACCAGTCGCTATCAACAAACTCACGCCCTAGCTGTTTGGCAAGCAGACGGCCAATTGTGGTCTTTCCTGCACCCATCGGCCCGACTATAAATACCGACGGTAATTCCTCCAACATAACACTTACTCAGCTAAATTAACTATCATACAACGTCATCGATAATCTGGCTAGTAATCAACCTTGATATTAACAGCAAAAATTTTATTAAGCCTTTTNGAGCATCATTAAGACACAAAAAAGCAAGCACTTAGGCTTGCTTTTTTTCGCTTTAAAATTGGACGATTTATAAAATAAAAACCGCTTAACTTTTATAGTTACAGGATTAACCGGGTTAGTCCAAACGACTGATGCCATCGTTGATAAGCTTTGGTGTCACAAATATCAGCAGCTCTTCTTTATTATTACTCCGTACATCGCGGCGGAAGGCGCGGCCGATATAAGGTAGATCGCCTAAGAACGGTACTTTATCCACACCGTTGTTAGTACGGTTTCTAAACACGCCGCCTAAGACAATGGTCTGTCCATCTTCGACGATGACATTGGTTGAAATCGAATCTTCATTGATAGCGACATCGCCATTGATAATGGTTGGCGTCCCGTTAGTAATAAGAAGCTGCAAGCCAATTTTACCATCAGGGGTAATGTTCGGCGTGGCCTCAAGGCTAAGCGCCGCTTCTCTAAAGCTAGTAGACGTTGCGCCACTTGCCGCCGCTTCTTGATAAGGGATCTGCGTACCTGAGGAGACTTTGGCGGTTTGCTTATCCGCAGTCAAAATCTTCGGCGTAGAGATGACCTCCCCGCGATTATCGGCTTGCAAGGCAGAGAGCTCAAGATCTAGCATCACATCGGATAAGCTAAGCAGACCAAAAGCGATACTGCCAGCCGCCGGATTAGTCACTCCCAAGTCGACACTCAAATTATCAGGGCTACTAATATCATAGCTCGGATAAGACACAGTCTGACCATTGACCGTCGTGGTCTCGATGTCAAAATCTTTTAAGTCCGCTAACGTCTGATTGCTACCGCCCACCAGTAAACTGCGATTGGTTGCCGCGCCGCTAGATAAGATACCCCAACGCACGCCAATCTCTTTACTAAAAGTATCAGTTGCACTAACGATACGCGCCTCGATCATCACTTGGCGTACCGGAATATCGATTTTGGTAATCAGCTCGCGAATATTCTCAATGCTATCAGCGACGTCTTTGACAATCAAAGTATTGGTACGCTCATCGATAGTGACGGTGCCGCGATTAGACAATAGAGTATTATTATCTTCGATGTTAGCCGCNTTACCAGTACCAAGAAGACCACTATTGTTATTGGCCGGCCCACTACCCTCAGAGATAAGATTTAATACATCTTCCGCTCTAGCATAGCTTAGACGAATATACTCCGTGCGTAGCGGTGAAAAAGAGTCAACCGCGCGCTGCGCTTGTAGCTCNTCTGCCTCTTGCTGAGCCAGCTCCGTCGCTGGTGCTACTAAGATGACATTACCGTTTTCACGCTTACCTAGGTTTTTGCTTTTTAGAATAATATCGAGCGCTTGATCCCAAGGTACATTGATAAGGCGCAAGGTGATATTACCAGCGACTGAATCACTAGCAACAATGTTCATATTAGTGAACTGCGCTAAGATATCAAGCACACTACGAATCTCAACGTCTTGGAACTCCATAGACAGCGCTTCACCAGTATAGACTTTTTCTTCTAGCGTCGGCTCACGTAGTAGCTCAGGCTCAGAGATGCTGATATTTAACTGCGCGCCTGATTGATACGCTTGATATTCGTAGTCACCATTCATATTGATAGTGATAATACCGGTCTGACCTTGGTTTTTGGTATCGACACTCGCGACTAAGCCGCTATTGATATTGAGACGGCGCAGCAGGTTTCTAGGTACGGTACTGCCCGTCAAGCGTACGACAAGCTTATTGCCTTGGCGCTGTACATCAACCGGAATAGCTTCATTGGCTAAAGTAATACTGACATTACCGCCGCCACCGCTGCCGGCTGCAAAGTTCAAGGCCGTCAAACCATCATAGCTGTATTGACGACTCACTTGCGAGGAAGCAAGATTGGGGTCTAATAAAGGATTGACTCTGACCACCATAGTATCAGCCGGTACTTGCGGTTTTGTCGGTGCTTGCCGCACTACCACTGGCGCGGCTACGACGTTATCAGTCGCTACGACATTGGTCGCTACTACTGGGCTGTCGATAGGCGTGGTGGTGATGATTGCTGATTGGTTATTGAGCACATCAGCGACCGGATCATTGGTAATGACTTGGCGTGCAGGATCATTGATCGTCAATAGCAGATCGTTACCTTCTATTGCGGTAGTATAATCACCGCTTTTTTTCAGCCCAACAATAAGGCGCGTCGTACTGTCATTACTCAAAGTCGTAATATCGTTGACTATGCCCACATTATAATCGTTGAAGCGGCTCGCCAAACCGTTTTGGACTTGTTCAAAGTCTAAGACTAAACGGCTAGGGTTATCGAGCTGATAAGCTGCCGGTACGTTTGGCGTCTCATTGAACCCCAAACGCAGCTGCGTTACTGCTGGCGCCGTCTGCACAACAGACACCTCATTGATACGCTGTACTGCATAAGCGTTGCTCATAATAGCGGTCATGCCCAAAGCGAACACAGGAGCGGCGAAAGTAGAGGAAACACGACTACTTATCGTCCTTGCCTTATTGTTACGTACGGTCATTACTTATTCCTCAAAAATCTACCATCTTAATTTATAGGAGAGACCAGCGACTGTGGTCTTTCAATAAACCCGGCGCGGCTGTCTGGTACAATTTCAATTAGATTAATCTGCGTGGGCGTAATCTCAACAATACGGCCATCATTGAGTCCAAGATAATCACCTACCTTTACACTAGCGACTGACCCATCTGGACGCTGGACTAAAGCGTACTCTTGTCCTTCAGGAGAAACCACAACACCGCGAAAAGTCAGCTGAGCGATTTCATATTGCTCTAAAGGTTGTTTGATACGGTTAATATCAGGGCGTATGCCGTCGATAGCCGTGGTCGGTCNTTGTATATTCACCAAACTTGGTGGTAAAAAAGGACTGCGTAGACTGCTTGCGCTATAGACAAAGTCTTCTACTANTGACACTTTAGGCGTCGGTTCAACCTCTTGTGCCTGTGACGCTCGTATGTCTTGCATGGCTTGCTCAGCTAGACCGATTCTATCGGCACAGCCACTGAGCAAAAGCGTCGTCATCGTTAAAAGCATAAGGCTGGGTAGCGGCTTAATCATCAGCAGCCTCCTCATCAGGCGTCACTTCTTTTGAGCGATAGGTCTTGGTCTGTAAGATCAAATTCAGCTCCGGAATGGCTTCTAAAGTNGGCTGTGGATTACTCACCTCAAAGTCATGCATAGTAATGATACGCGGCAGGGCAGCAAGACCACTGATAAAACTGCCAAACTGATGATACTCGCCCAAAGCAGCAATACGAATAGGCTGCTCGATAAAAAACTCATTCTCAATCTCAGGCTCAACAGAGATATCTTGGAAGCGGATATTACTGCCCACTCCNGTCATATTGATACCTTCTACCAATTCAGAAACCCGAGTCTCTTTAGGGAGCTGATCNAGCAAAGTATTAAACTCTATATCCATTTGCGCCACTTGCGCTTTATAAGTGTNTAAATGCCGTGCTCGTGACTCTTTTTGACGATAGGTCTCAAGTAAGGTTTGCTGCTCACTTTCGCTGGCCTTAATCTCATCGATTTTACTACTAATCGGTAACGCCCAAGCCATAGCAGCAATGAAGACGACAATTAACAATAACACGGTCACTTTAACTGGTAACGGCCAACTGCCAGAGTTTTGGGTATCTAGCGATTCAAAGCTACGACGAAAATCATTGAAGTCGAATGATTTTTTTGGCGGGGTCAATGGGCCTTGCGCTTTGATTGCGCTTTTTTTGGTTTTTATGAGGCTTTTTTTGCGGATAGGACTCATAAAGTACCTCCAGAGCCATTAGCACTAGCGGCGATCTCTGCTGACTGGGTAGGCTCAGTTAATGAGGACTGCACTTGAGTGGTTACTACAAACTGCACGTAACTGTCCTCAGGGTATATAGGTCGAGGCCGCTCACCGTTAGTAGGTGCTCGATTTAAGGTCGCTTCTGCCTCGTAGGCACTAATATTTTGCTGAATATTACGTACGGCGGAGTTTTCCATCCACAAGCTGTCGTCCAAATTACGAATTAAGCTCGAGACTACGTTTGGGTTGTCCGCTAGGCCGGTAAAGGTAAGTAGGTCACCCTCACGCTTTAGATTATTCAGATAAAGCGCTGGAGGCATCGCCTTTGCTACATCGTCCCATAAACGCACTGGAATTGGGCGTCGTCCCTGCAAGTCTTGGATAACTTGCATACGCGAGATAATATCTTCTCGGCGCTGCTCAAGCGTATCTATCTCCGCAAGTACCGTATCCAAACGATTGTTTTCTTGCATGATGCGATCATTGGCGTCACGCTGCTCTTCGAGCTCATTATTAAAATAGCTCAAAGTCGCAAACGCGGACAACAATGCCAGCAGCGTCACTGCAGCAACTAGCGTCAAAAACTCTTTATTGCGGCGGGCGCGTTCCTCAGAACGCCATGGTAGTAGGTTAATACGAGCCATTAGTTAAAGCTCCTAAGCGCAAGCCCACAAGCCGCCATTAGGCTGGGAGCATCGATAGCCAACTGCTCGCTGTCAATATAAGGGCTGATAGTCATATTAATAAATGGATCGGCGACGGTAACGCCGATATTTAGTTTTTGCTGGATCATGCCGGCAAGACCGGGTATAGAGCTACTACCGCCCGCGAGCACAATATGATCAATGTGGTCATATTGACTTGAGGAAAAATAAAACTGTAGCGATCGAGTGATTTGTTGTACCGTACTTTCCATAAACGGCGTGAGCACTTCAGGATAATAATCATCAGGCAACATACGCTCATGCTTATTAACCATCGCCTCTTCATAAGACAACCCGTAGCGCTCTTGGATGGCTTCTGTGAGCTGCAACCCGCCAAATAACTGCTCGCGGCTATAGATAAATTTATCGTTTTTAGCAATATATAAGGTCGTTTGATGATGGCCAATATCGATAACAGCGACCAATTCTGGCATATTTGGTAAATTATCTGCCATCATCTGAAAAGCTCTTTCGATAGCGTGCGACTCTATATCCATGACTTTGGTTTTTAGACCACCAAAGGCCAAGGCGTCCACCCGCTGATCTACGTTCTCAGAGCGTGAGGCTGCTAGCAAGACTTGCACCATCGTGTCATCAACGATAGAAGGCCCTAGCACTTCAAAGTCCAGATTGACTTCATCTAAAGGATAAGGAATATACTGATCTGCATCGAGACGGATTTGTGCTTCGCGTTCAACATCGCTTAAAGTAGCATCCATATCTATAATCTTAGTAATGACCGACGAGCCTGAGACCGCAGTTGCAGCATCATGGCCTGCAACTCGGTTTTGGCGCGCTAAGCTTGCAATCGTGTCACCAGCCGCTTCAGTATCGACAATCAGCTTATCAACGACTATCCCTGGCGGTAATCTTTCGATACCATAAGACTTGAGATGATAAACGCCTTGCTGCCGAGTTATGTCAACTAGCTTTACTGAAGTTGCACAAATATCTACTCCGATTAAACTCTGATGCTTAGAAGAAAGTAGCTTCACAGACCCTACACCTTATATAGAATATAGATTACAAAGGTTTTGTAATCATGGAATACAATACGTTACTTAATAGACATATTCAAGTAATTAAAAATTTTTCTCAGAGAATTACACATTTCATGCGAACCTAGCTTTGGGTTCAATGTATAATAATGACCGTTCACTCTCTTAATTGATAAGCTTATTATGCCCAAAAAAAATGCCACCGTCCGTCTTATCCATTACTTGGTGGGGCTTTTTATTGCCTTTTTAGCGCTAGTCATTATCTTAGCGCTCACCGTTCCTATTGGCTTTTATGGCATGGCAATGTACTTATCACCTACCCTACCTAGTATCCAAGAGATTAAAAGGGCAAATTTGGAGATGCCTTTACAGATCTATAGCCGTGATGACAAACTCATCGGTCAGTATGGCAACCGCTTATCTTTGCCTGTGACTTATGAAGAGATTCCTGAAGGGCTGACGAACGCCTTTTTAGCTGCTGAAGACGCTTCATTTTTTCAGCATAGCGGCATTAGTATTAAGGGTTTAGGACGAGCGGTCACCGAAGTGGTCACTGACGATGANGGCCAAACAGGGGGCTCNACNATTACTATGCAGGTGGCTAAGAATTACTTTTTAACGCCTGAGCGTACCTTGAATCGTAAGTTAACAGAGCTATTTGTCGCCAGAAAGNTGGAAGACGAGCTCACTAAAAATGAAATTCTNACTTTATATGTGAATAAAATTTATTTGGGCGAAGGCGCTTATGGTATCCGCGCCGCTGCCAAAAAGTATTATAGTAAGTCACTTGAGAGCTTAACCGTCGCAGAGATGGCGATGCTAGCTGGCCTTCCAAAAGCTCCTTCTAAATACAACCCAGTCGCCAATCCTGAGCGTGCCCTTATTCGCCGTAACTGGATTATCAAACGTATGCACGAGCTTGGCTATATCGATCAAGCGCAATATGATGAAGCTATCGACTCGCCAATNGGCTTGAATTTATATCAAGAAAAACTCGATGTTAATATGCCTTATTTGGCAGAGATGGCGCGCTATGCTTTAGTCAATCGTTATGGAGATCAAGTAGTCAATGGCGGCTGGCGGGTGCGCTTAACCGTTGATAGCCAAGCGCAGCAAGCTGCCGAAGCGGCTGTCCTCAAAGGACTTATTGCCTATGATCATCGTCANGGCTGGCGCGGCGCTGAGGCGAACGATGAACCTCTTGAAGACTTTAACCGCTATGGCAGTATGTATCCTGCGAAGGTGACCACTGTCAACTCACGCAGCTTTGAAGCACTGATGCAATCAGGTGAGACGGTCACCGTAAACTGGTCTGGTATGAGCTGGGCAAAGAAGTTCATTTCAGCCGATCGCTTCGGTAATCTACCTAGTAACGCCTCCCAAATCGTCAGTGAAAAAGACATCGTTCGCTTAATAAAAACCAATAATGATAATTGGCAATTGGCACAGATTCCAGATGTCCAAGGCAGCTTAGTATCGCTAGACCCAGAGACAGGCGCGCTAAACGCTTTGGTAGGTGGTTTTGACTTTAAGCACAGTAAATTCAACCGCGCCCTGCAAGGATGGCGTCAACCGGGCTCAACNATNAAGCCACTGATTTATACCNCCGCCTTAGAAAAAGGCTATCGTCCAGATAGCATCATCTCAGATCGTCCCATTCAAGTCGGCGATTGGAAGCCNAAAAACTCTGATGAGCGCTTCTTAGGTGATATCACTTTACGCCGCGGGNTTTATCTGTCTCGTAACTTAGTCTCTATTCGCTTACTACAAGCAGTAGGCACCTCAGATGCTCGTGATCTGTTAGACCAGTTCGGTCTTGATAAAGAGAAGCTACCGACTACACTGTCATTAGCGCTCGGTACGGGTCAAGCTACCCCGTTACAAATGGNTACCGCGTACGCGACCTTTGCGAATGGCGGTCATCGTATACAGCCTTATTTTATTGAGCAGATTTATAACTACGATAATGAGCTGTTGTTTCAAGCCAATCCGCAGCAAGCGTGTGCGCTTTGTTTCAATGAGCAGCTTGAAGCTCGTAACCAACAACTGATTGAAGATGCCCAAACGCTTACTGAGCAAGAAGCAGAGGACAAGCAGACGGAAGATACCATAAGCGAAGACGACGCTGT
>FUFK010038300.1_pt1 | contig 61460 bp, 70 predicted proteins | sample 1021851 | NCBI WGS metagenome assembly FUFK01 (sample SAMEA51879418, study PRJEB19060) | metagenome
TATTTTAGCGCTCGAAAAATCAAAAAAATAACCAGGGACAAGATTTACTATGGCTGACTTAAATAAAATTATAGATGACTTATCAAGTTTAACTGTTGTAGAAGCAGCTGAACTTTCAAAACAACTTGAAGAAAAATGGGGAGTGACTGCAGCAGCAGCTGTAGCAGCAGCACCGGCAGCAGCAGGTGCAGCAGCACCAGCTGAAGAAAAAGACGAATTTACAATTATGCTTACTGCAGCTGGAGATAAAAAGATTAATGTTATAAAAGAAGTTAGAGCTATTACAGCATTAGGCCTAAAAGAAGCAAAAGATTTAGTTGAAGGAGCACCAAAAGAAGTCAAATCAGGTGTTAATAAAAAAGAAGCAGAAGAGATTAAGCAAAAACTCGAAGCTGCTGGCGCAAAAGTAGAACTAAAATAAATTAGATAGGATTATTTACTGGTTATATTTTTAATCAGTAGTTGAGATGCAATTATCTTTTACAGAAAAGAAGAATATAAGAAAAAGCTTNGGAAAACTTAAGGAAACTTTATCTATACCAAACCTTATAGAGGTACAGAAAAATTCTTATAAAGAACTTACAGAATTCAAACAAGATGTTGAGCAGCACCTTGTTAAAGGTTTTGATAGAGTTTTTAAAAGNATTTTTCCAATTGAAGACTTAAANGATAAAGCNACNTTAGAATATGTATCTTANAAATTAGAAAAACCTAAATTTGATGTTGAGGAATGTATAGCAAGGGGTTTAACTTATTCTGCTGCCTTAAAATGTACATTAAGACTTGTAGTTTATGAAATAGATCAAGAAAATAATACAAAAGATATTTTATCAGCAAAAGAGCAAGAAGTTTACATGGGAGAAGTTCCAATGATGACAAATAGTGGAACTTTTATAACCAACGGAGTTCAAAGAGTTGTTGTGAACCAAATGCACAGAAGTCCAGGTGTATTCTTTGATCATGATAAGGGTAAATCACATGCAAGCGGTAAACTATTATTTAATTGTCGAGTAATTCCTAATCGTGGATCTTGGCTTGACTTTGAATTTGATGTTAAGGATTTATTATATTTTAGAATCGATAGAAAAAAGAAAATATTAGTTTCTACTTTATTACAAGCTTTAGGATTTTCAAAGAATGATATTGTTGATGAGTTTTATCAAAAGGAAACATTAAATTATGATAAAAATTTAAATAAGTGGAAAACTAAATTTGATCCAGAAAATTACAAAGCCAAAAATTTTTCTGAGGAAGTAATTGATGCAAAAAATAATAAGGTAGTGGTAAAATTAGGTGAAAAAATTAATTTTTTAACTGCAAAAAAACTCTCAAACGATGGTCTAAAAGAAATTTTTGTTTCTAGTGAGTCTTTGTATGGTAAATTTTTGCATAGAGATGTTACAGTTGGCGAAGATGTATTTAAAATTGGAACAGAAATAAATGAGACTATAATTAGTAAAATTATTGAAGCCGATATTAAATCTTTAGATATCTCTCGAACTAACTCAATAAATAAAGGTCCATACTTATTATTAAGTATTTTCAATGATAAAAATGAAAATAAAAATGATGCTATAACAGAAATTTATAAAGTCTTGAGACCTGGAGAACCCCCTACAATCGAGATAGCCACACAAATATTTAACAACTTATTTTTTAGTTCTGACAGATATGATTTATCTGATGTTGGTAGAGTAAAAATGAATTCAAGATTAGAGCTTACTTGTTCTGATAAAATAACCATATTAAGAAATGACGACATTCTTGCAATCATACAAAAAATGTTAGATTTAAGAGATGGCAAAGATGAAGTTGATGATATTGACCACTTAGGTAATAGAAGAGTTAGATCTGTAGGTGAATTGGTTGAAAATCAAGCTAGGATCGGTGTTTACAGAATGGAGCGGGCAATTAAAGAAAAAATGACAACTTTGGATGTTGAGTCAGCAATGCCACAAGATTTAATAAACGCAAAACCATTGACAATTTCTTTGAAAGATTTTTTTGCAACTTCTCAGTTATCTCAATTTATGGATCAAACAAATCCACTTTCAGAGATTACTCATAAAAGAAGAGTATCAGCTTTAGGTCCGGGAGGACTAACAAGAGAGAGAGCTGGTTTTGAAGTAAGGGACGTTCATCCCACTCACTATGGAAGGATTTGTCCAATTGAAACTCCAGAGGGTCCAAACATAGGTTTGATTAACAGTTTATCAACTTACTCAAAAATTAATAAATATGGTTTCATTGAAAGCCCATATAAAAAGGTAAAAGATGGAATAGTTCAAAATAATATAGAATATCTATCAGCTATGGAAGAGACTAAATTTACGATTGCACAAGCCAATTCTCTAATTGACAAAAACGGTAAGTTTACTGAAGAATTAGTTTCATGCAGACAGAATTTAAATTTTATTTTAGCTAAACCAGACAATATCGATTATATCGATGTTTCTCCAAAGCAACTTGTATCAGTAGCCGCTTCTCTAATACCTTTTTTAGAAAATGATGACGCTAATAGAGCATTAATGGGATCTAACATGATGAGACAAGCTGTTCCTTTATTAAAACCAGAAGCACCACTTGTTGGAACAGGTATTGAAAGTGATGTTGCTCTTGATTCTGGTGTAACAATTGTTGCAAGACGTGACGGTGTTGTTGATAAAATTGATGGTAAAAGAATAGTTATTAAAGCTTCTGGGGAAAAAGATTATTCTAAATCAGGTGTAGATATTTATAATTTACAGAAATTTAAACGATCTAATCAAAATACATGTATAAATCAAAAACCATTAGTAAGGGTAGGTGATAAAGTAAAATCTGGTGATATTATAGCTGACGGTCCATCAACTAAAGTTGGAGAATTAGCTTTAGGTAAAAATGTAACTGTCGCTTTCATGCCTTGGCAAGGTTATAACTTTGAAGACTCAATATTAATTTCAGAAAGATGTGTAACAGATGATGTATTTACATCTATACATATAGAAGAATACGAAGTAATGGCTAGAGATACTAAATTGGGAGAGGAAGATATCACAAGAGATATTCCAAATGTTAATGAAGAGTCTTTAAAAAATTTAGATGAGTCAGGAATAGTTTATATAGGAGCAGAAGTAAAACCAGGAGATATTTTGGTAGGTAAAGTTACACCTAAAGGAGATACTGCATCGGGTCCTGAAGAGAAATTATTAAGATCAATATTTGGTGAAAAAGCGATTGATGTTACTGATACCTCATTAAAAATGCCAAGTGGAAGTGGAGGTATAGTAGTTGATGTTAGAGTATTTAATAGACATGGTATTGACAAAGATGAGAGATCAATAACTATTGAACGAGCAGAAATTGAGAGTGTTCAAGAAGACAAAAAGGTTGAAGAAGAAATTTTAGAGAGAAGCATTAAACAGAGATTATCATCTATATTAAATGGAACAAAAATTAATAAGAAAGTTAAAGATGTTGANGCAAATACCGTTTTGTCCGAGGAGATAATAAATAATTTTCCTATTTCAGACTTATTTAAAATATCAATAGAAGATCAAAATAAACAATCTTCTCTTTCCCAAATTAAAGATCAATACAATAGCGCTAAACAAGATATTCAAGAAAGATTTGAAGATAAAGTTTTAAAAATTAGACAAGGTGATGATTTATTACCTAGTGTAATGAAAATGGTTAAAGTTTTTGTTGCTATAAAAAGAAGATTAAGACCGGGAGATAAAATGTCTGGAAGACATGGAAATAAAGGAGTTGTAAGTAAAATAGTTCCAGTTGAAGATATGCCTTATAGAGAAAATGGTAAACCAGTCGATATTGTTCTTAATCCATTAGGTGTTCCAAGTAGGATGAATGTTGGCCAAATATTAGAAACTCACTTAGGATGGTCCTGTACAGAGTTAGGTGAGAAATTAAATCAGTTAGTAAATGAAAACCAAAAGAAAATTGAAAAGACAGAGAAGATTAAATCTTTTTTGAAGAATGTGTATGGTAAAGAAATATACGATAAAGATATTGAAAAACTAAATCAGTCAGAATTCGAAGATTTATGTTCAAATATAAGACATGGTGTTCCAATCGCAACTCCAGTTTTTGATGGCGCTAAAGAAAACGATGTTACCAAAATGTTAGAATTAGCCGAATTACCAAATTCAGGTCAAACTACACTTTGGGATGGAAGAACTGGTGAGAAATTTGATAGACCTGTTACAGTCGGAACGATTTATATGTTAAAACTTCATCATCTAGTTGAAGATAAAATTCATGCAAGATCTACAGGTCCTTACAGTTTAGTAACGCAACAACCTCTTGGTGGTAAAGCGCAATTAGGAGGTCAGCGATTTGGTGAAATGGAGGTTTGGGCATTAGAGGCTTATGGAGCTTCGTATACATTACAAGAAATTCTTACTGTTAAGTCAGATGATGTAGCTGGAAGAGTTAAAGTTTATGAAACTATAGTTAAAGGTGAAGAAAATTTTGAATCAGGNATACCTGAGTCATTTAACGTTTTAGTTAAAGAAATTAAATCTCTAGCACTAAATGTGGAGCTAAATTAATATGAGTAAAGAATTAACAGATCTATTTAAATCTTCAGAAATTTCAGAAGCCCAAAATTTTAATAGCATAAAAATAACTCTTGCTAGTCCAGAGAAAATTAAATCTTGGACTTATGGAGAAATNAAAAAGCCTGAAACAATAAATTANAGAACTTTTAGACCNGAAAANGATGGATTATTTTGTGCAAGAATATTTGGACCAATAAAGGATTATGAGTGTCTTTGTGGTAAGTACAAAAGAATGAAATTCAGAGGAATTATATGCGAAAAATGTGGTGTTGAGGTTACAAAGTCAAATGTCAGACGTGAAAGAATGGGTCACATCAATTTAGCAACTCCAGTTGCTCACATATGGTTCTTAAAATCGTTACCAAGNAGAATATCCCTTGCGATAGATATGAAGCTTAAAGAGGTAGAAAGAGTACTCTATTTTGAAAACTTTATAGTTATTGAACCAGGCTTAACNGNNCTTAAAAAANAATCANNTNTTANNTGAAGANGAGCTTNNAAAATATCAAGANGAANANGGCGAAGANNCNTTNNCNGCNGGNATNGGNGCNGAAGCNATNTTAGANATANTNAANTCNNTAGATTTANAANAAGAAANAGAAGCNNTNATTAAANNATATNAANGAAACNAAATCAAAAGTTNCNGANGANAGATCNATTAANAGANTNAAACTNATNGANTCTTTTATNGAGACNGGAAATAAACCAGAGTGGATGATTTTAACAACNATTCCAGTAATCCCCCCTGAATTAAGACCATTAGTTCCATTAGATGGAGGTAGATTTGCNACATCAGACTTAAATGATTTATATAGAAGAGTTATAAATAGAAATAACCGTTTAAAAAGATTAATGGACTTAAAGGCTCCAGATATAATTGTNAGAAATGAAAAGAGAATGCTTCAAGAGTCAGTNGATGCATTATTTGACAATGGTAGAAGAGGAAGAGTAATTACAGGNACAGGTAAAAGACCACTAAAATCTTTAGCAGAGATGTTAAAAGGTAAGCAAGGACGATTTAGACAAAATTTATTGGGTAAAAGGGTCGATTATTCTGGAAGATCAGTAATAGTAGTTGGACCTGACTTAAAATTNCATGAATGCGGTTTGCCAAAAAAAATGGCTTTAGAATTATTNAAACCNTTTTTATANGCAAGANTAAATAAACTTGGNNTNGCNTCNACAATNAAACAAGCTAAAAAACTNGTTGAAANAGAAANAAATGNNGTTTGGGATGCNTTAGAATTAATTGTTAGAGAACATCCANTNATNNTAAATNGNGCACCNACNNTNCATAGANTAGGTGTTCANGCATTTGANCCAAAATTNATTGAAGGNNANGCNATNGAANTNCANCCNNTAACNTGTGCNGCNTTNAATGCAGATTTTGATGGNGANCAAATGGCNGTNCANNTNCCANTNAGTTTAGANGCACANNTAGANGCNNGNGTNNTNATGATGTCNACAAANAATATTNTNAGNCCNTCNAATGGAAAACCNATTATCGTTCCAAGCCAGGATATGATTTTGGGAATTTATTATTTATCACAACCACCATACCAAACTGAAAAAATAGAGGGATATTTTGTAAATAATTCAGAAATTGAACAGGGTTTAGAATCTGGAAAAATAAATGTGCATTCAAGAATTGTCTCTAGATTTGAAACAGTAGATGAGAANGGCAAANTCAAATATGAAAAATTTACAAGCACAGTTGGAAGATTTCTCTTAGCAAATTTATTACCAAAAAATAAAGACATTAAATTTTCTTTAGTTGATAGGCTTTTACCAAAAAAAATAGTTTCAGAAATAATTGATATTGTTTTTAGATTTACTGGTCAAAAAAGTACAGTAATCTTTTGTGATAAATTAAAAGATTTAGGTTTTAAACACGCATTTAAAGCAGGAATTTCTTTTGGTAAAGATGATTTAATTATTCCAGAAAATAAAGCACAATTAATCGAGGAGACTAAAAAACTAATTACAGATTATGAGAACCAATATGCCGAAGGTCTTATTACAAGAGGTGAAAAATATAACAAAGTTGTTGATGCATGGTCAAAATGTACAGATAGAGTAGCCTCTGAAATGATGAAAAGAATTTCAGCCACTGAAAATACTAAAGATGGATTAAAAGTAAATTCTGTATTTATGATGGCCGATTCAGGCGCAAGAGGATCTGCTGCTCAAATGAAACAATTAGCAGGAATGAGAGGTCTAATAGCAAAACCTTCTGGTGAGATTATCGAGTCACCTATTACATCAAATTTTAAAGAAGGTCTTACAGCTCTTGAATATTTTAATTCTACTCACGGAGCTAGAAAAGGTCTAGCTGATACAGCTCTAAAAACAGCAAACTCAGGCTATTTAACAAGAAGACTATGCGATGTAGCTCAAGACTTAACAATTACAAAGAAGCATTGCGAAAAACCAGGATCAATAAAGTTATCTGAAATTATTGAGGGAGGAAATGTAATTGTTAGTCTCTCAGAGAGAGCTTTAGGTAGAGTTACCGCAAGTGACATTAAAAACCCAATTACAGGTGAAATAATTGTTAAAAAAAATTCTGAGATAAATGAAAGCGTTTGTGAAAAAATAGACGCAGCAGGCGTTAAATTAATTTCAGTTTACTCAGTTATAACATGTAGTTCAAAAGAAGGAGTTTGTTCTAGATGTTATGGAAGAGATTTATCTAGAGGAAAAATGGTACATGTAGGAGAAGCTATAGGTATGATATCTGCCCAGTCCATTGGAGAACCAGGAACTCAGTTAACTATGAGAACATTCCATGTAGGTGGAACTGCATCAATAAAACAAGACTCACAAATTGTAAGTAAAAACGAGGGTACGTTAAAAATAATTAACACAAATCTTTTGGAAGACTCTAAAAAAAATCAAATTGTAATGGGGAGAAATACTCAACTTTCAATAGAGGATGATAATGGTCTACAAATAGCTATTTACAAAGTGCCTTATGGTTCAAAAATCTTTTTTAAAAATGGAGATAAGATTAAAAAAAATGCCAAGATTTGTGAGTGGGATCCGTANACNACTCCTGTAATCGCTGAAAAAAGTGGTATTGTTAATTATGTTGATTTAATTGATGGAGTTACACTTTCTGAAACNTTAGATGATGAAACAGGAATAGAGTCAAAATCTGTGATTGATTGGAGGTCTCAATCAAAAAACACAGATCTAAAACCTAGAATTACTTTAAGAGATGAAAAAGGAAATGTAATTAAAAAAGCTGATGACAATGAAGCTAGATATTATCTAGTACCAGACTCTATTTTATCAGTGAAAGATGGGCAAAAAATATTTGCAGGAGATGTAATTGCAAGACTTCCAAAAGAAACTTCTAAAACTAAAGATATAACAGGAGGATTACCGAGGGTAGCAGAACTTTTTGAAGCCAGAAAAGCAAAAGATAGTGCTATTATTGCAGAAAATGATGGAAAGGTATTATTTGGTAAAGAAGTAAGAGGTAAACAAAGAGTATCAATTGTATCTGATAGTGGTGAAACTTCAAATTATTTAATACCTAAAGGAAAACATATTAATTTTAATCAGGGTGAAAAAATTAAAAAAGGTGAGTATTTATTGGATGGACAACCACTACCACATGATATTTTAAGAATTTTAGGTATTGAGGAATTAACTGAATATTTTGTTAATCAGGTACAAGAGGTTTATAGATTACAAGGTGTAGTAATTAATGACAAGCATATAGAAACTATTCTAAGACAAATGTTGAAAAAAATTGAAGTTAAACATACCGGTGACTCAAATTTATTACCTGGAGAAATAATTGATCGAATAAAATTTGATAATATGAATGAAAAACTTAAATCAGATGGTAAAAAACCAGCTGTTGGCGAAAGAGTACTAATGGGTATTACAAAAGCTTCATTGCAAACTGAATCATTCATTTCTGCCGCTTCGTTTCAAGAAACTACAAGAGTTCTTACAGATGCGGCAATTAAAGGCAAAACCGATACTCTACTGGGCCTAAAGGAGAATGTTATTGTAGGTAGATTAGTACCTGCAGGAACAGGTACCATCAAGAACGATTGGAACAAAAGAGCCATAGATGACGATAATAAATTTCTTGCTGAGCAGGAAAAATCTGAACCCTCAGAAACCCAAGTAAATCAATAAAAATTTACAATTTTTATAAACGTTTTAATTTGACAAAAACAATTTCTATAGTATTTTGGCCATATTTTTTGGTTGGAATGTAATGTCATTGGGACATTAAACGCTGCCACTAAATAACCTGTCAGTTATTTCTTACTCAAAAAATACTTAAAAATTTATGCCGACTATAAACCAGTTATTAAGAAAAAGAAGACGTAGACCTTCATCAAGAGATAAAGTTCCTGCGTTAGAAAAATCCCCTCAAAAGAGAGGTGTATGTGTTAAGGTTTATACAACAACACCAAAGAAACCAAATTCAGCTTTAAGAAAAGTAGCAAGGGTAAGGTTATCCAATGGTCATGAAGTTACATCTTATATACCTGGTGAAGGTCATAACCTTCAAGAGCACTCTGTAGTTCTTATCAGAGGCGGGAGAGTTAAAGACTTGCCAGGTGTACGTTATCATATATTAAGAGGAAATCTAGATACGCAGGGTGTTACAGCAAGAAAACAGCAAAGATCTAAATACGGTGCAAAAAAAGGAAAATAATTTATGTCTAGAAAAAAAAGAGCACCAAAAAAAATTCCAATAGTTGATCCAGTTTATAAATCTACAATTATTCCAAAATTAATAAACAGTATTATGTATGATGGAAAAAAAACAGTTGCAGAAAAAATTATTTATGAGGCAATTGATAAAATCAAAACAAAATCAAAAGATGAACCTTTAAATGTATTTAATGAGGCTATCAACAATATAAAGCCTACAGTTGAAGTAAGATCTAGGAGAGTTGGTGGTGCAACATACCAAGTTCCAGTTGAAGTAAAATCAAAAAGATCTCAGGCTTTAGCTTTAAGATGGTTAATCGATGCCTCAAGAAAAAGAAAAGATAAAAATATGTCAGATAAAATTTTTAACGAGATTTATGATGCTTATCAAAATAGGGGCGCGGCAATTAAAAAAAAAGAGGATACACATAAAATGGCAGAGTCAAATAAAGCTTTTGCACATTTTAGATGGTAATAAATATGAGTAGAACACATACTTTAGAAAAATATCGAAACATCGGGATCATGGCTCACATTGATGCTGGAAAAACCACAACAACAGAGAGAATTCTTTATTATACAGGTAAGAGCCATAAAATTGGTGAAGTTCACGATGGTGCTGCAACAATGGATTGGATGGAGCAGGAACAAGAAAGAGGAATTACAATTACCTCAGCAGCAACAACCTGTTTTTGGAGAGATAATAGAATAAATATTATTGATACCCCAGGACACGTAGATTTTACTATTGAGGTTGAGAGATCTCTTAAAGTATTAGATGGTGCTGTTGCAGTATTTGATGGAGTTGCTGGTGTAGAACCTCAATCAGAGACTGTTTGGAGACAAGCAGATAAATATAAAGTTCCACGTATTTGTTTTGTGAATAAGCTTGATAGGACAGGGGCTGATTTTTTTAGATGTGTTGAAATGATCAAAGAGAGACTTGGCGCAAAACCTTTGGTGATGCAAATTCCAGTTGGAATAGAGTCGTCCTTACAAGGCGTTGTAGATTTAGTGAAAATGAAAGCAATAATTTGGAAAAATGAAGACTTGGGCGCTGAGTGGGAGGAAAAAGACATACCAGAAGATTTAAAGGAAATTTGTTCAAAATATAGACAGGAATTAGTTGAGACGGCTGTAGAACAAGATGAAAAATTAATGGAAAGTTATTTAAATGGTGACGAAATTAAAAATGAGGATTTAATTAAATGTGTGAGAAAAGGATGTTTAAGTTTTGATTTTGTACCAGTATTAACTGGTTCAGCTTTTAAAAATAAGGGAGTTCAGCCATTACTAGATGCTGTTGTTGATTATTTACCAAGTCCTAAGGATATTGGATCAATAAAAGGGACGAAACCTAATTCTGATGAAGAAATGGAGATGAAATTTGAAGATAATGCTCCTTTTTCAGCTTTAGCATTTAAAGTAGCAAATGACCCGTTTGTAGGATCACTAACTTTTATAAGAGTATATTCTGGTACGGTTAAAACTGGTACTGCAATTTACAATACATCAAAAGATAAAGAAGAGAGAGTTGGAAGAATGCTTTTGATGCATGCCAATTCTAGAGAAGATATTAAAGAAGCTAATGCTGGTGATATTGTAGCTTTAGCTGGATTAAAGAATACTATTACAGGACATACATTGGCTAATAAAGATAAACCTGTTCTTTTAGAGCCAATGGAATTTCCTGATCCAGTAATAGAAATTGCAGTCGAACCAAAAACTAAAGCCGATCAAGAGAAAATGGGTGAGGCTTTAGCAAGATTAGCAAAAGAGGATCCTTCATTTAGAGTAAGTTCAGACGAGGAGTCGGGCCAAACAATTATTAAAGGAATGGGAGAATTACATCTTGATATAATTGTTGATAGAATGAAGAGAGAATTTAAAGTTGAAGCAAACGTTGGAGCTCCACAGGTAGCCTATAGAGAAACAATACAAAATCCCAGCGAGTTTGATTATACTCATAAAAAACAAAGTGGTGGTGCCGGACAATTTGCAAGAGTAAAACTCTCTGTTGAACCATTAGAACCNGGCAAAGGTAGAGAAGTCGAAAGTAAAATTAAAGGTGGAGCAATTCCAAAAGAATTTATTCCTGGAGTTGAAAAAGGTGTTGAGTCAGTTGCTGATAATGGAATATTAGCTGGTTTTCCAATGATAGATTATAAAGTTACTATTTTAGACGGTCTACATCATGATGTTGACTCAAGTGTATTAGCTTTTGAGCTTGCTTCTAGACAGTGTTTTAAAGAGGCATGTGCAAGAGCAACTCTTAAATTATTAGAGCCAATGATGAGAGTAGAGGTAGTTACACCAGAAGATTATATGGGAGATGTTATAGGCGATTTAAATAGTAGACGTGGTCAAATTAGTACTCAAGAACAGAGAGGAAATGCAACAGTAATCACCGCAATGGTACCTTTGGCAAATATGTTTGGTTATATTAATTCTTTAAGATCAATGTCACAAGGTAGAGCACAATATTCTATGTTCTTTGATCATTATGCAAAAGTACCGCAAAATGTTCAGGACGAAGTAACAAAAAAGACAGGTTAAAAAATGGAAAAGCAAAATATAAGAATTAAATTAAGGGCATACGATAACAAAGTTTTAGACCAGTCAACTGAAGAAATTGTTAATACAGTAAAAAGGACTGGTGCTAATATAAAGGGGCCTATACCACTTCCAACAAAAATTGAGAGATACACAGTTTTAAGATCGCCACACATAGATAAAAAAAGTAGAGAGCAATTTGAAACAAGAACTCATAAGAGATTAATAGATATAATTGAACCAACACCACAAACAGTAGAAGCTTTGATGAAATTAGATCTAGCATCTGGTGTAGATGTAGAAATAAAAATATAAAATTATGACAGAGATAGCTTTAATAGGAAAAAAAATAGGAATGACAAGAGAGTTTTATAAAACTGGCCAGTCAGTTCCTGTAACTGTTTTAAAAATTGAAAAAGGGCGAATTATTGAAGTTATTGATCCAAAAAAAAGAGGATATACAGCAATACAATTAGGTTTTGGTAAGATCAAAAATTCNAAATTAACAAAAGCTATGAAAGGTTTTTTTACAAAAAAAAATACAGAACCAAGGAAAATAATAAAAGAATTGAGGGTAAAAAATATAGAGAACTATAAGCCAGGCAATGAGTTTGGTGTTGAAATTTTTAAAGATACTAAATTTGTTGATATTAGATCAAAAACTATTGGTAAAGGTTTTGCTGGTGCTATGAAAAGACATAATTTTGCGGGTTTAAGAGCTTCACATGGTGTCTCCATTTCACATAGAGCACATGGTTCAACAGGACAAAATCAAGATCCAGGAAAAGTTTTTAAAAATAAAAAAATGGCTGGACATATGGGTGATAAGCTAAGAACTATTCAAAATATTGAAATTATAAAATCTGATCCAGAAAATGATCTGCTTTTTGTAAAAGGATCTATCCCTGGCTCAAAAAATAGTGAAGTTTTAGTTAAAAAAGCATCAAAAAATACTTCAAAACTTACTATGAGTGAAAAAATTGAAGCAATAGAAAAGCTAAAAAAAGTACCAGAAAAGAAAAAGAAATAAAAAAATGAAAATTGATAAATTTAATATTGACGGAAAAAAAGAGAGCATAGAGGTGATGGACAAAATCTTTTCAGCTAAAATAAATAAAAAGTTAATTAGTGGTGTTCTTTACAAAATAAATGCAAATTACAAAGGGAGAAAAGCAAAAACAAAACAAAAAAATGAGATAATAGGTTCAACTTCAAAGATTTATGCTCAAAAAGGAACCGGTAACGCAAGACACGCAAGTAGAAAAGCTCCAGTTTTTGTTGGTGGAGGAATTGCTCACGGACCAAAAGGTGAAAAAAATTATAAAATAAGAAAACTGAATAAAAATGAAAAAAAAATGAGCGTAGCTTCTTTGTTAAGTGATAAAAAAAAATCTAGCAATCTTATTGTAATAAGTGATTTTAAGAATGAAATAAAGAAGACCAAAGAGATGAATAAAATCTTAAATAAATTTGAAGCTAGCAATTCTTTAATCATATTAGATAAAAACTCAAAAGAAAAAGTATTTAAATCACTAAGAAATTTACCAAATGTTAAAACAACTGATATTAATCATTTTAGTGCTTTTGATATTATAAAATTTAAAAAAGTAATTTTTACAGAAACTTCAGTAAAGGAGTTAGAAAAAAGATATGAATAAAATTCATTTATATGATAAAATAATTTCTCCAGTAGTTACTGAAAAATCTACTAATTTATCTGAATTTAACAAAATTGTTTTTAAAGTTCCTTTTTCATCAAATAAAAAAACTTTAAAAAAAAATATTGAAAAAATTTTTAAGGTAAACGTTACCAAAATTAATATTGTAAATAAAAAGTCTAGACTTAAATTCACAAGAGGAAGAAAAATTAAAGTCCAAGGGTATAAAAAAGCAATTATAACACTCAAAAAGGGTCAATCGATCGATTTGACGACAGGTATATAAGATGTCCTTAAAAAGTTTTAAACCATATACTAAATCAACACGTGGAACAGTTTTAGTTGATAGAAGTAATTTGTGGAAAGGAAAACCATTTAAACCGCTAACAGCTGCAAATAATTCCTCGAAAGGGCGGAATAACTTAGGCAGAATAACGTCAAGAAATCACGGCGGAGGTCATAAGCATAAATATAGAATTATTGATTTTTACAGAAGAAAATTTGATTCAATTGGTGAAATAGAAAGAATAGAATATGATCCAAATAGATCTTGTTATATCATGTTGGTAAAGTTTGAGGATGGAGAAAAATTTTACTACTTAGCACCCCAGAGCGTTAAAGCAGGTGATAAAATTAGAAATGGAACAAATATAGAGATCAAAGTTGGAAACTGTATGCCATTACAAGATATTCCAGCTGGTATTGATATTCATAATGTTGAACTCCAACCAGGAGCTGGAGGTAAAATTGCTAGATCTGCAGGTACGTCTGTTTCTATCTCAGGCGTAGATGGCGCCTATTCACTAATTAAGATGACTTCAGGAGAAGTTAGAAAAGTAAATTCAAAATGTATGGCAACAATCGGTGTATTATCAAACCCTGATCAAAAAAATATTAAAATAGGAAAAGCAGGTAGATCAAGATGGATGGGGATTAGACCACACACTAGAGGTGTAGTCAAAAATCCAGTTGATCACCCACATGGTGGAGGTGAAGGAAAATCAGCTGGAGGAAGACACCCGGTTTCACCAACTGGCCAATCCGCAAAAGGGCTTAAAACAAGAGATAATAAGAGAACAGATAAATTTATTATTAGAAGAAGAAAAAGGAAGAAGAAATAGTTATGGCTAGAGCAGTTTGGAAAGGACCTTTTGTAGAAGAAAGCTTGATTAAAAAAGTTGAAAAACAAAAAAATGATCCAGCAAAAAAACCTATAAAAACTTGGTCTAGAAAATCTACGATAATTCCAGATTTTGTAGGGGTTAGTTTCTTGATCTACAATGGTAAGAAATTTATTCCAATAACAGTATCAGAAGATATGGTAGGACATAAATTTGGAGAGTTTGCTCCAACTAGACAATTCTTTGGTCACACACCAGCGGATAAAAAAGCTAAAACAGAAGATGCAGCTAAACCTGCGGAGAAGAAGTAAAATGGGAAAAAAAGAAGATAAAATTAAATCAGATATTAAAACTGTTAAATCAGTTAACAAAAATGTCAGATCGAGCACAAGAAAACTTAAGCCTATTCTTAAATCGATTGTTGGAAAAAAAGTGGGTGAGGCGATAAGAGATTTAACTTTCTCAGAGAAAAGAATTTCAAAAGATGTCAAGAAAACGATTTCATCAGCTGTCGCAAACGCTGAAAACAATTTCCAATATGATATTGATAAGCTATTTATTAAAGAAGCATACTGTGGAAAACAAATTGTGATGAAAAGATTTAGAGCTAGAGCAAAAGGTAGAGCAGCAGGTATAAAAAAACCATATTCAAATTTAACAATTATTTTGTCAGAATATAAAAAGAAAATAGAGGAGAAACGTGGGTCAAAAAGTTAATCCAGTAGGTTTAAGACTTGGTATAAATAGAGGTTGGGACTCTGTTTGGTATGCAAGAAAAAAAGATTTTGGTAATTACTTAATAGAAGATTTTAAGATACGTGAATACATAAAAAAAAATGTAATTAATTCTGGAGTGTCAAAAGTAATGATTGAAAGAACATCTAAGAAATGTTTTGTAACAATTTACACATCAAGACCTGGTTTCGTAATTGGGAAAAAAGGAAGTGATATTGAAAAAATTAAGAATAAATTATCTCAATTGACTAAAAATGAAGTTAATCTCAATATAAAAGAAGTAAAGAAACCAGAGACAAATAGTTTTCTTGTGGCAGAAAATATTGCACAACAACTAGTTAAAAGAGTTTCATATAGAAGAGCTATGAAAAGATCAATGCAATCAGCTTTAAGATTAGGAGCGAAGGGCATAAAAGTCTCTATTAGTGGCAGATTAGGTGGAAATGAAATTGCTAGAACAGAGTGGCTAAGAGATGGAAGTATACCATCACATACACTAAGAGCAGATATTGACTATGCGGAGTCAGAGGCTTTAACCACATACGGTATAATTGGTATTAAAGTTTGGATTTATAAAGGTGAAATTTTTACAAAGGAGTTTAGTCAAGAGACTAATAAAAAATAAATTATGTTACAACCAACTAGAACAAAGTTTAGAAAAGCTCATAAAGGTAGAATACATGGAAGAGCATCGAGATGTAATTTAATGAATTACGGTGCATATGGTCTTAAAGCTTTATCACCTGATAGAGTTATTTCTAAACAAATAGAAGCAGCTAGAGTTGCATTAACAAGACATATGAAAAGACAAGGACGTGTATGGACTAGAGTGTTTCCAAATATACCTGTATCAAAAAAACCAACAGAGGTAAGAATGGGTAAAGGAAAAGGTTCTCCAGAATTTTGGGCTTGCAGAGTGAAACCCGGAAGAATTTTATTTGAAGTCGACGGTGTATCTGAGCAAATTGCAAAAGAAGCTTTATATAAAGCATCTGCTAAATTACCAATAAAAACAAAATTTATAAGAAGATTTACATAATGAAAAAAAAAGAAATTAAAAAGATGACTAAGTCTCAAGCACAAAAAGATATAGAGAAATTTAAGAAAGATCTATTCAATTTGCGTTTTCAAAAAATTAATGGACAAGTAACTAACACCTCTAAGATAAAAGAAACAAAAAGAAATATAGCAAGACTAAAAACATTTATTGGAGCAAAAGCTAATGCCTAAAAAAATACTTCATGGAATAGTTGTAAGTGACAAAGAAAACAAAACTATAAAAGTTTTAGTTGAAAGGAAGTACCAACATCCACTTTTCAAAAAAGTTGTTAGAAGTAGAAAGAAATATAGCGCTCACGATGAGACAAATAAATATAAAAGTGGAGATAAGGTATCTATTATTGAATGCAAACCTTACTCTAAAAGTAAAAAATTTGAAGTTATTGAGGGAAAAAAATGATTCAGGTTCAAACAGAATTAAATGTAGCTGATAACACTGGTGCAAAAAAAATTGAGTGTATTAAAGTTTTGGGAGGATCAAAAAGAAGATACGCAAGCATTGGAGATACAATTGTGATTGCTGTAAAAGAAGCCATTCCAAAGGGTAAAGTAAAAAAAGGGTCTGTTCATAAAGCGGTGGTAGTAAGAGTTAAAAAAGGTATTCATAGAGATGATGGATCTAAAGTTAAGTTTGATAATAACGCTGCGGTATTGGTTGATGATAAAGGAGAACCAGTTGGTACAAGAATTTTTGGACCTGTAACAAGAGAATTAAGAAATAAAGGACAAATGAAAATAATATCTTTAGCTCCGGAGGTTTTATAATGGATATTAAAAAAGGAAATAAAGTAAAAATAATTTGTGGTAAGGACAAAAATAAAGAGGGAGAAATAATAGAGATTGATAGAAAAAACTTTAGAGCAAAAGTAAAAGGTTTAAACATGATTAAAAAACATGTGAAAACAACCAAAGAAAAAAAAGGTGGTATTTTTGAAAAAGAAAATTTTTTAAACCTTTCAAATCTTTCTATTATTTCAACAGGCAAAAAAGAAATAAAAAAAAAAGAGGCTAAAAAATGATCCCTAGATTAAAAGAGTTATATAATAAAGAAATTCAGATTGATCTTAAAAATAAGTTAGGTCTTAAGAATAGTTATATGGCCCCTAAACTTGTAAAAGTTGTTCTTAATATGGGTCTCGGAGTTGATGGAAACGACTCAAAAATATTAAAAGTTTGTGAGGAAGATTTATCGAAAATTACTGGACAAAAACCGGTTACAACTAAATTTAAAAAATCAATTTCAAACTTTAAAACAAGAAAAAATACAAAAGCAGGTCTTAAAGTAACATTAAGAAAAGATAAAATGTATGAGTTTATTGATAGACTAGTCAATATAGCACTTCCTAGAATAAAAGATTTTAGAGGTTTATCATCAAAAGGTTTTGATAATTNTGGAAATTATACTTTTGGAATTAAAGAACATATTATTTTTCCTGAGGTTAATTTTGATAAAGTTGATAAAATAAGAGGACTTGACATTACTATAGTTATTTCAGCTATCGACAAAAAGCACAGTTACGAACTATTAAAGCGTTTAAATTTTCCATTTAAAGAAGAAAGGACTAACTAATGGCAAAACTAAGTTCAATAAATAAAAATAATAGAAGAATAAAGTTGTCTGACAGATATTACTCTAAAAGAAAAAAGCTAAAAAAAATAGTCATGGATAAAAAACTTCCATTAGAAGAAAGATTTAAAGCTCAACAAAAATTATCTAAACTTCCAAGAAATTCAGCAAAAATAAGAGTAAGAAACAGATGTCAGATTACCGGAAGACCCCACGGTGTTTATAGAAAATTAAAAATTTCAAGAATAGCCCTTAGAAAGTTGGGTCTTGAAGGAAAAATTCCAGGAATGGTAAAATCAAGTTGGTAGAAAGGAAATATTATGAGTTTAAGTGATCCAATAGGAGATATGATAGCAAGAATAAAAAATGCCCAAATGAGAAATCAAAAAAAGGTAGAGTTACCATCTTCTAATTTTAAAACTAAAATTGCAGATGTTCTAAAAGGTGAAGGATTTATTATTGATTACAATGTAGAAAATAATTCTGGAAAGCCGAACCTAACAATTAATTTAAAATATAATTCTGGTAATCCAGTAATAAATACAATTGAAAGAGTTTCAAAACCAGGAAGAAGAATATTTTCTAGCGCAGAAAGCTTACCAAAAATTAACAATGGATTAGGTATTGCTATAATCTCAACTCCCAAAGGAGTCATGACTGATATAGACGCAAGAAAACAAAAAGTTGGTGGAGAAATTATTTGTAAGGTATTTTAATGTCAAAAATTGGAAAAATTAATATATCAATACCAGAAAAAGTTAAAGTTGCTTTAACAGGAAGCAATATTAACATTGAGGGACCTCTTGGAAAAAAATCTCTAAGTATAGATTTAGAAACTTTTGAACTAGATATTAAAGATGGAAAAGAAATTTCATTAAAACCAAAAAAAATTGATCAAAATANTAAAAGATTGTGGGGAATGAATAGAAGTCTCTTAAATAATGCAATTATAGGTGCAAGCAGAGGATATGAAAAAACGTTAGAACTTGTGGGAGTTGGTTATCGAGCAGCATTAAAAGGAAAGCAATTGAATTTACAATTAGGATTTAGTCACGATATAAATTTTGATATCCCTGATACTGTTAAAATTACAGTAGAGAAACAAACAACACTAAAAATAATAGGATTTGATAAGCAGGAAGTTGGAATGATTGCGTCTAAAATTAAATCTTTAAGACCACCAGAGCCTTACAAAGGAAAAGGAATAAAGGAAAAAGGACAATATATTTTGCGTAAGGAAGGAAAGAAGAAATAATGAAATTAACAACAACAATTAGAAAGAAATTTAGAGTAAGGAATAAACTTAAAAAAGTTGCAACAACTGGTAGATTAAGACTTTGTATATCAAGATCCACAAAGAACATATCAGCTCAAATAATAGACGATAATAGTTCTAAAACTTTAATTTCAGCATCTTCCTCTGAGAAGGATATTAAAATGGCAAAAAAGAATAAATCAGATTCTTCAGCATTGGTTGCAGAGAAACTTGCAAAAATAGCTAAAGAAAAAAAATTAACAAAAGTTTTTTTTGATAGAGGCATTTATAAGTATCATGGAAGAATTAAAATATTTGCAGAAACATTAAGAAAAAACGGGATGGAATTTTAAACATGGATAAAAATACTGATATTTTAGAAAAACTTGTTCACATAAATAGAATTACTAAAGTAGTAAAAGGCGGTAGAAGATTTGGTTTTTCAGCACTTGTTGTAGTAGGTAATCAAAACGGAAAAATTGGAATTGCCCACGCTAAAGCTAAGCAAGTTCCTGATGCTATTAAAAAAGCAAATGAATTAGCAAGAAGAAATTTAATTCAAATTCCATTGAGAGAAGGAAGAACAATACATCACGATATCTATGGAAAAGATGGTGCGGGCAAAATAAAATTACGTTCAGCACCTAAAGGTACTGGAATTATAGCAGGCGGTCCAGTTAGGGCGGTATGTGAAGTTTTGGGTATCAAAGATATTGTGGCAAAATCTATTGGAACAGCTAATCCGCATAATGTAATTCGTGCTTGTATGAAAGCTTTAAAAAAACAAACATCTCCAAAACAAATATCAAATATTAGGAATAAAAAAATTTCTGAAATTATTGAAAAAAGAGGATAATGATAAATTTAAATTCAACAACTCAATTAAAGACAAAAAAAATTCGTCCAGGCAGAGGTATTGGCTCAGGAAAAGGTAAAACCTCTGGCCGTGGACATAAAGGACAAAAATCACGAAGAGGGGTAGCAATTAAGAGTTTTGAAGGTGGTCAAATGCCTTTGTATAGACGTTTACCTAAAAGAGGATTTAATCCAATTAAATCACTAGAAGTTGGAAAAATAAATATTGGAAAAATCCAATCACTTTTGGACAAAAAAAAAATAAAAAATAGTGAAACTATAAACTTAAGTTTGCTAAAAAAAGCAAAATTAATAAGCAATAATTGTTTAAAATTAAAAATATTAGGTAATGGCGAGCTTAAAGACAAAATAACTTTAGAAGTTGATTTTATATCCAAATCCGTAAAAGATAAACTTGATAAAACAGGTAGTATTTTAAAAATTAAAAAATAATTAATGAGTTCAAGTCAACAAACAAACGACTTAAGAAATAGAATATTATTCACTTTATTAATACTAGCAATTTATAGACTCGGTACATTTGTCCCTTTACCTGGAATAGACCCTCAACAGCTCCAAACACTTATGGAGGGTAATCAAAAAGGTCTTTTGGGGATGTTTAACGTTTTTGCTGGTGGTGCAATAAGCAGGATGGCTATATTTGCTCTAGGTATAATGCCATATATATCATCATCAATTATTGTTCAGCTTTTAACAGGTGTTTCTGATTATTTTAAAAATCTTAAGGCACAAGGTGAAATAGGTAGAAGAAAAATTACTCAAATCACTAGATATGGAACTGTTTTATTGGCAACAGTTCAAGGCTATGGTCTAGCTGTAGGTTTAGAGTCGTCAGCAAACTTAGTAATTAATCCAGGCACGTTTTTTAAAATTTCTACAGTAACTACAATTGTTGCAGGAACAGTATTTTTAATGTGGTTGGGTGAACAGATAACACAGAGAGGTATTGGAAACGGTATATCACTAATAATTTTTTCTGGAATTGTAGCTGAGATACCTAGAGCATTAGTTACAACTTTTGAATTAGGTAAATCAGGAGCGCTATCAGGTTTTATAATTTTTTTAATTTTTGTTGTTCTCATAGCAACTATAATGTTCATTGTATTTATGGAAAGGGCATTAAGAAAGATTTTAATTAACTATCCTAAAAGACAAATGGGTAATAAAATGTATGGTGGTGACTCTTCTCACTTACCATTAAAAATAAATTCTGCGGGTGTTATTCCGGCTATTTTTGCATCAGCTTTGTTATTGTTACCAGTAACTTTTTCAAATTTTAATATTTCAAATAATGAAACATTTTTAAACATTTCCTCTTACTTTACGCAAGGGCAACCTCTGTACATGTTATTATACGCATCTGGAATAATATTTTTTACTTTTTTTTATACTTCAATAGTTTTTAATCCAAATGAAACTGCTGAAAATTTAAGAAAATATGGAGGATTTGTACCTGGTATACGTCCAGGAGAAAGTACTGCAATTTACATAGATAATATATTAACTAAACTAACTACGATAGGTGCATTATACTTAACAGCAGTTTGTCTTTTGCCAGAATTTTTGATTGCGAATTATCCAATACCATTTTATTTAGGTGGAACTGCAATATTGATTGTTGTGGTTGTTTCTATTGATACAGTGACTCAAATTCAAACTAGATTAATGAGCTCACAATACGAAAGTTTAATTAAAAAAACTAAATTTGGTAAGTAAAAAGTGAACATTATTATTTTTGGACCTCCGGGTGCAGGAAAAGGAACGCAAGCTAAAAATCTTGTAGAAAAATTGAAAAGCTTTCAAGTTTCAACCGGCGATATGCTTAGAGATGAGATAAAAAAAGATACAGAAATTGGTAAGAAAATTATTAATCATATGAATGAAGGAAAATTTGTTGAAGATGAAATAGTCAATAAATTACTAGAAAAAATTATTTTTGATAAAGAAAAAAAAAATAAATTAATTTTTGATGGATATCCTAGAACTGTAAATCAAGCAAAAAATCTTGAAAATTTATTAAATAAATCGAACCAAAAGCTAGATTTTATATTCTTTTTAAATGTAAAAAAGGAAACAATAATAAAGAGAATTGAGAAAAGAAAGATTTTAGAAAATAGATCAGACGACGAGTCTAATACTATCCTAAAAAGATATGATATTTACATGGATAAAACTAAACCTGTTTTAGATTATTACTCTTCAAAGAAAGAATTTCATGAAATTGATGGAAACCTACAAATCAATCAAATTAGCGAAAAAATGCTGGGAATTCTTAATGTTTAAGACATTGACTTTAAAACAACTTCTTATATAAAGGCTAAAATTAATCTCTAGATATATGGCTCGTATTGCAGGTGTAAATATACCACAAAATAAGATTGTTCAAGTTGGACTTACCTATATTCATGGTATTGGACAAAAGTTTTCAAAACAAATATGTAAACAATTAGATATACCTAAATCGAAAAGAGTAAACGAGCTTACAGATGATCAAATTTTAAAAATCAGAGAGTACATTGACAAGAACTTCACTGTAGAGGGTGATTTAAGGAGAGAACTTTCATTAAATATAAAAAGATTAATTGATTTGGCTTGCTATAGAGGGTCTAGACATAGAAAAAAATTACCGGTGAGAGGTCAGAGGACTAGATGCAATGCAAGAACAAGAAAAGGAAAAGCTATCGCTATAGCAGGTAAAAAACTTACACCTTTAAAGAAATAACAAAATGAATACAAAAAAAAATGAAAAAACCCAAGCAACCGAGTCTAAAGAGGTAAAGTCTGTAAAAAAAAGTTCATATTCAAAGAAGAAAAAAGTTAAAAAAAATATTCTTAATGGTACTGCCTTTGTTTTATCAACTTTCAATAATACTATAATTTCTATTGCTGATACTAATGGAAATGTAATTTCTTGGGCATCTGCAGGTCAAAAAGGATTTAAAGGATCTAGAAAATCAACACCTTATGCAGCTCAGGTTGCTGCTGACTCTGCGGCCGCTAAAGCTTTAGAGTATGGAATGAAAACTTTAACAGTAGAAATTAAAGGTCCTGGTTCTGGCAGAGAAACAGCATTGAGAGCATTACAAGCTAGAGGATTTAAAATATTATCAATTAAAGATACAACGCCACTACCACACAATGGTACTAGGCCACCAAAAAAAAGGAGAGTGTAAATGGATAATCTTGAAGTAAATGTAAAAAATTGGAAATCACTTATTAAACCAGCAAAACTAGATGTAAAATTAAGTGACGACAAGACAATTGCAAAAATTACGGCTGAACCTTTGGAAAAGGGTTATGGGCTTACGTTGGGAAATTCTCTTAGAAGAGTTTTATTATCATCTATAAGAGGTGCTGCTGTTACATCAATACAAATTGATGGAGTATTACATGAATTTACTTCAATAAAAGGTGTTAGAGAAGATGTTACAGATATAGTTTTAAATGTAAAATCACTAGCTCTTAAAAGTTCATCGGAAGGAACAAAAAAATTAATTTTAGATGCCAAAGGACCAGGCGAGATTAAAGCATCTGATATTACGCCTGTGACAGATATAGAAATTCTTAACCCAAATTTAGTTATTTGCAATCTTGATGAAAATACAAACTTTCATATGGAGATGAATGTTGGTACTGGTAAAGGATATGTATCCGCTGACCTAAACAAACCAGAGGAACCACCTTTAGGACTAATATCAATTGACTCATTATTTAGTCCGGTCAAAAAAGTATCTTATTCAGTAAGCACCGCAAGAGAAGGTAAAGCACTTGATTACGATAAGTTGACAATGGAAGTAGAAACAAACGGGTCAATTTCAGCCGAAGATGCCGTGGCTTATGCTGCTAGAATATTCCAAGATCAATTAGGCATGTTTGTAAATTTTGATGAACCAAAAGAAGTCGTAATGAAAGAACAACCTTCTGAGCCTGAGTTTAATAAAAATTTATTGAGAAAAGTTGACGAACTAGAGCTATCTGTCAGATCTATGAATTGTTTAAAAAATGATAATATTATTTATATCGGAGATTTAGTTCAAAAATCAGAAGGGGAGATGCTGAGAACTCCAAATTTTGGAAGAAAATCTTTAAATGAAATTAAAGAGGTTTTGACAGGTATGTCATTATATTTAGGTATGGAAATACCAAACTGGCCTCCAGATAATATAGCTGAATTATCTAAGAAATTAGAGGAAGCCATTTAATGAGACACAAGTTTGGTTATAAAAAGCTTAATAGAACTTCAGAACATAGAAAAGCGCTAATTAAAAATATGCTTAATTCTCTTATTAAATACGAACAAATAACTACCACTTTACCCAAGGCAAAAGTTTTAAAACCACAAGCAGATAAAATTATTACTCTTGGAAAAAAAGAAAGTTTGCACAACACGAAAACTTTGTTTTCAAAACTTCAAGATACAAAATCAGCAAATAAGGTCATTAAAACTTTATCTAAAAGATATGAAAAACGTTCAGGCGGATATACTAGGATCGTTAAAGCTGGATTTAGATATGGAGATAATGCACCAATGGCTGTAATTGAATTTGTTGATAGAGATATCCAAGCAAAAAAAGTGGATGTAAAAAAGAAAGATACAAGCAAAGAAACAAAAAAAACAACCCCAAAAGAAGAAAAATTAGATAAGAAAAAATCATCAGCTTGAAGAATTACCAAATGAAAAAAACTTTTCATGTGGAAAAATCGTATGATAATTGTCGAATAGATAGATGGTTTCGAAATAACTTTAAAAAAATACCTCAAAGTTTATTAGAAAAAAATTTAAGAAAAGGAAAAATTAAAGTTAACCATAAAAAAGTCAAAAGCTCATTTAAAGTTAAATATAAAGATTTAATAGAGATTTTTCATTTAAATATTAAGGACTCAATTAAAAATAAGGCAAAGTTTTTACCCTCATCTGATGTAATAAAATCTAATGAAAAACAGATAATAGACAATAATGAAAATTTTATAGTTGTAAATAAAGAGGCCGGGATTTCAGTACAAGGTGGAACTAAATCTAGAAAAAATCTAATAGATATTTTCGCTAAAAGTGAAATTTTTCAAAATAGTAAACCCTATACAGTACATAGGTTAGACAAGGATACTTCAGGCATTTTCTTGATTGCTAAAAATAGATCTTATGCTCAATTACTTACAACCCTATTTCGACTTAGAAAAGTGCATAAAACCTATTTAGCAATTTGTCATGGTGAAATTGACAAAACAAAAGGATCTTTAGATAGTAATCTGGTTAGATATGAAAATGGAAAAAAAATTATTGAAAAAGCTAAAACTTATTTTAAAGTTTTAGATAAAAATTCAATATCATCTTTAATCGAAATGAAACCTATTACAGGTAGAAAACACCAATTGAGAAAACAGTTGCTTGAAATAGGAAATCCTATATTTGGCGATAATAAATATTTTTTACCCAATCTTAAATCAATAAACAAAAATTTAATGCTTCACTCTTATCAGCTAAAATTTATGATAAATAACAAAAAATATAAATACACAGCTTTACTTCCAGAATATTTTAAAAAACTTTTAAAAGTTAAAAGATTGCAGTTTAAAGATTTTTAATTAGGTTATTTAACAAAACTTTCTTTAAATTAGCATATTTATTTTTTTTTATACTTTCAAGATTAGTTACTGCTTTGTTTTTTATTCCACATGGAATGATTTTATTATATTTTTTTAAATCATTATTGATATTTATTGAAAATCCATGATAAGCAATCCATTTTTTGACTCTAATACCAATTGCAGCTATTTTTTTTATATTTCCCTCAATTTTAATCCATATACCAATATCTTGCCTGTCTGAAAAACTTTTTATTTTAAATTCTTTTAAGGTATTGATTATTGACTTTTCTATATTTGTAATAAATTGTCTAATATCTTTATTTCTTTTATTTAAATTTATAACAAAGTAACAAATTAGTTGTCCTTTGCCATGCCATGTAATTTTACCTCCACGATTAGTTTTTATGACCTTTATTTTTTTATCTAAAATTTCACTTTTTTTTGATCTAGAACCAGCTGTATAAATGTCATTGTGTTCTAAAATCCAAATCAATTCTCTCCCTTTACCTTCTCTTATTTTATCTAATCTTTTTTCCATAAAAATTACAGCTTTCTTATAATCTACTGGTTTTTTGGATATTTTAATCTCAATATTCATTTATTAAATTGTATTATATTTATTATGTATTAATAGTGCTTATAAATTATGAGATGAATTTATGACTTTAGTAAAAAAAATAAAAGATAAAAAAGTTAATTTCGAATTTAATAAAGAATTTATTAAAGTAGTAACTGATAAAATCGCGAGCAACGATGCAGAATTTATATCAAATTCATTTAGAGAAATGCACCCATCTGATACAGCTGATATTATTGAGCATTTAAATGAGTCTGATAGAGAAAATTTAATTAAATTAAATAACTTTAAAATTGACCCTCAGGTATTTGTTGAACTTAATGAGGCAGTTCAAACAGAAATAATAAAGTACCTTTCAAAAGACTCGATTGTTTATATCTTAAAAAATTTAGAATCTGATGACTCAATAAAAATTATCGAAAATTTAAGTGAAGAAAATAAAAATGATATTTTGAGATCACTTCCACCAAAGGACCGGTTTGTTCTTCTTGAGAGTTTAAGTTACCCAGAGGACTCTGCCGCTAGAATAATGCAAAGAGAATTTACTGCAATACCAAGTAATTGGTCTGTTGGACAAACAATTGATTATTTACGAGAGAATAAAGATCTACCAGAAGAATTTCTAGAAATCTTTGTGGTTGATAACGAATTTCAGCCGATTGGTACAGTTCCATCATCAAAAGTATTAAGAACCTCAAGAGACACTAAAATGATTACGATTATGAATGAGTCACAATTATCAATACCTGTTGATATGGATAGAGAAGAAGTAGGTCATTTATTTGAAAATTATAATCTTAACTCAGCATGTGTTGTAGATAAAAATAATAAGTTGGTTGGAATGATAACAAGCGATGATGTTCTTACCGTNTTAAAAGAGGAAGCNGAAGAGGATGCTNTNCGTTTAGCAGGGGTTGGTGACGAAGAAATTACTGACGGCGTTTTAAAAAAAACAAAAAGAAGATTTAATTGGCTTCTGTTAAATCTATTTACTGCTTTCTTAGCNACATGGGTTATAAGTATTTTTGGGGCAACAATTGAACAAATGGTTGCATTAGCGTTTTTAATGCCAATAGTTGCATCNATGGGTGGCAATGCTGGAATGCAAACACTTGCGGTCACNATTAGAACAATTGCAACTAATGAATTAACTAAAAATAATTTTACACAAAATATTGTTAAAGAATTTTCAATAGGAATTCTAAATGGAATTATTTTTGCTATAATTAGTGCAATTATTGTTCAGCTTTGGTTTAATGATATTCAATTATCACTTATAATTTCAATTTCTATGGTACTAAATATGATAGTAGCTGGTTTATTTGGTATCCTTGTACCGATTTCTTTAAAAAGATTCAATATAGACCCAGCAATAGCATCAAGTGTCTTTGTTACTACAATAACTGATGTTATAGGTTTCCTCTCTTTTCTAGGTATTGGTGCATATTTCTTTTATTAAAATTAGACATTATCAATCAATCTTATTTTTTTAATAAAAAAAGCAACAAATATTTTAAAATTATTTTNGTTGAAATTAGAAGAAAGATTATTTTTATTTCGTATCTCTAAATATTGTAAATTTATATTATTTTTTTTAATAAATTTTTTAATTTCAGTTATTTTATCTTTATTTTTGAAATTTTTTTTAATTAAAAAAAATAGTTTTTTAATTGCTTGAGATACTTTAGATGCCTTTAATAAATCTTCTTTATTTAAACGTGCATTTCTTGATGAAAAGGGCAGTTCATATTTACTCCTAACTGTTTCACAAATATAAACTTTTGTCTTAAATTTTCTTTTAATGAAATTTTTTANTAAATAAGCTTGNTGAAAATCTTTTTCTCCCAAAAAAATATATTTTGATCTAATTTTTTTTAGAAATTTATTAATAATACCNAAAACCCCCTCAAAATGCCCCGGTCTAAATTTAGCACATAAAACCTTATATTTATNAAGAATNGGAATTTTCATTTCTTTTTTTGTTTTAAACATATCNTTTATTGTCGGTATAAGTACATAATCAACTTTTAATCTTTTAAGAATTAAAAGATCATTATGAATATTTCTTGGATAACTTTTATAATCATTTTTATTATTAAATTGAGATGGGTTTACAAAAATAGACACGATTGTTTTTTTGCATTTTTTTTTGCATGTATTAATCAAAGAAACATGACCTTNATGTAAAGAACCCATTGTAGGAACAAANCCAATATTTGCCTTAAAATNAACTTTTTTTACAAGTATATTTATGCTTTTAAATATTATCATTTATGATAGTTCATATTTTAAAATAATTATTAATGATTAAACAAGCTATCATACCACTAGCTGGACAAGGAACAAGACTTTTGCCACTAACAAGTGTTTTTGCAAAAGAACTTCTCCCTATTAATGGCAAACCTGGTATTGAATATATATTAGATGAATGTATTGAAGCAGGGATTAAAGAAATAATTTTTATAATTTCAAAAAAAAAACAATTAATAAAGAAATATTTTTATAANGATAGNTTTTACAAAAAAATTATNAAAACTAAAAAAGATAAAAGAATCAAATATGAATATGAAAAAATTAAAAAATTTAAAAAAATGATAAAATTTGTTTATCAAAACAAACCTTTGGGAACAGGTGATGCAGTTTTGAAAACAAAAAAATTTATTAAGGATAAATTTTTTTTGATGCTTTTACCTGATGATNTAATTATTAAAAGAAATTGTTCTAAAGATATGATTTTAGTTCATAAGAAATATAATTGTTCTGTAATGGCAAGTATGAATGTTAAAAGAAACACTGTCAAAAGGTGGGGTATTTATTCCAAAGAAAAAAAAATAAATAAAAATAATTTTTTTATAAAAGATGTAGTTGAAAAACCAGANATTAAATATGCACCCTCTAATTCTGCAGTGATTGGAAGATATATTTTAAGTAAAGATATTTTTAAAAAACTTAANAATCAAAAGAAAGGTAAGGGTGGAGAGATNCATATAACAGACTCGATCAAAAGATTAATTGAGAGTGGACATAAAATTATAGGCCATAATTTTTTAGGTAAATATTTAGACTGTGGGACTATGAAAGGCTATATTAAATCATCAATGGAAATTTCTAAATTATGAAACTGTGTATGATAGGAACTGGATATGTTGGTCTAGTTAGTGGTGTTTGTTTTGCTGATCTTGGAAATGATGTGGTTTGTGTAGATAAAGATATTTTTAAGATTAATAAACTAAAAAAAGGCATTATTCCTATATATGAACCTGGATTAAGTGAATTAGTAAAAAAAAACTATAAATCNGGTAGATTAAGTTTTACNACAAATTTATCAGAAGCTATTAAAAACTCCCAAGTCATTTTTATTTGCGTGGGTACTCCTACAAAGAAAAATAGTAACGCAGCTGATTTATCTCAGGTTTTTAATGTTGCTAAGGAAATAGGCAAATTTATAAAAAGCTTTAAAATAATTGTAACTAAATCTACAGTTCCTGTTACAACAGGAGATAAAATAGAAAAAATTTTATTAAAAAATGCTAAAAGAAAAAACTTTTCTGTCATATCTAATCCTGAATTTTTAAGGGAAGGANNTGCNATAAATGATTTTTTCTTTCCAGATAGAATTGTTATAGGTACATCANATAAAANANCTAATAAATTAATGNACTCTCTTTATGCACCGCTATTATCAAAAGGGGCAAAATATGTGAACTCTTCGAGAAGAGGAGCTGAACTAATAAAGTATGCCTCAAANGCATTTCTTGCCACAAAAATTACTTTTATTAATGAATTAGCTAANTTGTCAGAAAAAATAGGAGTAAATATTGAGGATATATCAATAGGTATGGGGCTAGATAAAAGAATAGGTGGTAGGTTTNTNAGGGCAGGGCCAGCCTATGGTGGATCATGTTTTCCTAAGGATACGCGTGCAATTGTTGATACCGCAAAAGAATTCAAGACTGATTTATCTATTATTAAAAATGTAATTAAATCCAACGAAAATAGATCCAAGATACTTTTAAATAGAGTATCAAAATTATTAAAAAATAAGATTAAAAATAAAAGAATTACTTTTCTTGGAGTAACATTTAAAGCAAATACTGATGATATGCGAGAGTCATCTAGTCTTATAATGATTCCCTCACTTATATCAAAGGGTGCCAAGATTAAATATTACGATCCTAGTGGATACAAAAAAGATTTTGATAAATTTAAAAATGTTTCTTTTAGTGAAAATATTAAATCTGCATGTATAGATGCAGATATGATCATAATTCATACTGAATGGAATGATTTTAAAGCCCTTAATTTTAAAAAATTATCAAGCAAAAAAAATGTTATTGTTTACGATATGAGAAATATTCTATCACCAGATAAAATGAAAAAAGATAAAATAAATTATTTTGGTATTGGACGATAGTTATTTAAGCTCAAAAATTGCATCAACCTCAACAGCCACGCCAAGAGGCAAACTATTTGTACTCACAGCAGCCCTGGTATGAATACCACTATCACCAAATATTTTAGCAATCGTATCAGATGCACCGTTGATTACTTTTGGCTGCTCCGTGAATTCATCAGTTGAATTTACAAAACCAGTTAACTTAATACAGGATTTAATTTTTGATAAATCATTATTACAAGCTTTTTTTGCTTGAGCAGCTATACTTAAAGCACATCGCTCTGCAGCTTTATAAGCTTGATCTGTATTTAGGTCTTGTCCTACTTTACCTTTAATTAATTTACCATTTTCGTCCATTGAAATTTGACCAGAGATGTAGAGTAAATTATTTACAATTTTGGCCGCCACATAGGCTCCTACTGGATCAGCAGCATTCGGTAAAACAATATTATTTTTTTTTATGTTTTCTTCAAAACTCATTTTTTCTTTTTTTTCTTATTTCTATCGTATTCTCTTCTTTTCTCAATTAATATCAAGGCCTCTTCCATGGTTAATTCTGTTGGATCTTTTTCTTCTGGTATAGTTGCATTAAGAGATTTATACTTTATATAAGGTCCATATTGACCCTTCATAATTCTTACTGGTTTTTTATCTTCTGGATGTTCACCCAAATCCTTTATTAATGACGAAGATATTCTTCCTGGTTTTGCTTCTGCGATTAAAGTTATAGCTCTATTTAAACCTATATTAAAAATTTCCTCTACATTTTCTAATCTTGCAGATTTATTTTCACATTTTAAATATGGACCAAAGCGTCCAGAGTTTAAAAAAATTTCCATGTTATTTTCAGGGTTAAGACCAAGGCTTTTGGGTAAAGAGCACAAAAATTTTGCACGTTCCAAATCTATCGTATCAATATCAATTCCTTTCGGTATTGAAACATTTTTAAGATTTTCGTTTGTTTCATTTTTTAATTTTTTCTTTTTCTTTTTTTTAACTTCAATTTCTTCAGGATTTTTTTCATATTGTAGATAAGGTCCAAATCTTCCATTTTTTAGATAAATATCNTTACCTAAATCGTTTTGACCTATTAATTTAGGTTCAGCCAAGTTTACTTGNTCTGCTGCTTTAGCTTTAGACAAAGGTCTGGTAAATTTACAATCAGGGTAATTAGAACATCCAATAAATGCACCACCCCTGAAACTATTCTTAAGACTTAGTTCACCCTTGTCACATAGCTTACATTTTCTGTCAATTTTACCATTCTCATCAGTTTCAAAAACCAAACTTCCAAGACTTTCGTTTAGCATATCAAGTACTTCTCTAGTTCTTTTTTCTTTTACGCTTGATACATTTTTATTAAAGTCGCTCCAAAATTGGTCTAAAACCTTTACCCAATCCTCCTTGCCAGAGGTAATATCATCTAATTGATCCTCTAATTTAGCAGTAAAACTGTAATCGACATATTTAGTAAAAAGCTTCTCTAAAAAAGCAGAAATTAATTTTCCTCTATCAGTGGGAAAAAAACGTTTATTCACGATATCTGCGTAACCTCGATTAGCTATTACAGATATTATACTTGCATAAGTTGAAGGTCTACCTATACCAAGCTCCTCTAGTTTTTTAACAAGACTAGCTTCAGAATATCTAGGTGGAGGTTGTGTAAAGTGTTGTTCATCAATAAAGCTCTCAATATTAATTGGACCTTTTGAAACTTCTGGCAATATTTTTTCTTCATTATTTTCATCATCTAAATTATATAGTTTTAAAAATCCATCAAANTTAATTACTGATCCACTAGCTCGAAATATATGTTTGTNGTCCTCTGAATTGATTAGTATAGTTTTTCTATCAAATTTTGCAGATTGCATTTGAGAAGATAAAGCTCTAGACCAAATAAGATTATAGAGTTTATATTGATCAGAGCTTAAATATTTTTTTAAGCTATTAGGATCATTTGTTATATTTGTAGGTCTTATTGCTTCATGAGCTTCTTGTGCATTTTTAGCTTTCTTACCCGAGTAATTATTTGGCTCCTCTGGCAAATATTCTTTACCATAATTACTGTTAATATAGTCTCTAAATTCTGTGACTGCATCTTTTGAAATATTAGTTCCATCTGTACGCATGTAGGTGATTAATCCCTTTGTATCACCTTCAATATCTATACCTTGATACAATCTTTGAGCTATTTGCATAGTTCTTGAAGCACCAAACCCTAATTTGCTTGATGCTGACTGTTGTAAAGTAGATGTAGTAAAAGGACCTACAGGATTTCTAGTAAAAACTTTTGAAGATATATCTGATATTTTGTATTTTTGACTTTTAATTATTTCAACAGCTTTATTAATATCATCCTTTTTTCTAAATGAAAATTTTTCTACTTTTTTTCCATTAAGCTGAAAAACATTTGATGTAATACTTGAATTATTTTCTGTTTTAAAAATCACGTTTAAAGTCCAAAATTCCTCTGGTTTAAAAATTTCGATTTCATGCTCCCTTTCAGTAAGCAACTTTAAAGCTACAGATTGAACTCTACCTGCTGATTTTGATCCGGGTAGTTTAGTCCATAGAATTGGTGAAATATTAAAACCGACTAGATAGTCTAGTGCTCTTCTAGCCATGTAAGCATCTACTAAATGATCCTCAATTTCTCTAGGATTTTCTATACCGTTAGTAACAGCCTTCTTTGTGATTTCATTAAAAACAACTCTTTCGATTTTTTTTCCTTTAAGTAGTTTTTTTTCGTCTAAAAATTCTTTAACATGCCAAGCTATAGCTTCACCTTCACGATCTGGGTCTGTTGCTAAAATTATTTTATCAGATTCTTTTGCAACATCAGTTATTTCTTTTAGATATTTTTTTGAAAAACTATCTATTTCCCATATCATTTTGAATTGATTNTCTGGGTCAACTGATCCNTTTTTTGAAGGTAAATCTCTNATATGTCCATAACTNGCAAGAACAGTAAAATCTTTNCCTAAATATTTGTTTATAGTTTTNGCTTTTGCAGGACTTTCAACTATGACAAGGTTCATAGTAAAAAGAACCTACATAATTGATTTAAATAGTCAAATTAATAAATTTTCGTCTTAGATTCACTATTATTTATTAAGCGTTTTATATTCTGTCGATGTGTATAGAAAATCAAAATGAACAGGATTATGAAAAAATAATAATTATCATTATTCAAATAAAAAAAGTGAAAAATGGGTATTGATAGAGTTGCTAAAATTGAAGACAGAGAGGAGTATTTAAAAATTAAAAAAATAATAATCCATATAGTAATAAAAACTAAACCAAGTAAATAATTTATACAAAAAAGTATTCCAAGGTATGTTGCAACTCCTTTTCCACCTTTAAACTTAAGCCACACCGGAAACACATGTCCTATAAATGCACAAAGTGATCCTAAATACATATAATCTAGATAATAAAATTTTAAATACAAAAGCGGTATAACAGCTTTGAGTATGTCCAATATTAGTGTGCTATAACCAATTAATTTATTTCCAGTTCGAAGAGCATTTGTTGCCCCTATATTTCCCGAACCAATTTCACGAATATCTTTTTTTAGAATAATTTTCGTTAAAATATAACCAAAAGGTATTGAGCCCAATAAATAACAAAAAAAAGATATAAAAAGTAATTCCATATTACAATTTAAATAGTTCTACACCTTTAACAAAGGTATTTGTTACTTTCCCTTGAAGTTTTTTATCTTCAATACAAGTATTTTTCGATTTTGAAATCATTTTTTCTTTTTTAACTATCCAAGGTTTATTAATATCGACAATACAAAAATCAGCATCATTTCCAATTGATAAATTTCCCTTATCGACTTTAAGAACTTTAGCAGGGTTGCTAGTTAATAACTTTATTATCTTTGGCAATTTAATTGAGTTATTGTGAAAAAGCTCTAAAGAAAGTGGCAGTAGTGTTTCTATGCCAGAGGCTCCAGTAGCTGCCTGTGAGAANGTAAGCCTTTTNGACTCTTCATCTTCTGGCTTATGATCTGATACTAAAACTTCAATTAAATCTTTATTAATTCCTCTTATTAGAGATTGTCTATCTTCCTCAGTTCTTAAAGGGGGTGATAATTTTAAAAATGTCCTAAAATCACCTATATCATTTTCATTTAAAGAGAGATTGTTAATTGAAACACCGGTTGTAAAGTCTACTTGGTCCTTTTTTTTTTCAATTACCTCTAAAGACTTTGAGGATGATATCTGTGATATATGATATCTACAGTTAAAATCTTCTAATAAAGACAAATCTCTCTCAATTATTATTTTTTCAGCAACCTCTGGAATTCCTTGAAGACCCAGTTTAGTTGCAATTACACCATCATTCATCATACCATTCTGTGATAATTCGTTGTCTTCCGCATGCTGCATTACTAGACAACCCAGGTCAAATGCGGATCTCATTATTCTTGACATTAAGCGACTGTTTTGAATTGTTTTTGTTCCATCAGTAAAACCTATAATTCCTTTCTTTTGTAATAAACCAAATTCAGTCATATTATTTCCTTCTAAATTTTTTGTAAGAGAGGCAGAGGGATAAATATTTATTTTTGATTTATCTCTCCCACGTCTCTTTAAAAAATCAACAATTGAAACATTGTCTATTATCGGACTTGTATTTGGCATTGTTACTACAGATGTAACTCCACCAGCTAATGCTGCATTACTTAATGTTTTAAAGTTCTCTTTATATTCATAACCAGGCTCACCAACGAAAACACGCATATCGACTAGACCTGGAAATATATGTTTTCCACTTAAATCAATGAATTTTTCTCTTGACGGTATGTTGTTTTTATTAACTTTTTTTCCAACAGCTTCAATTTTTCCTTCCTCGCTTACAATTAAGCCACCCATTTCATCCAAGGAATTTTTGGGATCTATTATCGCAGCATTTAAAAAATATTGTTTTTTCATTCACAAAAAATTTTAAGACAAGCCATTCTAACAGCAACGCCTAATTCAACTTGTTCTTTTATTACACTTTTATTGATATCGTCTGCCAATTTTGTATCAATTTCTATACCTCTATTCATTGGACCTGGATGCATAATTAAAGCATCTTTTTTAGCATAATCCAACTTGTCGGGTGTTAGACCAAAGTATTCATAATATTCTCTATTAGAGGACAAAAATGAACTACTCATTCTTTCATTTTGTAGTCTTAACATCATTACTATATCACAATCTTTTAAACCTTTTTTCATATCTGAAAAAGTATTAACGCCCAACTTCTCAATATCTTTTGGCATTAAATTTGATGGAGCAACAATGTTTACTTCTGCTCCTAACATGTTTAACAAATAAATATTTGACCTTGCTACTCGTGAATGCAAAATGTCACCACAAATAGCTATCCTTAATCCTTGAACTTTGTCTTTTCTATCAATTATTGTTAATGCATCAAGAAGAGCTTGAGTTGGGTGTTCTCGTCTACCATCTCCTGCATTTAAAACTGCACAATTTACTTTTTGTGATAAAAGATTACATGCACCAGAATCTTGATGTCTGATGACAATGATATCAGGATGCATAGCATTTAGCGTCATTGCAGTATCAATAAGAGTTTCACCTTTTTTGATTGCTGAATTAGTTATGTTCATTGACATCACGTCAGCCCCGAGTCTTTTTCCTGCTAATTCAAAGGAGCTTTGGGTTCTTGTAGATGGCTCGAAGAATAGATTTATTTGAGTTTTTCCTCTCAATATATCAAGTTTTTTATTTTTACTCTTATTCAATGATATAAATTTTTTTGCCTCATCCAAAATCAGATGGATATCTCTAATAGATAAGTCTTGGATTCCTAATAAGTGCTTTTGAGAAATTTTAATAGCTTTTTCTGATGATGCCATTAAAACCAACTCTATAGACTGTAAGAGCGAATTAGGCAAGCATTAATTATTTAAATAATCGATTGCGCCCTGAAGAATGAATGTCGCTGCATTTTCATCAATTTTTTTTACTCTTTTTGAGATATTCGCNTCTAAATTANTCGATAATTTAAATGCAGCNACTGTAGAAAGTCTTTCATCCCAAAGACAGATAGGNATATTTATTGATTTCTCAATATTTAATGCAATACTTTTAACGGAATGAGATGATTTACCTAAACTTCCATCCATATTTATTGGATAACCAATTATTAGGCCTTTAATATTATTTTCATTTATAATAGCTTTCAACTCATCAATAAGTTTGTCCGAGGTTGATTTTATTAATGTTTTATGGGGAGTGGCTATGGTTTGATTTTCATCGCTTATAGATAGTCCAATCCTTTTAGAACCTAGGTCTAAACCTAGCAATCTAACCTTATTAGTTTGTTTTTTTTTAAAATCTTCAATAGTGATCATATTGTATATTTTATACTTAAGTGATACTTTGCGATATTTAACTACCACATGACTATAGATCTTAAAACCATAAAACATATTGCAAAATTATCAAGAATATCTGTTGATGATGAAAAAGCTAAAAAATTAGCAGGTGATTTAAATTCAATATTTGATTTTATAGAAAAGTTAAACGAGCTTAAAACAGATCAAATTAAGCCATTAACCTCAATTGCAGAAACTTCTCTTAAACTTAGAAATGATGAAATAAAAAGCCAAAATATGAGAGAAGAAATTATCAAAAATTCTCCTGAAAAAAACGAGGATTATTTTGTAGTTCCAAAGGTAATAGAATAATGACAGATATCCCAAAGCAAACATTATCAGAATTAATTAATAATATTAAAACTAAAAAAATTTCATCTGAAGAGGCCACAAAGGCCTTTATAGACAGATCAGAAAAATCGAAAAAATTAAATACATATATTACTGANAGTTTTGANAGGGCAATTAAAAAAGCTAAGCAATTTGATCAAAATCCAAACTTTGATTTAAAGCTTCCTGGTATACCCATTGCCGTAAAGGATTTATTTTGTACAAAAGATGTAAAAACAACAGCGGGTAGTAAAATATTAAATAATTTTATTCCCACATATGAATCTACAGTTACACAAAATATTTGGAACGAAGGAGCTATTTTATTAGGAAAACTAAATTGTGATGAATTTGCAATGGGATCATCCAACGAAACTAGCTATTTTGGAAATGTACAAAGTCCAATCGATGAAAATTTAGTACCAGGAGGATCATCAGGTGGATCAGCATCTGCTTTAGCAGCAAACNTAACNCCTGTAACAATCGGTACTGATACTGGTGGATCCATAAGACAACCAGCATCCTTTACAGGAACTGTAGGATTGAAGCCAACGTATGGGAGTTGTTCTCGATATGGCATAGTAGCCTTTGCGTCATCTTTAGATCAAGCAGGACCCATGTCACAAAATGTTAAGGACTGNGCAATATTAAATGAAGTAATTAGTTCCTACGACGAAAAAGATTCAACATCAGTTGATTTTAAAAGAGGTAAGTACAGCGTAGAGTTATCGAAAAATATTAAGGGGAAAAAAATTGGTATACCAAAAGAATATAGAGTCGATGGTATGCCAAAAGAAATTGAAGAACTTTGGCAAAAAGGTATTAATTTTGCAAAAGATTGTGGTGCAGAAATAATTGACATATCACTCCCACATACGACTTATGCATTACCAACTTATTATATAGTAGCACCCGCAGAAGCCTCATCAAATTTAGCAAGATACGATGGTGTAAAATATGGATTTAGATCTAAAGGTGATAACTTAATAGATATGTATGAAAAAACAAGATCTGAAGGCTTTGGTTCAGAAGTTCAAAGAAGAATTATGATTGGTACATATGTTTTATCATCTGGTTATTATGATGCGTATTATCTTAAGGCTCAAAAAGTAAGAAATTTAATAAAAAATGATTTTGATGAGGCTTATAAAAAAGTAGATGCAATATTAACTCCGTCAACTCCTAGCTCCGCTTTTAAAATAGGAGAAAAAAAAGACGATCCAGTATCGATGTATTTAAATGATATCTTTACAGTACCTGTTAATTTAGCGGGTCTGCCGGGCATATCAATTCCGGCAGGTCATGATAAAAAAGGCTATCCTTTAGGATTACAAATTATTGGAAAAGCTTTTGATGAACAAAATATATTAAACATAGCTTACTCAATGGAGGAAAAGATTAATTTTAAAAATAAGATAGCTGATTGGTGGATTAAATGAGTAAAAATAAATCTGAGTATTTAATTAACAGAAAAGATAATCAATATGAGGTTGTTATAGGATTGGAGGTTCATGCGCAGGTTACATCAGATTCAAAATTATTTTCAACATCTTCCACTAAATTTGGTGCAGAGCCAAATACCCAAGTTAGTTTAGTTGATGCTGCCTTTCCTGGAATGCTACCTGTCATTAATGAATTTTGTGTTAAACAAGCAATTAAAACTGGAATTGGGTTAAATGCAAAAATAAACAAACGTTCAGTATTCGATCGAAAAAACTACTTTTATGCAGATTTGCCCCAAGGATATCAGATTTCACAATTCAAAGATCCAATTGTAGGAGAGGGCAAGGTTATTTTAGATATGCCCGAAGGTCAAAAGGAAGTTGGTATTGAAAGATTACATTTAGAACAAGATGCTGGAAAGAGCATTCATGATATTGATCCAGATAACACTTTGGTAGATTTAAATAGATCTGGTGTAGCTTTAATGGAAATTGTAAGTAAGCCTGATCTGAGATCACCAGACGAAGTTAGCGCTTATATTAAAAAACTTAGATCTATAATGAGATATTTAGGAACTTGCGATGGTAATATGCAAGAGGGATCTCTTAGAGCAGATGTTAATGTTTCTGTAAGATTGAAAGGATCAAAGGATTTTGGCACAAGATGTGAAATTAAAAATGTGAATTCAATTAAGTTTATGCAATCAGCTATTGATTATGAGGCAAATAGACAAGTAGATTTAATTGAAGAAGGCAAAATCATTGATCAGGAAACTCGTTTATTTGATACAAAAAAAAACGAAACAAGATCAATGAGATCTAAAGAGGATGCTCATGATTATAGATATTTTCCAGATCCAGATTTACTTCCCTTAGAAGTCTCTGATGAATTTATCGAAAAATTAAAATCTGATATTCCTGAACTACCAGATGATAAAAAAAAAAGATTTATAAATGAGTTTAAACTATCACCATATGAAGCAACGATCTTAGTTTCTGATATTGAAATCGCAAAATACTTTGAACAGGTTGTGGCAAAGATGGGAAAAAATAGAGATATTAAATTAGCAGTAAATTGGATAACTGGTGAATTGTTTGCTCTATTGAACAGTAAAAATTTAGAAATTTCTCAAAGTCCAATAAGTGCAAAAAATTTATCAATACTAATTAACTTGATTAAAAATGGAACAATTTCAGGAAAGATAGCTAAAACTGTGTTTGAACATATGATTGATGGTGATCAAGATCCTCAAAAAATTGTTCAAGAAAAAGGATTAAAACAACAAAGTGACCCTAAGGCTCTAGAGGCTTTAATAGATAAAATTATTAATGACAATAGAGAAAAAGCTATTGAGTACAAAAATGGTAAAGAAAAATTATTTGGATTTTTTGTTGGACAAGCCATGAAAGCCTCTGGTGGCAAAGCTAATCCACAATTAATAAATGAAATTTTAAAAAAAAAATTATAAGGTTATGGGCGCAGACCTTAATATTACTAAACTTTTACAGGATTATATTCTTAAGTATGGCCTTAAACTGCATCCAGTTCAAAAAGAAATTATAAATTATAATCTGTCGTTAGGAGATATTAAAAGAATGCAAATATCGATATCTCAATGTCAATTTCTTCATTTAATAATTAAAGTTTCTAAAATTAAAAGAGTATTAGAAATAGGAACGTTTACTGGTTTAAGCACACTATCAATGGCATTAGCCCTACCTGAAGATGGCGAAATAACTGCTGTAGATAAAGACAAAAATACAAGTAAGAAAGCAAATGAGTTTTTTAAAAAAGCAAAACAAGACAGCAAAATTAGCATTATTGTTAAATCAGCTTTAGAAGCTTTAATGGAAATTAGAGACAAAAAATATGAATTAATTTTTATAGATGCAGACAAAATGAATTACAAAAAGTATTACGAAATTGCATTAAAGCTATTAGATAAGGAGGGTTTAATTATAATAGATAATGTTCTTTGGCATGGCGATGTAGTAGAGAGTAATATAAAAGACAAAATAACAGATAGTATAAGAGATTTGAATAATTTTATATCTAAAGATGAAAGAGTAGAAAAAGTGATTGTACCATTTGGGGACGGTATGACTATCTGTAGGAAATTATAATGTTTAAAGTTCTAGGTTTTTACAAGTTTTTTAAAGTTGTATCCTTAAAAAAAAATAAAAAATTTATAAATGATCTTTTAATTTTCAATAATATTAAAGGTACAATTATAATTTCAAAAGAGGGTTTAAACGGTAGCATTGCTGGAAAACCATTTAAAATTAAAGTTGTCTCAGCAAAAATAAAAAAACATTTTAAATTTAAGAATTTTGATAGTGAAAATTTATCGCAAAGTATATTTCAGCCATTTCATAAACCAAAAGTAAAAATTAAAAAAGAAGTAGTTCCGATGAATTTACTTTTGACTAAAAAAATTAAAAATAAAAATAATCATGTAAATCCAAATAAATGGAATTCTCTTATTAGCGATAAAAATACATATTTAATTGATGCTAGAAAACCATTTGAATATAATGTGGGAACATTCAAGAAAGCAAATAATCCAAATATACAAAATTTTAGAGATTTTCCTAAATATTTAACAAAACTTAATAAGGATAAACCAATTGCAATGTTTTGCACGGGTGGAATAAGATGTGAAAAAGCTTCAGTATATCTTGAGAAAAAAGGTTTTAAGAATATATATCAATTAAAAGGTGGTATTATTAATTATTTAAAAAAAATTCCAAAAGAAAAAAGTTTATGGAAAGGGGAGTGTTTTGTATTTGATAACAGAGTAAGCTTAAAACACGGTTTAAATCAAGGGACATATTCAATTTGTAGTGGATGCAGGAAACCAATTTCTAGAACAGATACCAAATCAAAAAAATATGAATTAGGTGTCTCATGTCCAAAATGTCACGATATTTTAACATCTTCTCAAAAAAAAAGATTTAGAATGCGTCAAAGTCAAATTAATCTTGCAAAAAACTCAGGAAAAAGACATATCTTCCAAAAACAATTTTGACATTAGATTTATTAAATGGATTTACTGAATGATAAAATACCAAAACTAGTTAGGAAATTAGCTATACCTGCGAGTGTTGGTACTTTATTTCAAACTTTGTACAATATTGTCGATACTTTTTTCGCAGGGAAAATTTCACCTGAGGCTTTATCTGCATTATCAAAATCATTTCCTATATATTTTGTTATTGTTGCAACATCCATTGGCGTTACTATTGCAGGTACATCTTTAATTGGTAATAGCATTGGTGAGAATAATAAGAATAAAGTTCTATATTTTTTTTCTAATGTAATTTATTTCGGAATTTTCATTTCAATATTGTTGACTTTTTTTGGTCTTTTTTTTTCTGAGAGAGTTTTNTTATTAATGGGATCTTCNAATGAGGTAACATCCCTTGGTCTGGAATATACAAATATTATATTTTCTGGGACAGTAATATTTATCCTTGTGGTATCACTAAATTCACTTTTACATGCTGAAGGTGACACCAAAACTTATAGAAATGCTTTAATATTATCCTTTTTTTTAAATATAATTTTAAATCCAATTCTTATATTTGGTTTTATGTTTATCCCAGCGTTTGGTGTTAAGGGTATAGGAATTGCAACAATTATCTCTCAAATTATTTCATTTTTAATAATTCTATTTAAAGTGCTCCAAAACCAAAGAATTCGGGATATGTCGAGTGAATATTTATCAATCAGATTGACTTATTTAAAAGATATTTTTTTTCAATCCATGCCTATTAGTCTGGCGATCTGTGGATACTCAATAGCATCAGCAATTATATTTACTTACGTTGGTATGTCTGGCGAGGCTGCAGCAGCTGGTTATGGTGCTGCAACTAGAATAGAGCAGGTGGTTCTGCTTCCTGTTTTAGGAATAAATACAGCTATAATTTCAATTATAGCTCAAAATTATGGTGCTGGTAATTATGAAAGAATAAAAGAGTCTTATTATACTGCTATTAAATATGCTTTATTTATAATGATATTATCTGGTATTTTAATATTTATCACATCAGGAATTATTCCTACCTTTTTTTCAGATAACCTTGAAGTAAATCACTTTGGAAAAAAATACTTGCAAATTTCAGCTTTCGTTCTTCCTGCATATCCAATCTTTTTTCTTTCAAATGGGTTCTTCATGGCTTTAAAAAAATCTGAAAATGCATTAGTAACAAATTTTTTTAGAAATATTTTACTACCAGTTATTACTTTTTATGTTGCAACATATTTTATGGCTGATTTTAATACTTTTTTTTGGATTTGGGTTGTATCTAATTGGATATTTTCAATTAGTCTTTTGTTAATAGTTCTTTACTATATAAGAAAAAAATTAAATACGCTTAGCGCCATCGTTTAACCACGACCAAAGATGATTGGAGAACGATCTTCTAACAAATAAATTTACTTCATCTACATCTCTATTATGAATAATTACATCAATTTTATTAATAATGGTTTGAGTAACTGCGCCTTTTTTATTTTTAAAATCATTAAAATTATAAGGACAACCATTTGAAAATAAGTCGTATATTTGCGAACCTTTCATTTTAATCATTATAAATTGATCAGTGACATCTGTTATTGCTCCCAAGTTTATCTTATGAATATTATTTATTAAATTTTCTTCGATGGGATAGGTATTATTATTTTTTGCAATTTTGTCGTTAGAGTATATCATCCATTCGTCGGGACTTAACCAAAGGGCTGATATATTATTTCCTACTGTTGATGTATTTGACTCAGTAGGTAAAAGAATATCTAACAATTTTCCAACTTTTGAAATAAATTCTCTTTTTTTTCCTCTAATAATTAGTTTCATAACTGGACTTTCTTCATTAATTTTAAGATTATTAAAGTCCTTTGTTTCATTTATTGGTGAGTTATAATTAAGCATTTAATCTTTTATTCTCCTTATCAAGAAAAACTGGATCAGCAACCTGCACACTTATAATTTTATTTTTCATAGGTATAAATAATTTTTTACCCAACATATTTTTTCCACCTTTAACAACACCTAATGCAATTGATTTATTTAAATTTGGACTAAAATAGCTTGAGGTAATATGTCCAAGCATCTCTACAGGTTTTTTTGAAACATCAGCAACAATTTGAGCACCTTCCTCTAAAACTTCCCTTGGATCCTCCGTTACTATCCCAACCAGTTGTTTTCTATCTTCTCTAATTGTATCTGATCTATAAAGCGATCTTTTGCCTATAAAATCATATTTCTTCTTACTGACTATCCAATCCATTTGAAGATCTATAGGAGTTAATGTTGCATCAGTATCTTGTCCTACAATTATAAAACCTTTTTCCGCTCTTAAAAGGTGCATAGTTTCGGTTCCATAAGGAGTGATGTTAAACTCTTTCCCAGCTTCCATACATTTTTCCCAAACAGATTTACCAAAATTTGCTTGAATATTGATCTCATAACTCTGTTCTCCAGTGAAACTAATCCTCATTACTCGACATTTTATATTATCAATTTTTGCATTTTTGAATGACATGTGTGGAAACTCTTCATCTGATAAATCCAAATCAGGTATAACTTTTTTAACAATTTTTTTACTATTAGGTCCACAAACACTAATGGTAGCAAAATGATCAGTTACTGAAGTTAAATATACATCAAGTTCAGGCCATTCTGTTTGAAGATAGTCTTCCAATTTTCCTAGAACTGTAGCTGCGCCACCAGTGGTAGTAGTCATTATATAATGGTTCTCATCAAGACGTGTAGTAACACCGTCATCATAAACCATTCCATCTTCATTTAACATTAAACCATATCTACACTTTCCAATCGCAAGTTTTGACCAAGCATTTGTATAAACTCTATTTAAAAATTCAGAGGCATCAGAACCTTGGATATCAATTTTTCCTAATGTAGATGCATCTAATATTCCAGCACCATCTCTAGCAGCTTTACTTTCTCTTTGAACTGCATCAAACATGCTTTCACCTTTTTTTGGGTAATACCATGCTCTCTTCCATTGACCTACATTTTCAAATTCAGCATTATTATCAACATGCCAATCGTGCATCGGAGTTTTTCTAAATATGTCAAAAAATTCACCAACATTTCTTCCAACAATAGTTCCAAAAGTTAAAGGAGTATAAGGTGGTCTAAATGTTGTTGTTCCTAAATCTGACATTTTAACTCCACTAGTGTCAGATATAATTCCCAAAGCGTGCATATTTCCAAGTTTACCTTGATCAGTTCCCATACCAGTTGTTGTGTAACGCTTCACATGTTCTATTGATCTAAATCCTTCTCTAAGAGCTAACTTAATATCTTTTGCAGTAGCGTCATTCTGGAAATCAACAAATGGTTTACATTTACCAATTGCTTTATCAGATGGTAAAAGCCATATATTCCTTTTTAATATTTCCTTAGTAGAATTTATTTTTAAGTCTTCAAAACTAGTTTTGTCAATTCCAAGAAAATTTTTTATATTTTGGTTAAAATTTTTAATAATTGTATTTAAATCAAATTCCCCATTACATGAACCAATGCTTATCTGATCTGATGGATATTTACTTGGAATAAAAACATTATCTTCATTATCAAATTTGAGTTTTCCACCAGACTGAGTAAATAAATGAACTGCTGGCGTCCATCCACCAGAAATTCCTAGGCAATTACATTTAATTTTTATTTTTGATCCAGTAACTGATTGACCATCTTTGGAAAGTTTCATAATTGAAACTTCTTTAATTCTTCTATATCCGGAAGTATCAACGATAGTGTAGGAATTATATATTTTTATACCTATTTTTTCTGCGTGATTTGTTATTTCAGAATTTACTTTTTCCCTAATATCAATAATTGCATTTATTTTAATTCCCTTATTAAATAAAGATATGGCTGTTTCGTAAGCACTATCATTATTAGTAAATAAAATATTTTCTTTACCACAAACTACTCCGTAATAATCAGAATATTTTTTAATTGCTGATGAGAGAATAATACCTGGTCTGTCATTATTATTAAATATGAGTGGTCTTTCAATGGAGCCAGTTGCTGCAATTACTTTCTTTGCTCTAATTTTTAGTAATCTTTGTCTAATTTTGTCTTTCTTCTTATTTAATGGCAAATGATCAGTTAAATTTTCTCTAGCTAATAAAAAATTATAGCCATGATAAGCTGCAACACTTGTTCGTGTTTTAATTTCTAAATTTTTGATATTTTTTAGTTTGGAAATTTCATTTTCTAACCATTTAGAAGAATATTGATTATTGATTTTATTAAACTCTGAACTTTGATAAATAGTTGTTCCACCTAAATGAGGTTTTTCATCTAATAATAATGTTTTATAATTATTTTCAGCTGCTGTTTTTGCAGCCATTATTCCTGAAATACCTCCACCTATAACTAAAACATCGCAATGAATATATTTGTGTTCATATAAATCTGGATCTGGTTTTGTTGGTGACTTACCTAATCCAGCAGATTTTCTAATAAAGTATTCATATTTTTCCCAAAAACTTGCTGGCCACATAAAAGTTTTATAATAAAAGCCAGCTGGTAGGAGAGGGGATAAAATATTATTTATACCGCCAATATCAAAATTTACATTAGGCCAACAGTTTTGACTTGATGCTTCAAGACCATCATATATTTCAATTTCAGTAGCTCTGACATTTGGTTCAGTATAAGCAGTATTTCCATTTATCTGCACAATCGCATTAGGCTCTTCTGAGCCTGCTGTCATTATACCTCGCGGTCTATGGTATTTAAAACTACGAGCTACTAAATGAATTCCGTTAGCAATTAAAGCTGAAGCTAGTGTATCGCCTTTAAAACCGTAATATGTTTTACCGTCAAATTTAAATGAAACTCTTGTAGTTTCATCAATAAAATTACTTGAATTAATTCTTAAATTTTTTGGCATACAATTATTTTAATGGTGGTTTTTCTCCCATTTTATATACTGCGTGTATTTGATCATTTGAGGTATCTCTGACCATATTAAACCATTTTCTACAACCGTGTACATGTACCCATCTCTCAAATTGAATACCTTTAATATTTTTTCGCATAAATAAATATTCTGCCCACTGGTCGTCACTAAGTTCTGTTGGTTGTTTTGGTCTTTCTATATGAGCTTCGCCACCTGCTTTAAATTCGCTTTGTTCTCTTTCACCGCAATAAGGACAATTAATTATAAACATTAGTGAGCAACTGCGGCAGCTCCATGTTCATCAACAAGATCTCCACTTACAAATCTATTTATATTGAACGCTGCATTTAATTTATGAGGTTCATCATTTGCAATTGTATGAGCAAATAAATCTCCAGATCCAGGTGTTGCTTTAAATCCACCTGTACCCCAACCACAATTAAAGTATAAACCTTTAATAGAAGTTTTACTTATTATTGGACTTGCATCAGGACAAATATCAACAATACCACCCCATTGCCTCAACATTCTCATTCGACTAAAAATTGGGTAGAGTTCAAGAATTGCATGTAATGTTCCTTCTACAATATCATGACTACCTTTTTGAGAATAAGAAACGTAGTCATCTGTTCCAGCGCCTATAACTAATTCACCTTTGTCAGATTGACTTACGTATGCATGTACTGCATTTGACATAACAACAGTATCAATAATTGGTTTGACTGGCTCTGAAACAAGTGCTTGCAAAGGTTTGCTTTCTAAAGGAAGTTTTAGGCCTGCCATGTTTGCTATAACACTTGAATGTCCCGCAGCAACTACACCAATTTTTTTTGTTTTTATAAATCCTTTTGTAGTTTCTAGTCCTTCAACTGTGTCTCCATTTCTTTTAATACCTTTAACTTCACAATTTTGAATTATATCCACTCCCATTTCATCAGCACCTCTTGCATAACCCCAGGCAACAGCATCATGTCTAGCTGTACCCGCTCTTTTTTGAAGTGTTCCACCTAATACTGGATATCTTATATTTGGTGAAGTATTTATAATTGGACAAAATTTTTTGACTTCTTCAGTTGATAGCCAAACTGCATCCACTCCATTTAATCTGTTAGCATGTGTTCTTCTTTTTAAATCCCTTACATCTTGAAGGTTATGTGCTAAATTCATAACACCTCTTTGACTAAACATTACATTATAATTTAATTCTTGTGAAAGACCTTCCCATATTTTTAAAGCATGATCGTACAATCCTGCACTAGCATCCCAAAGATAATTAGATCTAATTATTGTAGTATTTCTTCCAGTATTACCACCACCAATCCAACCTTTTTCTAAAACAGCTATATTTCTCATGTTATGTTTTTTAGCTAGATAGTAAGCTGTAGCTAAACCATGGCCGCCACCCCCAACAATGATTGCGTCGTACTCTTTTTTTGGCTCTGGATCTCTCCATGCTCTTTGCCAATTTTCATGATCAGTTAGAGCATTTTTAAATAGTGAGAAAATCGAATATTTATTTTTCATAATTTTAGGTGAAAATACTTGATTAATATTGAATATTCAATGATTTCAAGTTACACATTTAGCACGGAAGGATGGGTGAGCTGGTTTAAACCAGCGGTTTGCTAAACCGCCGTACGCTTGAAAAGGTGTACCGAGGGTTCGAATCCCTCTCCTTCCGCCATTAATTTTTAATATAAAGGCATATCTTTGAAAAAATTAAGCATTTTTATAGGTCTTTTTTCCACAACGAATCTATACACATTATAATTCTCCAACACTCTCTGAACGTAGTTTCTTGTCTCCTTAAATTTAATTAGTTCTATCCAGTCAACATAATCAATCTGATTTTTTTGAGGATTTTTATTTAGTCGCTTCCAGTACTTAACTCTTTTAGGTCCAGCATTGTAGGCAGCTATAGCAAAAGGGTATGATCCATCGTACTCAAGAATCAGTCCAGCAATATAATGTGATCCTAAATTTATATTATATTCTGGATCCGTTGTTAGTCTTGATTTTGAATAAGGTAACTTTGCTTGTTTGGCTACTAACTTAGCAGTGTAGGTCATTAATTGCATTAAACCTCTTGCTCCGGCTGAACTGTTTGCCTTCATATCAAACTCACTTTCTTGTCTAATTATTGATAAAATAAAAGGTGTTTCAGGTATTTTTCTCCCATTAATTATTTTTGGAGTTCCTATAATAGGATAGTTATAATTATTCAAAAATCTTTTTTCGTAAGATGCTATTTTTGCTATTTGAATAGCAAAATCGTATCTTGAAATATTTGTTGCAAGTTCCGCAGCTAAAATTTCACTTCCTTTTTCAATATCATCTAAAGCTAAATGCCTTAACATGTGTTTTGTATATTTATCTTTATTTAGTTCATTCAGAAGGTAAATTACTTTGACTAACCCCTTATTCTCAAATTTTTTTTTATAATCTTTATCTACAACTTGCTCCAAATCTAACTCGAAAGTTTTTTCAGGATTTATTTTCAAAAAGGCAAGTTGTCCATAGTAAGTGGTTAAATATTTAGAGGCTTCCTGATACCATTTATTTTGCAAATCTTTGCTACCCATCTTTTCGTAGGATCTACCCAGCCAATATGCTCCTCTAGCCAAACTTATTGGATAACCAACGTTATTATAAAAATTATCAAAATGTTCTACAGCTAAAATTGGATCATTTAAAAAACTTAGCGCAATCCAACCACTCATCCATTCTGCAGCTGCATACTCTGGTCCTTCTACCATTGAATGCTTGCTTACAACTTTATAAGCTAACTCATATTTTTTTTTATAAATTAAAGATCTTCCTATGATTTCTCTTTCCTTCCACCACTTTTCAGGTCTTACTAGGTAAATTTTGTTATTTGGAACNTTTAATAAAATTTCAAGAGAAGAGTCGACTCTGCCTCTTTTTCTACGCCACTTTAGTCTATCATAATTTAATCCTGAGTCATTTTTAAGTCTATCAGGGACTTTTGCAATAGCATTATCCACACCATATGATTTACTCATTAATAGCTGTCTTGCTGTGTATAGTAATTGTTCTTCTTTTGGCAAATATCGTAACATTCTTTTTAAGTCCCAATATTTATTCTCCCAAGCTAAATATTTAGCTCTTTTGATATAATCTTCACTGTTTAAATATTTCTTATATTTTTTTCTAAAAAATCTTAAATCTGATTTGCTTAATTCAGCTTTTTCAAAACCTTTTTTTATTAAATTAATTCCTTTTGCACTTTCACCATTTATTATGTAACTCTCTCCAAGTATCATCTCACCAAAACCACTTAANGGCTNTTCCTCAGAAAATTTTTTAATAATCTTTTTAGGGGATACCTTTTCCGTTGATAATTTATGTTCTGATAAATATTTTATCCTTCCTATCCTTGGGTAGTCAGGATTTTTATCTATGAATTGTTGGTAGTCATAATAACTTGCATTATTTCTATTTGTTAAAAGATGTCTCCATTGAATAAAGCTATAAATATCATTGTTTCTTGTTTTCTTAGCCAAGCTTAATGCATTGGGCCAGTTACCTTTTTGCATTGCATTAATTGCTTTGGCAGCTAATTCAAACTCTTTTTTTGAAAAATATTTTGATTTTTTTGCAACCTTTTCTATTGTTTTTTGAACTATTTTTGGCTTATTTTTTGGAACAATAATTCCTAATTTAGTTATTTTCTTATTTTCAACTATTTCTTCTTTTTCATCTTTTTTCTTAACTTCCTTTACTAAAATAGGCTTTTCAAGAGGTTTAATAATATTAATTGAAATTTTTTTTTCTTTTAACTCAGGATTTAGAGTAGGTTTTTTTAAAGGAATAATAACATTTTCTTCTGAACTTACATATGTGGTAGCTAAAAACCAAAATAGGATAGTCAGTAAAAATAAATTTTTTTTCATAATTTTTTGTAAATGAATCTATAATTTATGTTATAAGTATTTATGTTTAAAGGTTCAAATGTTGCTTTAATTACTCCATTTAAAAATAATAAGCTTGATATTGAAGCTTATATAAAAATTATACATTTTCACTTAGAAAATGGCACCAATGGTTTAGTTCCAGCTGGAACAACAGGGGAGTCACCAACTTTAGACCACGATGAACACCAGAAAGTTATTGAATTGTGTATAAAAGAGGCAAAAGGTAAAATTCCTGTTATTGCAGGCACAGGATCAAATTCAACAGATGAGGCAATATCTTTAACGAAACATGCTGAGAAAATGGGTGCAGATGGAGTTTTGGTTGTTACCCCTTATTACAATAAACCAACACAAGAGGGTTTATATCAGCATTATAAAGCTATCAATGATAACACAAGCCTTCCAATTATTATTTACAATATACCAAGTAGATGTGTAATAGATATGTCAGTAGATACAATGGCTAGATTATTTGAACTAAAAAATATAGCGGGTGTAAAAGATGCTACTGGAGATCTTAATAGGCTAGATGAAACAATAAAGAAACTTGGACCTGATTTTATCCAGCTAACAGGCGAGGATGGACTTGCATTTGAGTTTAACAAAAGAGGCGGAGTCGGAATTATTTCAGTCACAGCAAATATTGCACCAAAATTATGTTCAGATATGCAAAAATATTCAAAATCAAAATCAGATAATGAAATTAAAGAAGCTGAAAGAATAGATCAAATTTTACAGCCATTACATAAATCATTATTTATTGAAAGCAATCCTGCACCCGCAAAGTATGCAGCAAAACTTCTAGGTCTTTGCAATGATGAAATTAGACTTCCTTTAGTTAATATTCAAAAAGATACAGAAGAAAAAGTCAAAAAGGCTTTAATATCAGCTAAATTAATTAGTTAATGAAAAAAAAAACCAGTGTTGGTTTAAAGATAATTTCAATTAATAGAAAAGCAAGTTTTAATTATTTTTTTGAAAGTGTTTATGAGGCTGGAATTGTTTTAAAAGGATCTGAAATAAAATCTATAAGATTAGGCAAAATTAATATTGCGGATTCATATGCAATTGAAAGACGTGGTGAAATTTATCTTATGAACTCACATATTCCATTATATAAAAATGCTAGCTATTCAAATCATAATCCAACAGATGATAGAAAACTTTTGTTAAACAAAAGAGAAATTAATAAACTTATTGGGAAAATCAACAGAGAAGGTTTCACAATAATACCCACTAAAATTTATTTTAAAAAAGGAAAAGCAAAAATCGAAATAGCCGTTGCAAAAGGAAAAAAACAATACGATAAAAGACAAGCTAAAAAAAATAAAGATTGGCAGAGAGATAAAGCTAGATATGTTAGAAAAACAAGCTAATACAGTTTTTTTAGGTATTGGATCAAATTTAGGAAATAAAAAAAATAATATAAATAAAGCCAAATTGCTTCTTCAAGAAAGAAATAATTTAATGATCGAGAAATCTTCAAATTTTTATAAAACCAAATCATGGCCTGACCCCAAAAAACCAGAATACTTAAATATTGTTCTCAAAATTAAAACTAATTTAGCACCTTTAAATCTATTTCATTTTATAAAGAAAATTGAAAAAAAATTAGGTAGAAAAATCTCAGAAAAAAACTCTCCAAGAGAATGCGATATAGATATACTAGATTATGACCATAAATGCTTAAAATTAGATTGCGAAGGTGATAAAATAATTATTCCACATCCAAGGTTACATAAAAGAAATTTTGTTTTAATTCCACTTTATGAGATATCAAAAAAATGGACACATCCGAAATACAAGTTAAATATATCCCAATTATTAAAGCAAATTGACACGATTGACTTAAGATCTATTACAGTTGAGTAAAAAAAATGATATAAGTTAGTATGTTAAAATCAAATGATTTAATAAATAAAGTAAAATCATACAATAAGTTTTTGAACCCTGAAACTTTGGATAAGGCATATAATTTTGCAGTAAAGGCTCATGAAAATCAAAAACGACACTCAGGCGACCCTTATGTTATACATCCAGTTGCTGTAGCTAATATATTAACAGAATTAAAATTAGATAGTGCAACTATAGCTACTGGACTACTTCATGATACAATAGAAGACACGCATGCTACTTATCAAACTATTAAACAGGAATTTGGTCAAGAAGTTGCTGATCTTGTCGAAGGTGTAACTAAAATTTCTGAGTTAGAAAATCAAGCTAAAGCAAATTCAAGAGCTGAGAATTTTAGAAAATTAATCATTGCAACTTCAAAAGATATTAGAGTATTGCTTGTAAAAATAGCTGACAGACTTCACAACATGCGAACAATTCATTCAATTGATAAACAAGAAAAAAAAGAGAGAATTGCAAGAGAAACTATGGAAATATATTCTCCCCTAGCAGATAGAATGGGNATGAATAGAATAAGGGACGAATTGGAGGATCTTTCATTTGAAGTTCTTAATCCTAAAGCTAGAAAACTAATCAAAGATCGACTTGATAAAATAAAGGAAAATAACTTAATAAGTTTTAATTCTGTTGCAGATGAATTTACTAAACTATTAAATGAAAATGACTTATCAGCAACTATTTATGGAAGAGAAAAAACTCCTTTTTCTCTTTGGAGAAAAATGCAAAGCAAAAGAATATCTCTTGAGCAAATAACTGACATTATGGGTTTTAGAATAATTTTAAACGATATTTCTTCATGTTATAAATCACTTGGGATATTTCATAACAAATGGAATTGTATACCGGGAAGATTTAAAGATTATATTTCTTCCCCAAAAATAAATAAATATCAATCTTTACATACTGCAATAATAGGGCCAAATAAAAGACCTATAGAAATTCAGCTAAGAACAATGCAAATGCATGAATTTGCTCAAAGGGGAATAGCATCTCATTGGAAATACAAATCATCTGAAAAATTTAATTCATTAACATGGAAGGAATATGATTGGTTAGCTGATTTAGTAGAGATAATTGAAAAAAATGAAAATCCAGAAGATTTTTATGAATACACTAAATTGCAAATGTTCCAAGAAAATGTATTTTGTTTTACTCCAAAAGGGTCGGTTATAAAATTACCTAAAAATGCTACACCAATAGATTTTGCTTATGCTGTTCATACACAAGTTGGTGATACAGCAATTGGATCAGAAATAAACGGTAAAGAGTCACCCTTACAATCAATATTAAGAAATGGAGACGTAGTGAAGATAATTACATCAAAAAAAGTTTCACCCTCACTTCATTGGTTATCCTTGACTAAAACGGGAAAGGCACGTGCAGCAATTAGAAGGTATTGGCAATATAGAGAGAATTCTAAATTATCTAAATCTAAAAAATACAATACAACACTATGGATATCACTACCTGATCAGCCTGGAAAATTAGGAGATGTTACCACTATGATAGGTATAAATAATGTAAATATTTCCAGTGTAGAGATGGTAGAAAAAACTAAAAAAACTATAAATTTTAGATTTAATCTTATTATTCATGATTTGAAAAACTTTACAAAACTTATTAGTGAGTTAAAACAAAAAGAATATAACTTTAAAATTATAAGACATAAAAATAAAAAATATGCTTTCATCAAAAGACTCTTTGGCGGTTTTAAAAAAAACTAGAGCTCTTTTGGAAGGTCATTTTGTACTATCTTCAGGTCTACACTCATCAAAATATGTTCAATGTGCAAAACTATTGAGCAAACCTAGTTTAGCTTCAAAAATATGCCTCTCTTTAGCAAAAAAAATAAGAAAAGAATTTAANAAAATAGACATTATATTATCACCAGCTATGGGCGGTATAGTTATTGGATATGAGATAGGTAGGTTGTTAAATAAGGANACAATCTTTTGCGAAAGAGTAAATAAAAAGTTTCAATTAAGAAGAGGTTTTTCAATTAAACCTAAATCAAAAGTTCTTATAGTTGAAGATGTCATAACGACAGGCAAATCCAGTTTAGAATGCACAAAATTAATTAAAAAATTTAAATCTAGCAATATTGGTTTTGCTTGTATTATAGATCGATCAGAGAAAAAAACTTTAAAAATAAAAANTAAAAAAATCGTATCACAAATTAAAATTAACATTCCAACATACAAAAAAAAAAATATACCTCCTTTTCTCAAAAAAATTCCAATAACAAGACCGGGAAGTAGAAATTTAAAATGATACGTCTTGGTGTAAATATTGATCATGTAGCAACCTTGAGGAATGCAAGAGGCGAAGATCATCCAAATATTTTAAATGCAGCAAAATTTGTGATGAAAAATGGAGCTGATTTAATAACAATACATTTAAGAGAAGATCGACGTCATATAAAAGATAATGATCTTAAAATATTATCTAAATTTAAATCAATCCCTATCAATCTCGAGATGGCTTGTAATAAAAAAATGTTGAACATTGCTCTAAAAGCAAAACCTTCATATGTTTGTATAGTTCCAGAAAAAAGAATAGAAATCACAACAGAAGGAGGGCTTAATCTTAAAAAAAATTTTCAGGCATTAAAAACAAACATTAATATTTTAAATAGAAAAAAAATAAGAACAAGTTTGTTTATAAATCCAAAAATTCAAGATATTAAATTATCTAAACTAATTGGCGCTAAATGTATTGAAATTCACACAGGCACAATCTCAAGAAAAATAAAATCCAAAAAAAAATATCAAAAAGATTTAAAAAATATAATTGCATGTTGCAAATATGCAAATGCAATTGGTCTTGAGGTGCATGCTGGCCATGGACTTGATTATAAAACTGCAAAAATTTTATCTAAACTAAAAGAAATTAAAGAATTTAATATAGGCCATTTCATAATAGGAGAGTCAATTTTTTTCGGAATTAATAAAGTTATAAAAAAATTTAAAAAAATATGTAAATGATATGATAATTGTTGGTAATGGCGTTGATATTGTTGAAAATTCAAGAATTAAAAAATCAATTAAAAATATTAAGTTTATAAAAAGAATTTATTCATCCGAAGAAGTTAAAAAATCAAAATTAAAAACTGATAAAGTAAGTTATTTTGCTAAAAGATTTGCAGCAAAAGAAGCTTTTGTAAAATCACTAGGAACAGGTTTTCGTAAAGGTATAAACTTTTCTGACATCTCAGTAGTCAACGACAAACTAGGCAAACCTTTTATTAAAATAAATGATAAAATCAGATCAATAATCTTAAAAAAAAATAGATTTAAATCTTTCAAAATATTTTTATCTTTATCTGATCAAGATAAACATTCTATTGCCTTTGTTATTTTAAGTGGGTTAAAAAAATGAAAAAAATATTTATTGAAAATGCAATAACAATTTTTTATGCATTAATTATTGCTATTATTATTAGATCATTATTAATTCAACCTTTCTATATACCTTCCTCGTCTATGGAACCTAATTTGTTAGTCGGTGATAGATTGTTTGTAACAAAATATTCTTATGGTTATAGCAAGCACTCTTTTCCCTTTAGTCCACCTATATTTAAAAATAGGATTCTATTTCAAAAACCTAAAAGAGGTGATGTAGTAGTATTTAAAACGCCAGCAGATAATAGAACAGATTATATAAAACGTCTTATTGGCTTACCTGGTGATACTATTCAATTTATTGATGGCAATATCTATTTAAACAACTTAGAAATATTTAAAAATCTTAAATCAAAAAATCAGTTCGTATTTTGTGGATCAAATAAGATTGAAAGTAATTTCTTTAATGAAAAATTTTCAAATGGAAAAGAATTTAAAACAGCATATTTTAGTAGTTTTACTCTTCAAAATACAGATTTATTTGTAGTACCAGAAGATCATTATTTTTTTTTAGGAGATAATAGAGATTGTTCAAAAGACAGTAGATTCTTATCTAGCGTCGGATATGTACACAAAAATAACCTTGTTGGAAAAGCACGTTTCATTTTTTTTTCCTCCGATGCAAGGAATGGGAGTATATTTGAATTTTGGAAATGGGGTGAACTAATCAGATTTGACAGGTTCTTTAAAGTAATTAATTAAAAAATTTATATGAGTTTAAATGATCTCGAAAAAATATTGCAGATAAAATTCAAAAATAAAAAAATTTTAGAAAAATCACTTATTCATAAAAGTCTTGATCCAATAAATAATAATGAAAAATTAGAATTTTTAGGAGATAGAGTATTAGGTTTTGTGATTTCGAAAAAACTATATGAAATTTACCCAGAGGAAACCGAAGGAGCTCTGGATAAAAAATTTGCATCACTTGTAAATAAAAATATGTGTTTAAGTATTGCGAATAAACTAAATCTGTCTAAATTTATAAAAACAAATACAAATAAAACCAATAATTATAAGCCAGAAAATAAAATTATATCCGATACATGTGAAGCAATAATTGGAGCTATTTTTTTAGATCAAGGAATTAAAGTTGTAGAAAATTTTATATTAAAAATCTGGAATGAGTATATTGAAAACACACAAGAGACCAAAATAGACTCTAAAACAATGCTTCAAGAATTTTCACTGAAAAAATATAAAGTATTGCCTAAGTATACCTTGTTAAAAACAAAAGGACCAAAACATAAACCTGTATTTCATGTTCAAGTCAAAATAAAATCTTCAAAAAGCATTGATGGAATTGGTTCTTCAAAAAAGTTAGCTGAACAAGATGCAGCCACTTCTCTTTTAAGAAAAATGAACTTATTATGATTTGGGACGATAAAGGATTTCTATTATCCAAATTTAAATATAGTGAAAATTCAGTGATTGCAGATTTTTTTACAACAGAGCATGGGAAATCTTCAGGTATTATATTTGGAGCTTCTTCGAAAAGGATAAAAGGCTATCTTCAAATTGGAAATAAATTTCAATTAAATTATCAAAGTAAAAATGAAAGTAAAATTGGTTCCTTTAAAGTAGAGATTATTAAAGCTGAAACACCTCTTTTCTTTAATGACAGAAGTAAGCTACATTGTATTAGTTCGTCAATGAGTATGGTTAAACTTCTTACAGCTGAAAATCAAAAAAACACAGAAATTTTTAATTTGATTGAAAAATTCTTTATGTTGATCAAAAAAAATAATTGGTTAATGGAATATATTATATGGGAACTAGAATTATTAAAACTTTCAGGTTATGATTTAAATTTAAGTAAAATTGTAAAGAAAACAATTGAAAATAATAAATCAAAATATTTTGTTGAGTCTCAAACTGAAAAAAAAATTGTTCCAAATTTTCTTGTAGAAAACAACAATGAGGTAGCAGACAAAAATGATCTTATTAGAGGAATACAAATTGTGACTAGTTATTTAGATAAAAATATCTTACAGCCAAATAATCTAAATCATCCACTTCAAAGAGTGGACTTTATTAATACACTTAAATAATTTACAGGTTTTTAGCTATACTAGTTGAAAAATATGAAATTATCGCATTGGCACCAGCTCTTTTAAAGCTTGTCAGTGTTTCATATATTATTTTATCGTCCACTAGACCTTTTTTTATTGAATTCATTATCAAGCTATATTCTCCAGAAACTTGATAGGCTAGCACTGGTATCTTAAAATTTCTTTTCACGTCTCTTATGATATCTAAATAAGGGAGTCCAGGCTTAACCATGACCATATCTGCTCCTTCTTTAATATCTAACGCAACTTCTCTTAGTGCTTCATCTCTGTTGCTAAAATCCATCTGATAAGTTTTTTTGTCTCCTTTTAAAAGATTTTTTGATCCAACAGCATCTCTAAAAGGGCCATAGAAACTTGATGCATATTTAACAGCATAAGACAAAATTCTCACATTTGAAAAATTATTTTTATCTAAAGCTTTTCTAATTTTTCCAATTCTTCCGTCCATCATATCTGAAGGCGCAATTACATCACAACCAGCCTTTGCTTGAATGATAGATTGTTGAATCAAAATATCTATTGTTTTATCATTAAGAATTTTATTTGATTTTAAAATTCCATCATGTCCATGTGATGTATATGGATCTAATGCAACATCACACATTATTCCAATTTTGTTTCCAAATTTTTTTTTGATTAATTTTGTGGCTTTACAAACTAAATTATTCTCATTCAAGGCTTCTGATGCATGGTTATCTTTTAGTCTTCTCTCAGTGTAAGGAAATAAAGCTATCATCGGAATTCCTAAATCAATTATTCTTTTCACAAAACTATTAAGTTTATCGATCGAATACCTATACACTCCAGGCATAGATGTAATTGGTATTTTTTTATTTTTTCCTTCTATTATAAATATAGGTTGAACAAGATCATTAACAGATAATGTATTTTCTTTAGTTAATCTTCTAATCCAATCATGTTCACGATTTCGTCTAAGTCTTAAATTTGGATATTTTCCGGTTGTAATCATTTAAAAATTATTTTATATGCGACAATAGTTATATATTATATAATAATTATTAAGCTATTAATAAAATACATTTATGTCACTTACTTTCAACGACTTTCAAAAGCAGGAAATCAACTTTGACATTGAAAAACTTAAAGAGGCTTGTGATCAAGTTTTAAAAATCAAAGGTTTTGACACTAGTTTAGGTATACCACACTTTGCGGGGATTTCTTTAAACCAAATTCCAGGTGATCCAGAGTCAATTAAAGGGTCAAAAGTTCGAGGTGTATATTGGACAAAACCTGATAGCTCAGGAAATGAAGTTTCAAGAGATGAAATGATAGATGAAAGTAAATATACAGAATTTGTTGAAGATTTTAAAGGGACGTATTTCGAAACTGTTTATAACGAACTTTCAAAAAAATATAAACTTGGCAGAGTTAGACTTCTTTTAAAAGAACCGAGGTCAACATTAAGTTGGCATAGAGATCCAGAGCCAAGATTACATATTCCAATTTACACAAATCCTGGTGCCATTATGGTTGTTGATCAAGTTGCAAAACATTTGCCAGCTGATGGCTCAGTTTGGATCACAAATAATACAAAGTATCATAATGCTTTTAATGGTGGCGAAGAGAATAGAGTTCATCTTGTTGCATGTGTACTAGATTATAAGTTTAATTAATTTGAGTAAAATTTTTATTTCTTCTGATCATGCAGGTTTTAATCTCAAAGAATTTATTAAAAAAAAATTTATTAAAAAAAAGAGAAAAATTTTTGATTTAGGTCCTGATAATAGTAATTCTGTTGATTATCCAATTTACGCACATAAACTATCAAAAGCTGTATCAAAAAATTCAAAAAATTTTGGTATTTTAATATGTGGCTCAGGTACAGGAATGAATATAGCGGCAAATAAACATAAAAAAATACGTGCAGCCGCATGTTACAGTATAAAATCTACTAAATTATCAAGAATGCATAATAATGCTAATATTATTACCTTAGGTTCAAGGTTGATATCCAGAAAAAATGCTTTATTGTTTATTGATACTTTTTTAAAAACAAAATTTGATGGTGGGAGACATCAAAGACGAATAAATAAAATTTGAGGATATTATGTCTAGTGAAAATAAATATGTAAATGATCAATACAAAGGATTTTTTGAGGATAGCTTATCTAAAACAGATCCAGATCTTTTTAAAGCAATTAGTGATGAATTAAGAAGACAACAACAACATATAGAGTTAATAGCATCAGAAAATATTGTTTCTCAAGCTGTGCTAGAGGCTCAAGGTTCAGTTTTAACAAATAAATACGCTGAGGGATACCCTGGTAAAAGATATTATAATGGTTGTGAGCATGTTGATGTTGCGGAAAATTTAGCAATCGAGAGATTAAAAAAATTGTTTAATTGTAAATTTGCAAATGCTCAACCACACTCGGGTGCACAAGCAAATGGTGCAGTTTTTTTAGCTTTACTAAAACCTGGTGATACTTTTTTAGGAATGAGCTTAAACTCAGGGGGACATATAACTCATGGATTAAAAATTTCTATGTCAGGTAAATGGTTTAATGCAATTGGTTATGATGTCGATAAAAAATCAGAATTAATTGATTATGACAACGTTGAAAAATTAGCATTAGAACACAAACCAAAATTAATTATTGCTGGCGGTAGTGCTTACTCAAGAGTAATTGACTTTAAAAGATTTAGAGAAATAGCAGATAAAGTTGGAGCTTACCTTATGGTAGACATGGCTCACTTCTCAGGTCTTGTAGCTGGCAAAGGTTATCCTAATCCGTGTGATTATGCTCACGTGGTAACATCTACAACACATAAAGTTTTTAGAAGTGCAAGAGGTGGTATAATTTTAACTAATCACGAAGATCTTTCAAAAAAATTTAACACTGCCGTTTTTCCTGGATATCAAGGTGGACCATTAATGCATGTTATAGCTGCGAAGGCTGCTGGGTTTCTTGAGGCATTACGACCAGATTTTCAAGATTACATAAAATCTGTTTTATCCAATGCAAAAATTTTAGCTGAGACATTAAAAAATAATGGTTTTAAAATTTACTCTGGAGGTACAGATACTCACTTGATGCTAGTCGATCTAAGACCTTTTAATGTAAAAGGAAATTTAGCAGCAGAGAGCTTATGCAGAGCTAATATTACTTGCAATAAAAATGGAATTCCATTTGATACTGAAAGCCCAATGGTTACATCGGGAATAAGACTGGGCTCTCAAGCTGCAACAACCAGAGGATTTGGTTTAAAAGAATTTGAAATGGTGGGACAACTTATTACAAAAGTGATTAAAGGCCTTTCGTCAAATCCAGAAGATAATAGCAAAGTGGAAAATGAAGTAAGACAGGAAGTAATTGAACTATGTTCAAAATTTCCAATTTATAAACACTTAGGTTAAATAAATTTAAATGATATGTCC
>FUFK010040175.1_pt1 | contig 61380 bp, 55 predicted proteins | sample 1021851 | NCBI WGS metagenome assembly FUFK01 (sample SAMEA51879418, study PRJEB19060) | metagenome
ATCAAGCCCCACATTCGTGGGGTTTTTTGTTTGTGGGATGATGGGTAGATTTATTGCATAATGTCTGATTCAAAAAGAAAACTTGCGGCAATAATGTTCACAGATATTGTGGGATATTCAAAATTGATGAATGAAGATGAAAGTAGAGCAATGCAATTGCTTGAAAACTATGATAATATTGGTGAGAAATGTTTTAGTGCACTGGGTGGTAGATTGATAAAAAAAATTGGAGATGCTGACTTTGTTGAATTTCCATCAGCACTTGATGCTGTAAATTGTGCAATAAATCTTCAAAAAAAACTTAAAAATCATAATCTATCTCAAAGAAACTCTTTCGATAAAATACATATAAGAATTGGTATTCACGTTGGCGATATAATTGAAAAAGGCGATGATATTTTTGGAGATGGGGTGAATATTGCAAGCCGAATAGTATCAGTTGCAAATAAGGGGGAAATCTGCATTTCAAAAGAGGCTAATGCCTCTATTCAAGGGCAGAAAAATATTATTTCTGCCTCAATAGGTTCACATAGTCTTAAAAACATTGTTGAAAAATGGGACTTATACAAGGTTTTCCCAGATGAGGAAGACTATAAATCCTGGGCAGAAGTCAATTACAGTAAGCAGATTATGTTCAAAGAAAAAGCTTATCAATTTAAAAGATACCTTTACATTTTATTATTTTTTGTCATTTTGGGTATCAATATTCCTATTATTAGATACAATTACCTTGAATGGAAAAAGAAAGATTCAATAAAACATTTTAATGATGAGTTACAAACCATTTTAAGTAGTGCAAGACTCTTGGATTCACTATTTTTTTTAAAAAAATATGAAAAGGACATCTTCTTATCAATAAAGCAAGACTTTCTCTTTCTTCCTGGGCGTACTCTTTTAAAAACAGAATTGAATAAAGATTCAATGGAAGTTGTTAAAAATGAAATAAAAAATGTTGTCATTCCTGTAATTGAAATGATGAATAAGTTTGATGGGTATATCGAAATTGCAAGTGCCAATGATAGTGACCCCTTGCCAAAAAAATGGAAATCAGGGAAATGGAAGGCAATTCCATCTAACGAACATATATCAGGAGCAAGGTCAGCTTCGGTTTTCAAATACTTTATTCAAAATGGTTTAGAAATAAATAAAATAAAATTGAAAAATCTACTTTGGGGTTCATATAAACCGTACTCATACATTAATTCTGACACCATTCCTACCTGGGATAAAATACTTGAAGCAAATTCCTCACGTTATGATAAGACCATGAATAGAAGGTTTGATATTCATTTCTTTTACGAATGAAGAGAATTTTTCTACTACTATTCATTGGGTTGGCTTGGGGACAAATAAAAATGAAAGATCCCTTTTACCGCCATTCAACTCATTCTTTTTAACCTGATTAATTCAAAAGGGGGCGTGTATGCTGAAATAAAGGATACATGTATTCTACGATGTTTTTTGTTTCTGAGATGAAGGGTAGATTTATATGTGTACAATAGTTAATTACTTAGGGATTAATATGAAAAGAGTAAGCATTATATTTAGTATTATTATAATTATGTTTATAAATACTTCCTGCGCAACACTAAACAAAGCGCATGGAGAATTAAATTATAATAACCACATATCCAAGGGACAAGAATTACAAGATTTAAAAAAGGCATTAGATGAAGGGGCAATCAATCAGGAAGAGTATGATTTAATGAAACAAAAGATCATAAATGACAAATATGTTAAAGAGCTAATTGAAAAGTTTGATGATGAAAATGATGAAGGGCAAAATCGAAAGGCTAGTTTCAATATTGAACTTTAAATGGTGAACAAGATCCGCAATTGGGAAATTTCTATTCATAAGGTATAATTATTTTCTGGATAAAAAGATCACCGTGGAAAATGATTATCAATGCTAGCGTTATTTTATTTTTCCTTGATTAAAGAGCCAAATATTTGTCAACAGTTTGGTATGACATATGAACATAGTTAAAATGAGAGATTGTTATTCTTTATAAGAAAACCTTCCTTTAGACATCCCCCAAAACCAATAGGTCATGCCAACCCACATAAGAAAAATCATTAGTTCACCATTGCTTGTGAACAGTAATCGATACAATTCCCAAAAAGCTATTAATAAATTTAATACCCAAAAATATCTTCCATATTTTTGAAAAAAATCTTTCATAATTTAATCATATTCTCTTTCTAGATTAAAAGTACGACTATTAACTCTCAGTATTTATATTCCTCATTTTATGCATCTATTATTTTACTATTAAAAATTTGGCTAGATGCACGTTGACGGTCAAGAAGATTTTAAACAAATTGATTTAGTCTCTATCCTGTTTTTAAATTTTTTAAAAAGTTATTTAATAACTTTTAACCTACATATTTATATAGGTTTTTTGAAGTTGAACAGTGGTTAAATTTTAATATATATAAATTTATAGCAATGAATAGATTTAAAATTGCTGTCGGAAGAGAATCTGATTTTGAAGATGTTTGGAAGAATAGAGAAACATATCTCGAAGACGTAAAAGGTTTTCAAGAATTCAATCTGTTAAGAGGTTTCACCAACGAAGAGTATACTCTTTATACTTCTCACAGTACATGGGACTCTAGAACTGATTTTGAAAATTGGAAAAAATCAGAGGCATTTAGAAAAGCACATAGTGGAGGAGGTCAGCATCAGGAAATTTATTTAAGTCATCCAAAATTTGAGGGCTTTGAAGTCATTCTTTGATTTGAAACCCATATTAGCAGTTTTTCTAAAATACGGCAACAAGGAGCACAGGAGTTGTAAAATAAATTGGTAGCCAATGAAAATAATGAGGTACTTTAGAATACACTGAATATCAAGATCATGATCTACAACTATCTCAAAGTTTTACTGCTATGTCTATTAGCATTTATTGGTTGTGAAGATGTAAAAGACCCACAACCATCCGGTACTCTTAGAATAGCCATCAGCACCCCGGGTTATGTTTATTTAGACGATTGGTGGGATTATGCCTCAAAATATGAAATACACGTCAACAACAAGTTAAAAGGTGAAGCCTCATTCAATAATTATGAAATTACAACTATTGATACTGAGGTTGGATTTCAAACGGTTTCATGTGTAATAACAGATGCTTTCGGTGTGCGGTTATATGTCATGGAAAAAACTACCACAGTCCACGAAGGTTTGGTCACAGAATTAGACTTTAATGATTTTTATATTGCAGAATATCCCACAGCAGATTACGCAAATGGTTTTACCTCGCTTGACGATTTTCTCAACATTGGTGGATATGAAATTTTTAATTCTAGGCTTTATGCAAGTCCTTCTACCGAGACCGATAAACAGTTAGAATGGAATAGTACATATCCCATGTCCACCCCAATAAGAGTCGCGATTGACGTTGAAAGCACATGGGATGATTCTATTTTTGTTGGCGTTGGATTGGGGAACTCATCCACTAATGATTATCATATGTTTTTTTTGACTGAGATAAATATCTCACTTATGAAATATGATGGTGCTACCGGCTATTGGACAACAATAAGTCAGTTAGCCAATTCGTCTAATAAAGATGGTACTTTATTAATGATTTTTGATGTTGATTACTTTTGGTGCTACCTCAATGATATATTAGTAGTCTGGGGTGATTCTTACGATGAAGCCTTTGATACGGTTAACATTTATCATTGGGGGAAAAGTGGTGCATATTACGATAATCTACGAGTATACAATAACAATGCAAAAGCAATGCGAATAATCAACAACGAAAAATCGCCTAAATTTTCGATACGAGATTTTAATTAAAAACTATTAAAAATTATCGCAATAGAAGTTTATCTACCTCCTCAACTCTCACTTCAGGGCTATTGTCTCCAGTTACCAGAAAGTACTCTTTAAATCTTTGATCAAGTATGGTTATAATATTGAAAGCCATCTCTGCATTGTCATCTTTGATTTCTTCTTCAATTAAGTTTTTAATCATACTAACAAGCCTTACAGTTGAATATCTATTCAGGTAAGATGCACTTACTTCATCCCACTTTAAATCATCAACAATCTCATAAAGTAAAATATTAGTTAGTTTGGAGCTGTCTATTTTTTTTTGATTTAAGATCCCCCTATCTGTAAGGTTTTCTATTGAGGATTTAACTATTTTTTCTATCTTCGACATATTGAATTATACGAAAAGCATACTAAAATTTGCATAGAACTACGTGGTTTCCTCTGTCAATTAATTTTATATATCTATCTTTATCAGGATTAGCGGATTCTAGATTTAGTAGTCATTAAACACCCATTGTAGGTTAATTTTTATCCTTAAAATTGTCATAGATAAACTTAGCTTAACAATATTCATGACTAATATAAAAATTTATATTGTCTACTGTATCGCTATTCTACCTGCTGCGAAAAAAATATTTAATTTAGATTGCTTATAGTAGAGTCATTTAAACATTGGGAGAGGGAATAGTAATTTTGGATACTTTGGGGTCGATAGCTAAAGAACTACGATTTAGAAAGGAGAAAGGTGAATTTAAAACCTATCGGGACGCATACAGATGGGCTGTAAAAAACATTCATTCCCGAGGAGTAGGGGTTTTAACTGTTCAAAGACTTGAAAAGGCATACCACAAAGCTAAATCCAATGGTAAAATTGGAGTAAAGAAACTCTCAATCCCAATTATGATAACAAATAAAATGAGAACAGATTTATCTGTGCTAGGCTATACAAAAGATGAAATAAAATATTTGACACCTGAAAAATGTTGGAAAATAATTAATACGGGTGTTCCTAAAAAATTAACAAAATAGAGTTAGAAATCAATAAAACCATCTGATAACAACAAATTATTTTCCTCAAAATAACCGACAGCGGAGTTTGGTAACAAAAAGATAAGGAATTGTAGTAAGATTCTTGGATTTTTTAATCAAACTGGGACAAACTATTCTAATTCTTTGAAGGCTACAAACATAACATATTCGATGGATAGATGTGTTTTACTAGGGTTATTATCACACCATTTTTTCAATATTTTGAATTTTTTATCTACTGTCATATCTCTTGTTGGTGTTAATAAATCATATTCCTCCAAATCATCTGAATCAGATTTAGAATTGATAACTGCTTGGTTAATTGAATAAAAACTTCCATTGAGAAATCCAATTAAAAATGGTAACCAGCGATTGTATTCTTCGCGTTCTTTTTCATTCATTTCGTCTATTGATATATCGTGAGGAAACTGCTCCAAGAAACTATCACCTGTCCATCCAATGGAATTCATTGTCCCCATTTTTGGAGAATGCGAAAGACCAATGCTAACAAATAAAGACACAAGAAATATTTTACCACTATTATCAATTATCATTATTGTATAATCCAATAAAGTTAATCTTTATACCATGTCAAATAACTAATAATAACACCTTGATTAACAAGAATAAAAAAGATGCTAATATCTTGTAATAATGACGAAAAGATTGTTTCCCCCCCGGTGTATGTCCATCCAAAAACAAAAGCAAACATTACTATACTAAATAGCACAAAATATTTAGATAACATTTTGTCAATTATTTTTACTTTTTCTACTATACCCATTCTCAGAGCCTCCTTTATCTTCAGGCAATTTAATACATATATCTGATATTTTAATTTTTATAGGGTTTTGGAGGTTAAAAGCATTGATAAAAATGGCCATTTTATAAACATGATATTTTGGTAGATTATTTTGGTTAGCTTTTTTGTTTGTGTAATGATAGGTAGATTAATTTATGCCACAAATAGGGAAAATTTTAATCATGTCNGGCCTTGCTCTCTTATTAGCAGGGTGCGTAATTATGTTAGTTGGAAATAATTTAAAATGGTTTGGAAACTTGCCTTTTGATTTTAATTATGAAAAAGGTTCAAAACGACTTTATGCTCCTTTTGGTAGCATGTTATTATTGAGTGTGATTTTATCAATTATTGCAAATGTATTTTTTAGATTTTTCAAATAATAAATATACAATATAATACTACGCCCGTCATGAGTCATCCCAAAGTAGTTTTACTAGTTTTACCATTCTATTTTTTGAACTGCAATACGGGATCAGAAAATGATATCGTAAAATATGCTGATGATTGTCCTCCTTGCAATGTGATAGCATCTGAGGGTATGAAAACTACCCATAGTCAAAGTGAATGGCCCCCTCTAAGCACAAATGAATTAATGAAGATTAATGGCCTAACACAAATAGTTTATGAAAATTCCATTGAGTCTGTTTGGGGTCCAGCAGACTGGTGGATGGAACCTCAAAATGATCCATGGAGCGATTACTCATACTGGGGTGAGGACTATGTTGTACCAGAACATGATTTTGATGAGTGCGTTAATGACGAACTCCGTTGGATGTGCGGTTACTCGTATGTTTTGGAGTTACCAAATAATTACGATACTACGCTATCTTATCCACTAGTCATCTTTTTACATGGTGGCTTCGAACAATCAAACCTTGGAATTGCGTGGTACCATGATAAACTTAGGAGTAGGTTTTATATGAATGAATCAAGCCCATATATATACGCCGCTCCGATAAAACTGGAGGTTGATTGGAGTGCAAAAAAGATTAAAGATGTTATCGAGGATATCAAGAGTAATGTAAACATAGATGATAACCGCATCTATCTGACTGGACTAAGTATGGGGGGCAGAGGCACATTCATTGTTGCTTCAGAATTGCCAGACTATTTCGCTGCTTTAATGCCCTTATCACCTCATCACCAACCATATTCTTACGTACCATTGGCAGAATCAATATCGCATTTACCTATTTGGATGAGTCATGGCAATATAGATTATATCTCATCATATGGTTTAGCTCTTGAAATGTTTAATACATTAACCTCACTTGGAGCAAATGTGATTTTTAGAACTGAATATGAAATTGGTCATTGGGGCTGGGAGGATATCTACAGTGACTCTTCAGTCATGAATTGGCTGCTATCAATAGAAAAAGTCCAGTAATAAAAATAAATTTTTTATTATTTAATACTAAATACCAAACATAAGGTATTTACTGCATGGAAAAGTGAGCGTTTAATAGTAGGTTAATAGACTAGAGTCTTGAATACAACTACTGCTCATTATTTAGTTTTGGAACAGTTTTAACACGAAAAAGTAGCATCCACGAGTTTTGTTGTTTAATAAATGATAGGTAGATTTTGCTATGAGTTACATAGAAAGCTTACCCAGGATTGACCGATACTTATGCAAGTTTGAAAATCCAATACTCGAGCAGGATTTTACTTCCCATAGGCTCAAGAAAATCAGCAAACTATTGACTTTTAGCTACTTTTTATTTTCAGTAGCTATAGCTGCTGATATTTATGATCTCTATTCCAGGATTGAATCACTACATCCTTTAATGCTCATGAATGTTGTAATATCGATATCAATGCTTTTCTTGGGTCTATCAAGAGGAGAATTTAAAATAACTAACTATTCAACAATTTTCATGGTGGTTTTTATTGTTTTTAATACCTACCAAGCTTATTTGTTTGGAGTACTATTACCAAAGTGGCAATCAGTAAGCACTTCTAGCGCAGGAGATATTGTCTTTATGCCTTTCTTATTAATTATCACTTTAGTAGTAGTACCATTTAACTTTTTGACTTCCTTAATTATTGCAGTATTGGCAATGATAGTTAACTTGCCAATGCTTTTTTTAATACCAGATTTAAACCCTATTTACATTTTCTTTGGAATAGTTGTTCCTTTTGCAATCCTCATATTTAATAAATGGTCAGGAGAAAAGAGCAAAAGATTAGATTATGCAAAAACAATTTCTATGAATGAGACAAAAGACCTAATGCAACAAACACTTAAAAGATATTTTGGTGATGTTTTATCAGATAAAATGTTAAAGGACGAGGGCGAACTAGATGGAGAAATTAAATGGGTTTCAATAATGTTTACTGATTTAAGCTCATATTCAACCATCACAGAAAACATGTCACCCGAAGTCGCATTAGATTTTTTAAATGAATATTTTACAAAAATGCATGAAATCATTAAAGAGTATGAGGGGCATATTCTTAATTATATTGGAGATTCAATCATGGTTGTTTTTGGAGCACCTCAAAAACTAAAAGATCATGAAAATCAAGCCGTAAATTGTGCACTAAAGATGAAAAAGCTATTAGGAGAATTAAATTCGCAATGGGATGAAAACAAACTTTCAAGATATTGGAAAAATCATGGTATAAATGCTATTACTATGAGAACAGGAATCCATACAGGTAGTGTTATTGCGGGTAACATAGGCAGCCCAGAAATGCTTCAATACAGCACTATTGGAGATACAGTAAATGTTGCATCTAGAATAGAGCAGGCAAACAAGGAATTCAATACGGAAATATCTTTCAGCCACGAAATATACACAGCTCTTGAAGAAAAGNTATTTGGANAATCNAAATTGAGTGGTGAAATAACCTTNAAAGGAAGAACAAANCCNACNAAAGTATATTCAATTTAGCCTCTTGTTTNGNACCTTCATTTTTGGAAGGGATAAGTGCTGGAGTATTATTAAGAGGCGTCGTAGAATTATGAATAAAACCTTTACATGCAGTACCAATTGCTTTCTTCTATGCTTTGATAAATTAAACTCCAAGTGAGGAGGCAATTAGAAAAAAGAATGATTACAGAATGAAAATTAAATATCGAAAAAGATTATTATCAAAAGACATCACAACAACTAAATGGTAAAACATTTCATATTAGCTCTGGCTTGGGGAATAGTTTTTTGGACATGCGAAGACAAAAAAGAGGAAGAGCATATGCTTTGTTGTGTCCCCGAAGTCCAGGGATGCACTGATCCAAATGCAATAAACTATGATGAAGATGCAACAGAAGATGATGGGACTTGCGAATATTGATTTGATTAAGTAAAGCGAGAAATTATCAAACATTTGTAAATGTTATTTTTGCCTAATGCAATTGGGGCGAATTTTAAAATATGTTCATAATACCAAAATAAATCTGTGATAACTGTTTACATAAATACATCAAAAATTTTATTCTAAAAATCATATGTAAAATGTATTACCTTTTGATAACAAAATTTTGAGGTTAAACAATGAAATATGCAATAATTACTAGTCTATTCTTCTCGCTTCTTTTTGGCAAGGAAAGCACGACTCAAATTAAAGTTGATGGAATGCAGTGTAGTTACTCTTGTGCAGGAAAAGTTAATTCTGTGGTCCAGAAAATGGACGGAGTTAAAAACTCCTCCGTCGATTTTGCAAAAGGGATAGCTACTGTCACGTATGACGAAAAAAAAGTTAACCGTAATGAAATAATTAAAAATCTTAAAAATAACACAGGCTACTCAATTGAGAAGGCAAGTGTTACCAGTGATTATGGTACCTGCGGAGGAAAAAAACAGAAAAAGAGTACTGAAATTTAGTAAATCAATCCAACCCCAAAAAAGCCTCCCTCCAGAGGCTTTTTTTTTACGCATGCATAGAATTGTTTACTTCAATGAATATCTCATGTTTGTAGCGCATAAGCAAATTAAAAAAACTTAACATCGCACTCTTTAAGTTTGTAATAGCATATCCGGAAGTATTTTACATAGAATATTTTAAAATTACCTTTGATACGGAATTTTTTAAAACAGTTAATTTTTATTTTAATGGTTTTAATTTTAATTTAAGGGTTAATTATTAATATTAAATATTTAAACGAACTAAAAGAATCTGGGATAAATGACTATTATTAATACCATAAGGACTAAGTTTAGCGACAGCTTATTGCTGACCGTTGTATATACAATCGGCCATTTTATTATTGCTGTCACCTGCGTAACCCTCATAACGGGTGCATCATTGGAACTCGCAACAATAGACGCACTAGTTGAACCAACAATAAACGCCTTCTGGTTTTACGCATTACACAAAGTTTATTCAAACTTTATATCAAAAGAACAATAGGTTCGTACTTTTAAATTAGAACTGAATTTGAATTTTTATTGCTGCTAGTAGTGCTAATAAAGTCCTAGTTCAAAGGATCTTTTTATTTTTAAGCAAATAAACACATTCATGTTTAAGCATATTATAATCTCATTTTTAATGATAACAACTTATAGAGCGAAAGCTCAACATATGGATCTGAGCTATTCATGGCAATTAAACGAGAATTTTATTTTTTCAGATCAGATTAATAATGTAATCACTGAAAATATTGCAAACTTACCTAACATTGCAGGCATATTAATTTCTAAGGATGGAAAAATTATTTTTGAAAATTATTATAATAATAGTTTTATGGAAGAGATTTATCCTATATGGTCAGTAACAAAGAGCTTCCTATCAACTATTGTTGGTCAGGCTTATGATATGCAGTTGATACAAAATCCTGATTTGCCTCTATCAAATTTTTTGACTGATGATATTGATTATTTAGATAATGTTACATTATCAAACCTTTTGACCATGACATCAGGTTACCTGCCAACAGAAAATTATATTAACGCCACAACATACGACTTGGCCAACGCAGACCATTTGACTAGTCCTGGATGGTTCTTTTATCAAAATCCTCCATGTCACCTAATCTCTCATGTGATGTACCATAATACTGGCATGACTCCGTATTATTTTGCTGAGATACATTTATTCCCGCACCTTGGTATAAATAGTCCCTTTTGGGAATACGGTTGGAATTACATCAACGACGGCGGTAAGGGTTTATGGCTAAACTTAAGAGACATGTCAAAATTGGGACAATTATATCTACAGAATGGATACTCTGGCGACAATCAAATATTATCATCTGAATGGATAGAGAGGGCTACTTCCTCATCAGTATCTACTGGTTTAGACCCTCTAAGTGGATATGGTTATTTATTTTGGATTCCTGATGTACAGAACACTTATTTTGATGATAGTTTTTTTATGATGGGGGTGGGTGGTCAGCATATCTTTGTGAGTCCGAGACATAATTTATTAATAGCGACTCATTCATATCTATACCCTGATAATATCGATGAACACTCAGATAATTTGTTTTTAAATATTTGGAATTATTTGATACCCGTTTTTGCACTTGGTGATTATAATGAAGATACAATAATTGATATTTTCGACGTGCTTCATATTGCAGATTTAAATTTAGATGGTAGCACTTACAACGAACAAAGCGATATTAATATGGACGGTGTAAATGACGAAATCGACCTCTTTTACCTAGTTGATCGCTTATTGCAAATTTAATGTAAGATAAAACTGTAAGACATAACCTTGTTAAAAGTGAAATTGTCATATTTTGTAATCGTAATATATTCTCATATAATGGATCTTTGTTTTGCTTTATTCTATCAATATTTTCTGTAAAATGTCATTCAAGTGCGGTTGTGTCAAGCCTATTGAAGCACATATTGTCAAAAAATGAGATATCCTTTTTTGTAGTCTAGTAATTAAATTTTATCCGTTAAAATTTATGAAAAAGTTTTTTTTGCCCATTATCTTTATGACTTTTTGGAGTTGTGGAGACGAAGTATCATCTGAGGCTGACCCACTAATTGGAGATTGGGATTTAGTTTCCGTGCGACATATTCTTTTGAGACCTATACCAGATACAATTATTTTTAATGTCGATGGATTAAATACCTATCAAACTAGAACACTTGCTGATAATGGTGTTTTTAACTATCAGGGTTATTTAAATGGTGGTCTTGTTAATGGCGGTGGGACCTGGGTTTCAAGCGATACAACGTTGACTTTTATCGAGATGGGTTCGGGAACAAACGTCTGCGATTATACAATGGATGACGATGACAATTGGTTTTTTGAAACAACTTCTTATGATGATGTTCTAGGTCTTAGCGTCCACTTAAAGTATGGTTGGACTAGGAAAAATCATTTAGGAAACCGTTAGATAACCGAAAGCCTATAAAAATTTTTATTTACAACTTAAAATAGTACAAACCATATTTTTTTAATGCTGTTTATGACTCTCTTTAGACATCTATTTTTATCGTTATCGATTATTTATATTTTTGGGGGTTGTAGAAATGATACCGGTCAAATCAATCAAATTTTTCAATATTCAATAAAAGATATAAACCCTTCATCGCAGAGTTATGGTAGCAATGTGGGTCCTTCTCATTTCAAAGGCAAAGTAACCCTTCATTATTTTGGACATTTTACCTGAGGCACTTGTGCAGCCCGGTTCGGGGAGCTTAATGATATAGTCAACGAATTAAAATCTCGCAATTACATCGTAGAGGTTATGGGGATAGGCAAACAATCACATATTTCGGGCTTATCAAATTGGACAAACGGCAACGACTCTCCAGTTTGTTCAGATCAATCGCCATTCTCTACTTGGGATAATTGGGGTGCATCCCAAAGAAGTTTGTTCATTTTAGATCAAAATCTTCAGCTAGTTCTAAAAGAGAGTGTGCTTAATGGTATCCCAAATAACCTCACCGAGCTCCTTGAGAATCTTGCTACTTCAAATGAGATCTCATTGTGATTCTGGTCAGCGTCATATTTTCATTATCATTCATATCCTGAATTATTTTGATTAATCAATAATAAGTTGGCTTGGTTATGAAATATATCTTATTGCATTCATCAAAAATGTTATTTGTGATTAGTTTGATTGTGTTGGGATGTGAACATGATAAAGATTATGTTGACCTAAATAAAAATTCTAAAAAGGATCCCTATGAAGATCCTTTAATTCCAGCAATTGATCGCGCTAAAGATTTAATTTCTCATTTAACAGTTGAGGAAAAAATCGCTCAACTTGAGAGTGGTGCTCCATCAATACCAAGACTTGGTGTTTCAAAGTATAATTGGATGAATGAGGCTTTGCACGGTATTAGAGGAGATCATGGAGAGATAACTACAGTTTTTCCTCAAGCTATTGGCTTAGCCGCTTCATGGAACATTGAGCTAGCTTTGAAGCAGGGTAATGCAATTTCTGATGAAGCACGAGGATTGGCTAACGAGAGAGGAAATGATAGATATTTAGATTTTTGGAGTCCTGTGATAAATATAGGGAGGGATCCAAGGTGGGGGCGCACGCAAGAAGGCTATGGAGAAGATCCTGTATTAGTCTCAGAGATAAGCAAAGCATTCATTAAAGGCTTACAGGGTAATCACCCAAAGTATTATAAGGTGCTCTCTGCACCCAAACACTTCGTTGCTAATAATGAAGAATACAGAAGGCATAGTGGCTCATCTGAAGTTCCTTTAAAAATTTTGAGGGACTACTATCTACCTGCATTCAGAAGTAGTATTGTTGATGCTGGTGCACAATCTATCATGACTGCTTATAATGCTCTGAATGGGGTCCCCTGCACGGCTAATGAATTCCTGTTAAAGGATATTTTAAGAAAAGAATGGAAGTTTCCTGGCTGGGTTGTTACAGATTGTGGAGCGATCTATGACATTCACATTAATCATAAATATGTTGACGATCCAGCTGAGGCAGCAGCAATATCACTAAAAGCTGGTACCGATTTAAATTGCGGTAGCTACTTTCGACTGTATTTAAAAGAGGCTTACGAAAGAGGTTTGGTTACAATGAATGATATCGATCAAGCTCTGATAAGACTATTTGCATCTCGGGTTAAGCTTGGTGTTTTTGACCCACCAGAATTGAATCCCTATTCAAAAATACCAAGAGATGTCGTTGATTCAAAATCTCACCAAGAACTTGCTCTTGAAATTGCACGGCAATCTGTTGTCTTATTAAAAAATCAGCAAAATATGCTGCCTCTAAAAAAAAGTGTTGAGTCAGTTGCTGTTATTGGACCAAACGCTAATTTCTGCAGATTTGGGACTTATTCAGGTAAGCCATCAATTGAAATTACACCTCTTGAAGGAATAAAAAACATTATCCCCAATGCAGATATAGTTTATGCACAAGGCACCACGATTTTAGAGACTGAACTACCCAATATACCTAATAGTTCATTTTACACTGCTGATGGAAAACCAGGTGTCACGGCAGAATATTTTAGGGGATTTGACGTTAATAAAGAACCAGACCTTGTTAGAATCGAAAAATCGCCCAATATCAGCTGGAAATTTGATGGGACACCAGATTCGACAATTTTCACGCCAAACTATTTCTCTGTAAGGTTTTCTGGAAATATTATGGTTGAGCAATCGGGTAATTATTTAATTAACGTAAACGGTATAGATGGAATCAAATTTCATTTTCGAGACATACAAAAGGTGGATAAAACATCTGAAAATTATAGCCACACAACGTTTAAAGCTGGCTATTTGGATGGGGGTGTTCCTTACCCATTTGTAATTGAATACTTTGAAGACGAGGGATGGGGAGAGGTCAGATTAGGGATTTCAAAAATCCAAGAAGGACTAATTGACGATGCTATATCCAAAGCGAGATCATCGGAGTTGGTAATTATGATGATGGGCACATACGACTATCTAGAATCGGAAGGTCGTGATAGAAAAGAGACCGATTTACCCTTAGATCAGAAAAATCTTTTGAAAAAGATCTATGACGTCAATAAGAACATCGTATTAGTTTTAATTAATGGAAGCACAATATCTCTACCATGGGCAAACGAACGAATGCCTGCGATAATAGAAGCTTGGTATCCTGGTCAATCGGGTGGGAGGGCCATAGCTGAAGTTTTATTTGGTGATTATAATCCTGGAGGCAAATTACCAATGACATTTTATAAGAGCATTGAGGATCTGCCACCCTTTGATGATTATGACATTAGAAATGGCAGAACGTATATGTATCTAAAGAATGCACCACTGTACCCTTTTGGATACGGGTTGAGCTACACTGATTTTCAGATAGATAATGTGACACTTAAAAACAACAATTTATCTAAAAACGATACACTAGTTGTTTATTTTAAAATAACAAATGTCGGTTCGAGGAGTGGTTCTGAAGTGCCGCAACTTTATATTGTAGATAAAAAAATTAAAAAGCTCAAAGCTTTCAAACGAATTTTTTTAGATAAAGGGGAATCTTTAGATTCATCTCTAAAAATTGCAGTTTCAGCTTTGAAAAGCTGGGATATAGTTAAGGAGGATTATACCGTTTTACCTGGGGTCTATAGTGCCCATCTTGGGACAAGTAGTCAAGACATTATTTTTACAACTCCGTTTAATCTAAATTAAGAAAATCTATACTTACTTACTTCCAATTTAAGATATGGTAATAATTAGAGATGAGCCTGTTTTTCTTATATATGTTGCTGGGCTGTTATTAGGTTTATCATATTTTGATGAAATATTGTTCGTAAGAACTAGATATTTGATAGCAGTTCTACTAACCAGCGGAATAATTTTAGCTATAATCTTTAAAAAGAGTATGCCCTCTGCTATTAAAATCTCAATAATTTTTTTGTCAATGATTTGTACTGGTATTCTCCTAAGCAAATTATACGGCTATTCATTAGCCCTCTTTTAAATCTTTTATGATCTGTACCTAAGAAACCTGTTTTAATCATTAATTCTTTTTTATTTTAAATTCTTGAATCACAATTTCATTAAATAAGCAGAATGGATCATTTTATGGAAGCAATAAAAAACATAACATCAAGAAATTCACACTCAAAGCTAATAGAGCCCGCTCCAACTCCAGAAGAAATGAGAATGGTTTATAGATCAGCTCTGCGGGCGCCTGATCATGCAAGGCTAAATCCCTCTCGCTTCATCGAGGTAACAGGTAAAGGATTAGATAAATTATCTAAAATATTTCTAGAATATTCAAAAAATCATCTTAATGAATTGGATAATAATAAACTCAGCAAGTACAAAAATGCTCCTTACAGAGCACCGATGATTATCATTCTCGTATGTAATATTAAAGAACATCCTAAAGTCCCAGTAATTGAGCAAAAGCTTTCCACCGCGGCAGCAGCTCAAAATATTTTATTATCTTTGCATGCATTAAAATATGGTGCGATATGGAGAACAGGTATTTTTTCTTTAAACAAAGAAATTAATTCATATTTTAATATAGCCGAGAATGAATGGATCTTAGGTTATATATACACCGGAACTATCAGTGGAGAAGTCAAAAAGCTTCCGAAAATCAATATAAAAGACTATGTCAGCAAGTTGAGCTAATCATCATGATACATAAGTTAATTGAAAGATGATGGATGGAGCTTCCGTATGACTAAAATTATTGAAGACGAATACAACAGCAGTGAGAAGATGGCTCAAAGAACCAACTCAATACAATGGAGAGTGATTCTTCCCACTGCCACTAACTGAAAATTAGGGGTCGCAAACTGAATTTTCAAAATTATTGTTAATTTATTATCCTATGAAAAAACTAAAACTTATAATTCTTCTATCCATAAATATTTTATTTGGAAGCAGAAAATATGGCGGGCATAAATTAAAGAAAGAATGATTTGAAGCATTTATTCCCTATCGAAGTAATATCGTTACATATGGAATACTTAGGGGCGAAAACCAAGGTAAGCTAATAAATGCATCTAGAGATACTATTTATATAACTGATCTAAATGATGGGAATACACAAAAATTCCCAATTGACCAAATTCAATCAATGGAGGGTTCTATAATATCTTTGATAATTTTATTATTGATCAATTAGTAAACATAAACATGAAAAAATACGTTTTTATTTTACCTTTAGTTATTCTTTCTTTTATTAAAGGTAATCAATTTATTAAAGGGGTTGATATATCTATGCTAAGACAAGTGGAAGAAAATGGCGGACTTTTCTACGATGATGGCAACCAAGTAGATGCGATGGAACTATTTAAAAGTAAGGGTTTCAATACTGCAAGAGTTAAAGTTTGGCATACGCCATCATTAAACTATAATAGCGCTAATGAGGTCCTTGAAACTGCATTAAGAGCAACAAGTGCCGGGCTTGATGTCTTACTTAATTTCCATTACTCTGATACTTGGGCAGATCCATCCAATCAGAATAAGCCCTCTGCTTGGGATGATTTAAATTTTGAGACTCTATGTGATAGCGTAAGACAATATAGTCATGGGTTAGTGACCAGATTAAAAAATCAAAACACATTACCGAAATATGTGCAAATCGGTAATGAAACAGATTGTGGTATCCTATGGCCTGATGGATATGTTTGTGGGGAATCTAATAGTGAAATTCAGTGGGAAAAATTGAGAACTTTATTTGCGAATGCCATTGAAGGAATTAATAGTGCTCTAGATATTGAAGATACTCTGAAAATAATTTCCCATGTAAGCAGTGGCGGCAATTGGTTTTTTAATAACTTGATGTTAGAGGGTATTGATTTTGATATTTTAGGAATCTCTTACTACCCTATGTGGCATGGCACCTTAGCTGATCTAGAACAAAACATTAACAACCTCTCAAACCAATTTCAAAAGCCAGTTTTGGTTTTAGAAACTGCGTACCCTTTTACATTACAATGGAATGATAACACACATAACGTTTTAGGTTTGGAAACTCAATTACTCCCAGGATACGAAGCAAGCGAGGAGGGTCAAGTACTATTTCTAAATGATTTAGTTAGCCTCGTTAATGAAAATATTTTTGGGCTTGGTCTTTGTTACTGGGCCCCTGATTGGATATCTACAGATCAATTTGGAAGCCCCTGGGAAAATCAAACTCTTTTCGATTTTGAAGGAGAATCCCTAGAGGCACTATCAGTGTTTGATAATGAAACCGTATCGGTTAAAGATATCGATAATTTTGCTCCAAATATTTTTTATAATTATCCAAATCCTTTCAACGCGAAAACAACGATACAATATCACATATATAGAGAAACTTTTGTAAGGATGACGATTTACGATATAAATGGCAGTAAAATTAATCAACTGGTAAATAGTTTCCAGCGCACCGGAGACCATAAAGTAGAATGGAATGCTACTGACAATGAAAATCAATTAGTTGCAGGTGGTTTATATTTTTTTTCAATTGAGACTGCTAAATCAAGAGAAATTAGAAAAATGATACTGTTGAAATAACTTTGTTATGCAACATAATGTACCAGCATATTATCAAAAAATTGTCACTCATTGTAGTAGGCTAAAAACGAGCTTTAGTTTTTTCATTGGCTAAATTGGCAAACAAGTCTTTTATACTATTTATTGTTTTACTTAAAGTGACCACAATCAGTGCACAACAAAAACATAAGGTGATTTACCAAAAACAGTTTTATCATAATGTTACAGTAGAAAATCTTAACACAGCTTTTTATTTTTATAATCATGTAGATTCACTAATCACATCAAAAATAAATTTTGGTTTCCAGGAAAATTTCAGTTTAATAACACATCCTATTTTTCGAATTAGTAAGTTATTTTTTACAAATTATATCATAACTGATTACTTACTTACGATGAACCACGAGCTCGGCCACGGCTATCGAATGATTGAAGCTGGTGGCACAATAAATAAAATTGTTTACAATTGGCCTCCACCATTTTCTAACAAGTTTTCTTTCATAACATTAAATCGTCCAACAAAATTTACTAAGCAGCAAGAGTTGATGATAAATCTTGGTGGCTCAGAAATAAACTTGTTCTTTTCAGACATTATGCGGAAAAACATATTGCTGAATTATAAATTTGAATATAATTACGGTCTCGCCTATTTGTATAGTAGCAATGATATGCCTGGCTATACAGCATTTGTAAATCTCGAAGCTGGTGATCCAAATAGATATCGAAAAAACTTAAATGAGCTTTATTCCGCCAATGGAATGATTTTGACCCGTAAAAAAATAAGAAAATATTCTTTCTTAGCCTTATTTACTGATCCAATGAATTTTTATGCACTAAAGTCTGTTTTTTATGACTATTTGATAAACGGGAGAAACACATCTGAAATAAAAATGATAAGCTTAAATAATAGCGTTAAATATTTACCAAGATTTAGATTTGAATACACCCCCTTTGGGCCAGAATTAGTGTATCAGAATTACTTCAGGTTTAGATCCATACTATTCAATGCTAATTTGAGCCATTCCGATTCAGATTTACCTGATGCATGGAGAATACAGGTAAGTGTTTGGAATTTAAAACCCCATCCTAGATTATCATTAGATTTGTCGGGGCAAATTTGGGATCAACCCATTATCAAATTCTATCAAGATGATAAACTTGTAGAAGCTAGCGGATTAGGAAGCCAAATAATTACATCTATTAATTACGATTTAACTAAAGATGGGCATATCTACGGATTAGCTGTTCATATTGGTCATAAATCAAACGGTTACGCTCTAGGCGAACAATTAAAAGGAGGATTTATATTGAGAGCAGGTTTCTCTATCCAACTGAATAACGGTAAGATAAAAGATAGTCTCAAAAATGATTAAAACAATATCGATTTGGTCTAAGCGTAAACTCATAAGGCATTGTGTTTTTATAATTGAGAACATTTTATCAATCTTTGTAGCTTTATTTTGTGCAGAATATTTAGCATCTGAAACCCAGTACAGAAACAGTGACGTTGATACGGTCGCGTTTAAATTTGAACCCATTAATGTTACCGCTATTAATCAATCCAAAAATAATCCACTATCAGAAACTTTAATTAGCGGAAAAAGATTAGAATCATATACAATAAGCTCTTCGTTTAATAAAGTATTAAGAAATTCACCCGGCCTTTTTGCATTGAGCGATTATAACAATGTTCAAGATTCTAGAATTTCAATTCGAGGGTTTGGTACCAGGTCAAATTTTGGGATCAGGGGAATAAAGATTCTCGTTGATGGAATACCTGAATCTACTCCTGACGGCCAGGGGCAGGTAGACAATATTTCAATGGATTATTTTGAGCAAGTTAGTGTTTTCAGAGGTTCAACTTCTATCTTATTTGGCAATGCCTCTGGAGGAGCAATCAATTTTATATCCAAAAGTCCACGAGGATATAACTTTACAAAATCAAATATGATAATAAACTCCTTGAATGACAAAGCTTTTACTTTCTTGATAAATCGCAAGTATAAGTCTGCAGATTGGAACTTCCAGTATCATGTTCAAAATCAAAATGGTCACAGAGATCACAGTTCTTCTCATTCATCGATTTTCAATTTTCAATTAAAGTGGGGATTAAAAGCTTTTGAAAATTTTGTTCTATCAATAAATCAACTTCATAGTCCCTACGCCCTCGATCCAGGTGCTCTTACTCTTGAACAAAAAAATGAAAACCCGCAGATGGCAAGGTCAGCAAACCAACTATATGATTCTAGAGAATCAGTAACACAAAGTAAAGTCAGCTTGAAGACCGAAAAATTTTTGAATGGTATGGTCTTATTAAAAACAAATATTTGGTTTTTACACAGAGTATTTAATAACAAATTACCGTTTGAAAACAGTGGCCAAGTTGCTTTACTTAGAAATTATTTTGGTTTTGATTCTAGGTTAATCTATCAACAGAATTTTGGCGATATACATAATAATATAATGCTGGGGTTTGAAATGAACAGCCAGGTTGATGATAGAAAACGTTTTGATAACATATACGGAGAAAAAGGCAGTATCAAATACGATGGCGAAGAAAAGTTCTTTATGAGTGCATCATTTTTGCAATGGATGATATCCTATAGAACTCATCAAATTTTTTCAGCCTTACGATTTGATTATAACAAAGCTAGTCTAAATGATAAGCTTTTGGAGGATAGAAAAACATTCTATGATACATATTATCAAAACTTTACCCCGCTACTTGGGTATAAGTATAAAATAAACGAGCAGCTTTCATATTTCATAAACTACACAACACACTTTGAAACTCCCACACTCTATGAGACTGGCAATAGTCCTGAGTTAAAACCACAAAGAAATCAAATTAGAGAACTAGGTATCTTCATAAAAAATAGTCTTGCAAGACATGGTGAAATTGTTCTGTTCGAATCTAAGGTCGAGAACGAGATAGTGCCATATGAGGTAGAAAATGAACCCGGTAGATCATATTTTAAAAATGCTGGTATTACTCAGAGGAAAGGATTAGAATTTTTTCTCTCTACCAACCCTTATAAAAGCTTGGAGTTACAATATACACATACACATGCTGACTATAAATTTATCAAATTTGGTCAGGGTGAGGACATTCTAAATGGGAACTTCCTGCCCGCTATCCCACGATATTTTGGTAAGTTTAATATGCTTTATTCTTTAACCAAAAATCTTAGTGTGGATGCTGAAATTTATTACTCAGGAAAAGTTTATTTTGATGATAACAATACTGCAGAAGGTAATGGTTATTTATTAACTAATTTAAAAATTGAAAACGTATTTAATATTTTTGAACGAGGCACTACTTTATTCATCTATATTGGTAACGTGTTTGATACAGAATACAATTCTAATATCAGGATCAATGCTTACAATGATAGATACTATGAGCCAGCCCCATCAAGATACTATTCGGTCGGTTTAAAGTTCTAAAATTCAGCTTCTAAAGGGACAATTTTAACAATTCTACCTGGATCTTCTAGCGCCACATAGATGAAACCTTGTGGACAAATTTCAACATCTCGTACTCTAGAACCTGCATCGTAAATTTTCTCACTGCCAGTTCTTATCCCATCTTCTACCATCACTCTTTCTAAAAATTCATATTTTAATGATGTTGCGAGTATGTCACCATACCAGCTTGGGATTAAATCGTTTTCATATACTTTTATACCACAAACAGCAATACTCGGAGTCCAGTGCCATACAGGCTGCTCCATACCTTCTAAATGAGTATAGTCACTAATCTTAGTGCCTATGTAATTTATTCCATAAGTTATTTTCGGCCACCCATAGTTAAGCCCCTTTTCAATAATATTTAGCTCATCTCCTCCTCTTGGCCCATGTTCAGATTCCCACAAAATTCCATCTTTTGTAAAATCTAGTCCTTGCGGATTCCGATTTCCGTAACACCAAATCGTGCTAGTTTTTCCATCTTCTGACTTGTAGGGATTATCTTTAGGTATTCTCCCATCAAGATGTAAACGATGTATTTTACCATTTGGCTTATTCAAATCTTGTGCCTCCTCTCTTTCACCTCTATCACCGATGCTAAAAAAAAGGTAATCGTCCCATATCGCAAATCTGCTCCCAAAATGAACTGATTTTTTTGAAAAGTGCTTACTTTTTGCTGAGTAAATAACATTGAAATCTTGAAGGCGATTACCTATGAGCTGTGCTCTGGCAATAGCCGTAAATGCTGTCCTCCCCTTAGGCTGGCTGTAGGAAATGTATATGTAATTATTTTCAAAATAGTCTGGATGAACCTCAACATCAAGTAGCCCCCCTTGACCTCTATAGTATACATCCGGTAAACCTTTTATTTTGTCTTTCTTTCCATTCTGGTATACGCGGAATAAAACTCCTGACAAATCTGTTACCAACATTGAAGTGTCTGGAAGGAAAGCCATTCCCCATGGAATCTCAAATCCTGTTGCAAAACTTTTTACTTGCAAGTTTATGTTTTGGGTACGCAGCGGTCTATTATCGAAGCTGTCCTCTGGCATAACAAAGCTATTTCCTATCATTAGGAAAATAACCATATAGTTAATAATAGCAGTTCCCATCGTAGAGTGTATGCATAACATTGATTTCATAGTCTTTATTAATTTGAGTATTATATTTACAATAGAAGTAATAATCACATATTATACCCTAATAATCCATATAATATCCAACCAAATTGTGTTACCTTTGAAAGCAATTTAAAAAATAGATGTTGACATATTTAATTTCAATTGGGTTTATTAATCTAAATCGTCATAGATCCACTCGTAAACCCCCTGAATAATCATCGAGCCAATTAAGACTGAAATTGCTAAATTACCAGACTTGATTGGATCGCCTGTCCAATACCAAGAGCATAAAAGAACCCAAATAAATGTCGTCAACCTTATCTGAAGAGATTTTTTAGAAAATATATGTTTAATGATTCCTTTCAATTCTAGCTTACGCCTTTGTTTATTCAAAACTTACTTAACCTTGCTATAGGTAATGGTCCAAAACGATAAAAATATAATTAATCTTCTAAAGAAGTTTCCAGATCAAAATCCAAACCCGGTTTTAAGGTTTTCTGTTGAAGACGTTCTAGAATACTATAACAGTCCTGCAAAAAGAATCATCCAGTTTTTTGATCTTGGAATGAGTGAAAAAGTAAATAACAAAAACATTCTTAATGAGCTCAATAAGGCAGTTTCTAAAAAAATCCACTCGTTTGAGATAAAAGTTGAGTCTCTGACATACAAACTTAAATGTGTATACATAAAGGAATTAGGCTCTATTAATGTTTATGGCACTGATATAACAGCTAAAAAAGTCATTGATAAGTTTCCAGATAGTAACCCCAACCCAGTTATGAGAGTTTCTTATGACGGTGTTCTCAATTATCATAATAAAGCATCATTACAACTTGTAGGTGGGTTAAATCTTAAGGTTTCTGAAATAGTTTCAAAGCCTATCTTGAAATATATTGGCGAAGTCTCAATAAGCGGAGAGGCTACAAACTACGAGATCAAAGTTGGTAATTTTACTTATTCAGCATCGTTTGTTCCTGTACCTGAATTCCAGTTTATAATTGTTTATGCCAGTGACATCACAGCATTAAAGGTAATTAAAAAATTTCCAAACCAGAACCCTAACCCAGTCTTAAGAATCAACCTTGAGGGGCAACTAGACTACTTCAATGATGCTTCTAAATACATTGTAAAAAATTTGGGATCTACAATCGGTAGTAAGCTACCTTTTAATTTTCTGGAAAAGATATTTAATAAAAAAGATGCCTTTGAACGTGAAATTGGTTCAAAAACATACATGTTCAATGTTGTTGAAATAAAAGAGTTCAGTTTTTACTTGATTTATGGAACTGACATCACTGACAGTAAAGATAAAGAGAGAATCCTTGAAAAGTTGTCCAAGTATTTTTCGCCACAAGTATACGACTCAATATTCACAGGAGAATTGGACGTCAAAATAAACACAACAAGAAAGAACCTAACTGTATTTTTTTCAGATATTAAAAGCTTTACTACGATTACAGAAAAGCTTGAACCTGAAATATTAACAGATCTAATAACAAATTATTTAACGGAAATGACCAACATTGCAATTAAGCACGGTGGAACAGTCGACAAATACATTGGTGATGCAATTATGATTTTCTTTGGCGATCCAAATTCAAATGGGGCAAAAAAGGATGCAACTGCCTGCATATTGATGGCATTAGAGATGAAAAAAAAATTAAAACGTTTAAAAAGAGATTGGGCCAACACTGGTTTATCAGAATCTTTAGATGTAAGAATGGGAATTCACACAGACGTGTGTACCGTTGGCAACTTTGGCTCATCTGATAGGCTTGACTATACAGTATTGGGTAACGGCGTCAATCTTGCCTCAAGGTTAGAATCATTAGCTAAGGCTAATCAGATTCTAATTTCCGAAAATACTCACAATCTTATAAAAAATAGGATTGAGTGTGAGTTTTATGATGAAGTGAAGGTGAAGGGCAGGGCACATTCAATAAAGGCCTACGAAGTGTTAGGACAAATATCTGGTAAAAAAGACCAGGCAGTTATAAAAGTATCAAAAAAGGGATTTGAACTAACCTTAGATAAAGAGGAGATCAGCAACAAAGAACAAATACTAGAGATTCTTGAACAAAGTATTGATACATTATCTGGCTAATAATTAACCAAAGTAAATGTAAAAGATATTGAATTAATCACCAAAATCTCATAGGCTATTTCGATATTGTATATTTGCATTCCTAGAATTACTTTATCATGTCCGTGGTATTTAAAATTTTATTTAACAACTATCATAATTAGGAGATTATTGTGATCAAGTATTTAGCTATGCTTTTTCCATTGTACCTTATCGCTCAAAATGACGAGGGTTCTGTGTCCGGGAAAATATTTGGAGATAATATGCCACTCGTTGGTGCAAACGTATTTCTGGAAGGCACAACAATGGGTGCCACCTCTGATTCACTTGGTAACTACCTAATAAATGGTATACCGGTTGGTAAATATGTTGTGAGAGCAGATTTTCTTGGCTACACAACGCAAAAACAAGAATTGTATATATCAGCCCAGGATATTGAAGCATCGGAAGACGAAGCTTCGAGCTTTAGCGAGAAACTAGGATTAGAAGAAGAAGACCTGTCTGCATCAGTCAAAGGAAACACCGTTACTAATTTTGATTTTTTCTTGGAGTCATCTGCCGTTGACCTTGATGAAGTTATTGTCTCTGCATCTAAGGTGCAGCAAAAAATAACAGAGGCTCCCAGCGTAGTAGCTGTGGTAAACGAGAGAAATATTCGGAGAAGAGTTGGCATAACCGACTACAATAGACTTGCTGCTATGGCTAAAGGTGTTGATGTTACCTACTTTGGATCCCAGGGTGCACAAATCAACGCAAGAGGATTTGATGGAGCATATAGTACAAGGTTTAGGCAGTTTAGTGATGGTTTGTATTTAGGGGAAGCAGTAACTGGTCAGGTCTATTCACTACTGTCCGGTCCTCCCAAGGAATCAATATCTCGCATAGAAGTTCTATTTGGACCTCAATCTGCGTTATATGGACCTGATGCATCCCAAGGTCTATTGAACATTATCCCAAAACATCCTATGCAAGATCCTACCAACGAAATAAACTTTTCCACGTCCAGTCTAAATAATCCAAGGCTTGGTGGTAGGTATGTGAGAAATTATGACAAAGTGTCAGTTGAAATTGCAGGTGAAGTAAAATATACCAATGAAATACCTTATGGCAACGACGATGATGATATTTATTGGGTTATAGAAGATACCTTATACCTTACTGAAGACTTATTCGAACCAATTAATGTAAATAAAAATTATATTAGTGCAAATGTGTACTATCGATTAAAGAAAGGAAACGAAATCTCTGCGTTCTACAACTACACTGGGGGCAATGCATATGCCATGGGTAGCCTTGGTCCGCAGTACAATAAAGATCTTGTAAATCATCAATATGGTTTAAGATTTAACAATGATAACCACTTTCTACGCATTACATCAAGGAGTCAAACAGGAGAAGCTACACCTAGAACAGCTCTAGGTATCCACCAAGTTACTAACAGAGACTCCTCCGGTAATAGCATGTCATGGGACGAGGCTTTAAAAACCTTTGGTAACTCTGATGCAGGCTGGTGGTTAAAATATAACAGCGATGATTTAATGGCTGATTATCAATACAATAATCAGATTTCGGATAGATTAAAAATTGTTAGCGGATTTGATTACGAGTTTAAAGATCCTAAGACAGATAGAACATCTATAAATGATCTGGGAATTAGCCCCATAGATAGTTTATATGGTGGAACCGACGTCAAAGAGTCAAGATATGGAATTTATGGACAAGTCGATTATCTTATTAACAATGAGTACTCAATAAACTCCTCGTTCCGTTTTGATGATCATGAATACTATGGTCAAACCTTGTCCCCAAGAGCCTCCCTTGTAAGAAAAAACTTCTTGTCAGGAACACTCAAACTAATAGCTGGAACTGGATTTAAAGCCCCAACTTTATTTGAAAGAAATGTCTACGCGGGACAGAAATCAATAGCTGGGGGAAAAGAAGGTCAAGCTGATCCATTTTTTGGATTTATATATCCTGAGGACTTTATTATAAATGCTGTTGCAATGGGGTCGGGAGAGGGTTTTACAGTTTTAGACTTCAAAGATTTGGACGGAGATGGTATATATGGTGGGAGCGAAGTTGATTCTCTAATTGGCAGTAGATATGTCCGCCCATTAGAATTAGAAGAACATCAATCAATAGAACTTGCATACACTGGAGTTATTGATGGAAAGAATTTGATTGAATTTAATGTATACAGTGGTCGATATAAAAACTTCAAGGGACCATTAACAGCTTTTGCAGTTACGGGTCCTGCCTGGAATTTTATGACCCAGTCATCTGGCCAACTAGATTTAGATGCAACAAGGCAAGTTAATTACGGTAAAGATCTAGTGAATAGTAGCCCCGTACCACAATTTACATATTGCCTTACGTATGAAAATGTACCCCTTGACGTGACATTTTACGGACTGGAAGGTGGCTGGAAACATTTACGCGATAACTTTGAAATTTCAGCTAATTTTTCTTATTTCAATGACCAGACTTTAGTTGATTCGAGAGAAAAAGGTAAAAGGTATCAAGATTATTTAAATGCGCCAGATTCAATACCATCAGATAGTGTATTTGCAAGCTATCTTCCATACGCTAATATTTACAGTAATACTCCTAACTTTAAAGGGTCTTTATCAATTACCAATTATGGTAGTTTCATTGAAAAGCTATCATCTACAATAACTTTAAAAAGGACGAGTCCATTTGATTTTGTAAGTGGTTTTTTTTCAGCGACCGATGAGGGGAAAGGCACAATAGCTCCATCGAATGCCGGACAATCTTGGTTTCGTAATCCTGGACGAATTGGCGGACAGTGGTATGCTGATCTTGATATGTTATATGAATATAGTGAGAACGTATATCTTGGTCTTTCGATAAAGAATGTATTTCAAACACAAGCACCAACAATTCCAATCACACCACAAATACCAAGATCTTTTGTTTTTGAAACTGGATACAAATTTAATTAGTGACATAAATTATTCTATCTTGAGTTGCAATGGTGGATTAAACCCCGCATCCGCGGGGTTTTTTGTTAAAAGCACAGTTATTAATTTTTATTACTATTAATTACTAATCCAAAGCCTAGCCCGAATTGCCTAACAAAAATATTATCAATCTTGAAGGTGTTGTACCCTTAGAAATCGTAAGAAGACCATCTAAAATAATAAAATCTCCTTATGTGGCAGATGCTGTTGATAAGAAGGGTGCACATCATTTAGTCCATACTCCAGGACTTGGACTCGCAGATCAATGCTTGCCAGGCTCCAAGGTGTTCGCTACACCTTCGAAAGGTAAAAATTCCAAGACAGATTTTATTATACAATCTGTCCTAGTGAAAGAACAGGGTTACAGCCGGACTATTATAGGAGCGAATCCTCATACAGCCGAGTTAATTGGTAAAAGTATATTAAAACAAAAATTATGGAACCCGTATCTTGGCTTTAGAGTTTGTGATAGTAAACCCCCTCATATTAAGTACCTCGGTGATATTTATTTAAACCATAAGGAAGAATACATCATAATTGAACTAAAGAATGTAATTTGTGCCTCATATGATCCAAATCTAGAAGAAATTGATAGAAGGTATATTTATTTTGACCATAGTGTACCTTTCAGGCGTTCAGGGATATATCCCAACGGAGAAAAAAATCAGCAATATAAGGGCCAATCTGTTGTGTCTCAAAGATCCCTACGTCAAATCGACCATATGATAAGAGATAAAAAGAACTACCGTTACGTAATACTTTTCTTGGTGAATAGGGGCGATTGCCACTTATTCAAACCTAACTGGCAAAAAGATATTGTGTATTCAAAAAAACTTGCAGAAGCCTTTAAAAATGGGATCGAGATGCACGCATTGAGTGTAACTTGGAATAAATCATCGTGTGATTTTGAACGTGAGCTAGACATTGACCTACAACCTTGGTGAATACAATTAAAAATGATGTGTTTATCGGAAAATATTTAACTTTAGCTTCCTACTAATTATTAAAACTATGAATCATATAATATTAAGAAAGTTTGATAAACCTGATGAAACTAGAACCTTTGAAAAGGGGAAATTTGAACTTATTGAAATATCCAATATGGTCATTGGTAAGGCAACTTATAAACCAGGTTGGAGGTGGTCAATACATGTCTCTCCCTTAACCGAAACAAAGTTTTGTAAAGTTGAGCACTTAGGTTTTGTTTTGTCTGGAAGTGCGACCGTTGCTTTTAGAAAAGAAGAAACACATATTCTTGAAGAAGGAGATTTATTCTATGTCCCTCCTATGCCACATGATAGTTGGGTAATCGGGGATGAAGAATATGTCTCTTTACATTTTTTGGGAACTGAAAAATACGCAAGGTAAACATATATATTTTTATCACTAGTTTTTTGGGAATTCAAACCTTTTTCCCCCGCCTTATAATTTGCGATTAGATAGAACAATGCTAAAATTTATTTGTTTGCACCACGAGTTTTAATTTATTAATATGTATAATGAACAATATACTCATTAAAAATGCCAAATTAAGTTTACTAAGCAGAATTTGCTGGTGGATTATTTTATACGACATTACAAGTGGGTAAATCTTTATCAAAAATAGAAATTAAAACCCACTGAAAAGTGGGTTTTTTTTTAACAAATCGAGGTAAACATGTTTATAAAAAATAGAATAATAATATTACCGTTAGTATTACTAACACTTGGTACTCAAGAATTGAAAGGCCAAACATTATCCGGTAGAGTCACGGATGCGTTAACCGGCCAAGCCTTGAGTGGAGCAAATGTAACTATCGAAGGTAGTGATCTTGGTGCAGCTACCGACATGAATGGCTACTATAGAGTTGATTTATCCAGTGGTAGTTATACTGTAAAAGCATCATATATCGGGTTTGAATCGAAAACGAGTAACGTAACCGTTAAATTACAAGATGTGGATGTGAATTTTGCACTAAACAGCTCTAGTGTTGACGTTGCAACTGTTTCAGTTGTAGGGTCTCGATTTAAACCACGCACCCAAATGACTTCGGCAGTGCCTGTTGATAATCTTTCAGTGCGTGAATTAAAGTCTACTGGACATTTGAGTGTTGAATCTATGATGACATACAAATTGCCATCATATAATTCTCAGCAGCAAACAATATCCGATGCAACTGCCCATTTTGACCCTGCTGATTTAAGGGGATTAGGACCAAGCAGAACATTGGTGCTGGTAAATGGTAAACGGAAAAACGCAAGTGCTCTTGTTTATATAAACGATACGCCAGGTAAAGGTGAGGTTGGTGTTGACATGAAGAGTATACCTGTTGCTGCCATTGAAAGAGTAGAAGTATTAAGAGATGGTGCTTCAGCTCAGTATGGTTCAGATGCAATTGCGGGGGTAATAAATATTATTCTTAAGGATGATGTAGACTACACTACTGTAAATTTCAGATCAGGTATTACTACGGAAGGTGATGGATTGAATCAAGGCTTTGATGCATCTACCGGTATTCGTGTAGGATCGAACGGGTATTTGAATCTGAGCGCTTCTTTTCATGATCAGGAAGAGACAAACCGTGCCGGCGAACCTGGTAGTGATTTGCTATTTATTGATTTATCTGGGCTAACTGATGACACGGGATTCATTACGGATAATCCTGATCTTGGGATGCGTATAGGGATACCTAATATGACCACTAACGACGTGTCTTTTAATTTCGGCTACAACCTTGACAACAGAAATAAATTTTATAGTTTTGGAAGCCTAACAACACGTAAATCATTGAGCTATGCACTATACAGAACTCCATACTGGATACCAGATGAGAATAATATTTTTCACGATGAGGGTGAAACCTATGAAGGTTTTCAGCCTACTTTTGAAAGCGATGTCATCGATAACAACTTTACAGCAGGTGTTACAGGTGATAAATCAGGTTGGAACTATGATCTATCTGCTTCCTTTGGCTCCAATGCAGTTGATTATAAAGTTGATAATAGTCAGAACTTGGACATGGGAGCTGAGAGTCCAACAACTTTCAATCCTGGCGGTTATGAGTTTAGTCACTCTGTGACAAACTTTGATCTTTCAAAATCTCTCGGCATGATTACTCTTGGATTGGGGTCAGAATTTAGATTTGAAAATTTTGTCGCATTGGCAGGCGAAGAGGCATCATATTTTGGAGGTGGAGCACAATCATTTCCTGGTATTCAACCACAAAATGCAGTAGATGTGAACAGACAGAATTTTGGTTTTTATATGGATCTAGGCGCTGATGTTACGGAAGACTTGTACGCTGGAGTAGCTGCTCGTTCAGAAGAATATAGTGATTTTGGTAGCAGTTTCACCTGGAAAGCGGCAGCAAGGTTCAAAACGATGGATGATCGATTATCTTTACGAGCTTCCATGTCTACCGGTTTCAGAGCTCCTTCTCTACACCAGATTTATATGAGTAATATACAAACCTTGATTTCTGGTGGTACTGTATCTAATCAGGGCACCTTTAATAACCATAGCCCTGTGATTAGGTCTCTGGGTGTTGATAAACTAAAAGAAGAAAATGCCACCAACACCACATTTGGTGTTGCATTAAAGCCAATGGATGGTTTAGACCTGTCTCTAGATGTGTATGATGTTACAGTAGATGACAGAATAGTGTATTCTAGCGCTATCACAAGTGATGACACTACTTCTGCTGTCGGTGCGATCTTGAATGATTATAATGTGACCAGCATTAAGTTTTTCACAAATGCAGTTTCATCTACAACTTCAGGAATAGATTTTGTAGCAAGCTATTCAGGCTTGGAATTAGGACCTGGCTCATTGGATCTAAGCATTGGATATAACACAAATACAACTAAGCTGGATGATAAGATTACCACTCCAGATCCAATTTCGAGCTCTGGAGCTGATATTTTTGATCGCAAGGAACAATCAAGACTAGTCAGTGCACGGCCTAAAAATAAAATGATTCTGAGTCTTAATTATTCTATGGGTGCTTTGAACGTTGGTCTTAATAATACACAATTTGGAGAAGTAACATGGAGACATGTTGATAATGGTGTCAATGGCGCTCCTGTAGGACCGGGTGGTAGTACCTTGCCAGAAAACGATGAGGATTACGACCAAACTTTTAGCGCTAAACTAGTTACAGATCTTAATCTGAATTATCAATTAAATAATAATCTCTCTTTGAATCTAGCAGTTAATAATCTATTGAATACATACCCAGATGTAATCGATACCAAAGGAGATATGATTACAGATCTTGGCGGTAGATTCAAATATCCTTGGGAAGTAAACCAGTTTGGGTTTATGGGAACCAACATTCAAGGAACAGTATCATATAGCTTTTAGATTTGTTCTAAATATAGATTTTGAGAACTCAGAACGATCATTTCAAAAAAGCCTCTTGGTAACAAGGGGCTTTTTTGTCTCTTAANGTANCANNTCNTATTTCTTCAACAAAATAAAGCAAGATATTCATAGTCAAATTTTTAGTTCAGAATGGTGGTGTAATTCAATCCTTTCTTCCAACATATCGAAAAACAAATCGACATTACCTTCAAAATTTTTCAAATCCTCATTTGTAAGTATAAGTTTATAACCCTCTTGGTATTCACCTACTACGCAGGGTACATTGTTTTTTGAAAACTCTTCTAAATCTTTTGGACGCTCATCAAGATGAACAGTTTCAATATTAATATTTGATTGAGAAACTTTATTTTCCCAATCTCTTTTCATTGTAAACGAATTATGAGTGATTTCACACATTGAACATTTAGCCCCATATACGTACTTCTTGAATAAATAAGCTAGCTCACCAGATACGGAACCTTTCGCATTGTAAATACAATATATTTTCACAGGTATTTGCATTATTATCTAAAATGTTAATAAAAAATACCGCCGAATAGCAAAAAGATTGATTGAATGAGTAGGTATTATGTATGAATAAACACATAAATTATTATACTTATAAAATTGTTGCATTATCAAATGTTTACTAGTTATGCTATATACAACAAATTTTAAAATCTTGAGGAATATAATGGACACATACCTAGCATTAACAATAATAGGAATAGTACTAACTATCATTGGTGTTATTTTTATTTCAATACCAAAGATAGTAAATGAAAAGACAATGAAAGATCTCCCAGAAGAAGCAGTTAGTATTTCAGCTCTGTTCCGCGCAGCCAATGGTGGCTTAGGATTAGCTCTAGGAATGGTTGCAATTTATTGTAGAAATCTGCCTGCTGAATATGCAAATACAGTCTTGTTATCCTTGGGAACAGGTTTCTTAATCGTAAATCTGGCTTTAGTATCGGGAAAAATGCGTGGGTTTGGTAATGAATTACCAATACCTCCAATGATTATTTTTACGATACTTACAATTGTGGCTTATTATACAGCACTAGCCTGAGCAATAATTTTAGAAAAACTAATTGTCGATTTTACAGTATACGCGATTATAGGTTAGACTAAGCTAAGGAATGACTATTGCTATATAAAGTTATTCTTCTAAGACAGTGAATAGAGTAAACCCCTGAGCTCACCTAGGCCTTTCAAACGCCCCGCAAAAGAGTAACCTGGATTAATATTATCATTATGTATCTCATCACCTATGAGATGGCCATGGTCAGGTCTCATTGGAATTTCGCTGCCAGTACCGCTATCTATTCGATGTTTCTCCTCGAGCAAAAGTTGCTTTACAGCATTATACATATTAACATCACCACTCAGGTGATCGGATTCAAAAAAAGAACCATTAGGCTCTTTAATTACATTCCTCAAATGCGCAAAATGTATATGGGATTTAAACTCTTTGATCAATTGCGAAACGTTATTCTGTACTGTAGAACCAAAGGAGCCTACGCACATGGTAAGCCCATTGTTTGTGCTAGGGTATGCATTCAATAATTGTCTCACATCGTTAGCGTTAGAAACGACTCTGGGTAATCCGAAAAGAGAAAATGGTGGATCATCAGGATGAATACACATTTTAACATCTGAAACCTCAGCTAAGGGGATTATTTCTTTGAGAAACTTGAAAAGATTTTGTCTATAGCCCTCTTGTCCTTGCCGCGTGAAGTTATGTATTTCTTTTAAAATTTGATGTCTTGAGTATGAACCCTCTCCACCAGGAAGACCCGCGATTATGTTTTCTTCAAGAACTTGGATATCTTGTTTTGAGAGTTTTTTATAACGTTGTTCAGCTTCATGGTTCAGATCTTCGTCATAATCCTTTACAGCATTTTCTCTTTCCAAGATATATATATCATACACAGCAAAATCACACATATCAAACCGCAGAGCAAGCGAATTATTAGGTAGTTCGTACTTTAAATTTGTTCTAGTCCAATCTAAGACAGCCATAAAGTTATAACACACAAGGTTAATACCAGATTTGCCAACATTTTCTATAGATTTTTTATAATTCTCTACATACTGTTCGCAATTGCCAGACATAGTTTTTATGTCATTATGGACTGGAATACTCTCAACAACACTCCATTTTAAACCGAAAGACTCTATCATTTTTTTTCTATCTTCGATTTCATCTAATGTCCAAATAGAACCTGTTTTGATATGATCAAGACTAGTCACAACTCCAGTAGCCCCAGATTGAGAGATATTTTTCAAACTAACGCTGTCCTTAGGGCCAAACCATCTTAATGTTTCTTTCATAGCAATAATTGTTTATTAATCAGCTTAAACTCCACCGAACGCGTCAAAACCACCGTCAACAGGAATGAGCACACCAGTAACAAAATTAGAGTAATCAGACAATAACCAGATAACAGTGCTAACTAATTGTTTGGGCTCTCCAAACTTACCCATTGGGGTATGTTCGATAATTGATTTACCCCTTTCAGTATAATTGCCAGTATCTTTATCAATTAATAAAAACCTGTTCTGTTTACCAATAAAAAATCCCGGTGCTATTGCATTAACTCTTATGTCATTCGAGTATTCTGTTGCCATGTAAACTGATAGCCATCTTGTGAAACTATTTATTGCAGCTTTTGAAGATGAGTATGCAGGAATTTTTGTCAAAGGCCGAATAGCAGCCATAGAGCTTATATTGATAATATTACCTTTTTTATTTTTAGAGAACTCTTCACCAAAAGTTTGGCATGGTAATACAGTCCCCATTANNTTTAACTTCGTTACCCACTCAAAAGAGTCATTCGATATTTCAAAAAAACTATTTTCCGGCGATGTTGTTGCCCTTGGGTGATTGCCGCCAGCACAATTAATTAAGCCATCAATATGACCAAATTCTTTAATTATTGAGTCTTTTGAACTCTTTAATCCTTCCTCACTTGTCACATCACACATGTACATTGCATAATCAGATTGCGAGGCTTTAATCCTTTTCATCACAGAGTCCTCAGGTTGATTTTTATTGTAAAGCAATACTACGCTACAACCAATTTCAGCAAGGGACGCAGATATCTCTCCTCCAATAGAGCCACTTGCACCCGTTATTACCACGACTTTTTTCTTGAGATTGAATAATTTATCTATCAAAATACTTTAATCCACTTTTACAGAATTATCTGCCAAGAAATAAAGGTTCAATGTGGCGATGGAAAATATTTTCAGTAACATTTTTTGATATAACTGCTTCATTTGCCACCAATGCCTCCAGATATTTATTTTCCAATTTAGATGCAATTTTATAACCAACATGAAGCAGTTGTCTAAAATTTAAGTTGTATAATGGGTGATCTTGGTCATGCCTAAGCGTTTGTGAAAATGTTTCACCACCCCATCTGTTTACCTCATCAGGAGTCGGTAGTTTTTCCTTATCGATATCAATGACACTTAAATAAGGCGAGCATAATTGATCATAATATTTATACGACTCAGAGTATACATGTTTTGCTATTTCCAAGCCATCACCCTCAGACTCCGCTAACCCGATGAGCTCCTCTAGCCAACTAGTTCCTGCTGTTTTCAAATGCAGCCCTGCTCCAGATTTTGTGATAACTTCATTCATCAAAGGGTAAATAGAAAATTTATCACTGCCTGAATGTACACTTAATTTTAAATCTGGATTTAGCCCGAATTCCTTTTTTGCTAGCTCAATAACCGCAATGTCCTGTTCAAATTCTTTTTTAAACAATGATACATCTCCTATGTACTCTACACCCTTATTAAAGCTACCACTAAATTTTGGGGCAATGGTATTTATTGGGATATTCAGTTCAGAAATACCAGCTAAAATAAAAAACAACTCATCAGGAGTTTGGGGCTTATCGGTTTCATCCATAGAGATTTCTATAACAACACCTCCGTCTCCTAATTTTGACCTGATATAATCATAAATCTTTTTAGCTTCGTATATTGCATATAAATATTTCTCTGCTACAGCTTGAATTAGAGCTGGCGTTACCTCAATTGAATCAATTCCTGGAAATTCTAGCTGGCCAATAAAATTCTTATTTTTTTCGTAAAAGATTTTCTGTTTTTTACCACCTATTGAACGCCCTATATAATCAGCTACATCGATTGTGTAAAAATCACATGTGTCAATGAAAAAGTCCACATTCTTAAGATTTATATGGTCAGCATCTAAAAAATATGGTTCATCCCAATTTAAATCTGCAACCGCCTTATCAACCGCTGACCTTGTAGTCAACGATTTGCTTCCAATGATTTCATGCTCCCGGTAAGATTTATTCCATACTGGTGTTATAGCACAACCAGCCTCTTTTGCTTTGATCATAGCTTTTAGTTGTGGCTTTGCCTGATGCGCAAATCTGTCACCAACACCAAATGAATATTTGCTAAGTATTTTTTTCATATTCTAATTCCCATTGTTGAAAATTTATTCCTTATAACATTTTTAATTAGTAGCCTAAATATGAAGGTAGAAATAAACTAAGTTGAGGAAAATAAGTTATCAAAAGTAAAACTGCAATCATCGCTAAATATAGCGGCAGTAAGGGTTTAATTAGTTGATCAATCGAAGTTTTTCCTATTCCACATCCTAAAAATAGAACACTTCCAACTGGAGGTGTACATAGGCCAATACATAGGTTTAGTATCATGATAATACCAAAATGTAAAGGATCAATTCCTAAACCAACTACAACGGGTAGTAATATGGGCGTAAAAATTAACACCGCTGGAGTCATATCCATAAAAGTACCAACAACCAAGAGCAAGACATTAATCACTAAAAGCAACAAAAATACGTTGTCGGTTAAATTAATTAAATATGTACTGATATCTTGAGGAATATTGAGATATGAAAGGTACCAAGACATTGCTTTAGAGGTGCCAATAAGTAACATTACAATAGATGTTGTTTCGACTGTTTTGATCAATACATTTGGAATATCAGAAGCTTTTATTTCTTTATAAACAAAAGCTAAAAATAAAGAATATACGACTGCCACTGCACTTGCTTCAGTAGCAGTAAAAATTCCTTTGATTATACCCCCAATAACAATATAAATAAGCATCAAACTAGGTATGGCATCAAACAATTTGTTAAATGTTTCTTTCATACCATATCTTTTGCCACTAGGATATCGATAAATCTTTGTCATAATCCCAGCAACTATTATTAAACTAAGTCCAATTAATAAGCCAGGTATATAACCTGCAATGAATAAAGCTGAAATAGATACTCCACCGCTAGCTAAAGAATAAATAATTAAGATATTGCTCGGCGGAATTAATAATCCTGTAGTTGAAGCTGTAACAGTAAGAGCAGTATTAAAATCCCTATCAAAACCTTCTTTGTTCATCGATGGGATCATTACCCCACCAACAGCTGACGTTGCAGCTGCTGCAGATCCTGAAATTGCACCAAAAAACATACAAGCAATGATATTGACGTAGGCTAAACCTCCCGGAAGAGAGGATACAATCACCTTAGCGAAGTTTATTAGTCTTTTAGCGATGCCGCCCTGAGCCATTATGTAACCTGAAAGAATAAAAAATGGAATTGCTAATAACGCAAAACTATTGATTCCAGTTGCCATCTGCTGAGCAATGGTTGTTAATGCGGGTATGATTGGAACTGTGATTATCATGCTCAACGCTGTTGATAGCCCAATAGCAAGAGCAATAGGTACATTAATTGCTAAAAAGAAAATAAAAGTTGCAAGGAGTATTATTATCGATGATCCCATATCTAAACTGAACTATCTTCTAGTGATTTTTTTATAAAATCAATTGAATAGGTTATCATAATTAATCCTGATATAGGCACAACTAAATAAACGTATGCCATTTTAATTCCCAATGCTGGTGAAATTTGGTTAAGAGTGAAGGTAATATAAACCAATCGAGAGCCACCAATGACTAAGGCAGTTAATGCGAATAAAATTACTATGCAGCTTATTATAAACTCTGACAAAACTTTTTGAGATCCTTTGAGATTCTTAGTTAAAATATCAATGCCAATATGCGACTTTTTGTGTAAAGCAAATGTGGAACCAAGCATTCCTATCCATATTAATAAAAACCCTGCGATTTCCTCTGAATAAGTACTGGGGTCATTTAAAATAAATCTTGTAAAAATTTGCCATGTGACTGCTAGCACCATGGAACCCATCAAAAAGGTTAAAAAGTAGGTGAGAATTCTTGTAAAACTTGTAACCATCTAATTAGATCGCCATCTCTCTTATTTGTTTGATTAGTCTATAAAAGGGTTCATCTCTATAATTCTCATACATACTTTGAACTAACTTTTGGAAAGAATTTTTATCGGGATAAATTACCGTAACTCCTGCATCTTGAATGTTTTTTAACGCTTTCTGGGTGGCAATCTTCCATAAATTTCTTTGATAATCCACCGACTCATCAATAGATGTTTGGAGCCAATTTTTCTCGACCTTGTTAAGACTATTCCAAACAAAAGTACTCATAATTAAGACATCTGGAATTGATGTGTGCTCATCTAAGCTTAAAAATTTGCATACTTCATAGTGCTTGGATAAATAGAAACTTGGTGGATTATTCTCTGCGCCGTCCACTACACCCTGCTGTAGGGAAGTGTACAATTCTCCCCACGGGATTGGAGTCGCTGCTCCTCCTAAACTTTTCACCATACTGATGGACGTTTGACTTTTTTGAACTCTTATTTTTAAACCCTCAAGATTGGAAGGAGTATTAATCGGTTTATCTTTTGTGTAAAAGCTTCTTGAACCAGCATCATAGTAGCACATCCCTCTCAAAAAATATGATTTGCCGGACTGTAGTAACTCCCTACCAATTTCCCCATTCAACACACTCCAACGATGTTCATCATTTTCAAATAAGTATGGCATACCAAAAATTTTCATATCTGGTATAAAACCCTCTAGGGGGGCAGTCGAAACTTTTGTCATTCCGAGACTACCTATCTGAAGCAACTCAATTAGTTCTCTTTCATTTCCAAGTTGCCCTCCTGGATATATGTCAACGATCATTTTCCCACCCGATCTTTCTTTAACTCTGTCTGACATATAAACCATAGCTTTGTGAACTGGATGCGTGACATCCAAACTATGTGCCAGTTTGATTATAGTTGTATTTTTGTTTTGTGAACAAGAGTTTGCTAGGCAAAATAAAACTAAAAAGAAAATTTTTTTAACCATTACCTTTACAGTTTGTATGCTTTTTTTGCAAGATTATAGGCTAAATCTCCACTAATCTGGATTGCTTCGTCCATGTCAATTATGTGCCTAACAACTTGTTCGGCCAAAAAATTAGAATCAACTCTCCTGCAAAGATCATGTCTAGCTGGGATAGATAAAAAAGCTCTTGTGTCATCATTAAATCCAGCAGTGTTGTATATGCCTGCAGTCTCTGTTACTGCTTTACGGAAGCGTTTCATCCCCTCTATGCTATCATGAAACCACCAAGGGGGTCCAATTTTCATAGATGGGTAGTGGCCTGCGAGCGGGGCAAGTTCTCTAGCATATACTGACTCATCTAAAGTAAAGATAATTAAGGAAAATTTATTATTGTTACCAAACTCGTTTAACAGTGGGTGGAGATTATTTGTATAGTCTGTTCTCAATGGAATGTCAGCACCTTTATCGGGACCGAATCCATCAAATATTAGGCGATTATGGTTTCTCTTTGAACCAGCATGTATTTGCATTACTAAACCATCTTCGGTGCTCATCCGTGCCATCTCCATCAACATGTGGCCTATAAAAACTTTTTGATCGTCCTCATTTGTTTTAGACTTTAAAGCCCGTTGGAAGATTTCATCTGCTATTTTTTCAGACACCCTTCCCGTAAATGGTGTTTCTACCCCTTGGTCTGTAGAGGTAGCTCCCATTTTTTTAAAGAAATCTCTTCTATTTTCGATGGCGTATAAAAAACTTTTGTATGAATCAATTGTAACACCAGAAGAGATTGACAATTTTTCTATTTCCATTTTCCAGTTTTCGGAATGAATATTCATGACTGAATCGGGCCTGAAGGCTGTTATGACATGCCCATCCCAATCAGAATTTCTAATCTTCTCGTGATAAATTAATTTATCATCAGCACTCTCTGTAGTGCACAAAGTCTCTATATCGAATTGATCAAACATTGCCCTTGGTTTAAACTCATCTTGTTTTAGAAGTTTCTGAATATGATCATAAATTTCTATTGCATTATTTTCATTTGGATGCTCTTCAATGCCAAATATTTCTTTAAAAATATAGCTGAGCCACATCTTTGTAGGGGTGCCTGAAAAAAGAAAATAATTTTGGCAAAATAATTTCCATATTTTTCGTGGATCTTCCTCTACCTGAGTGGAGTCTATTGTTGGAATACCTAAGCTCTCTAATTCTATACCTTGCGAATAAAACATTCTGAAGATATAGTGATCAGGTATGATCAATAATTCAGAAGGATTTGGGAAATTTTTATCCTCGGCTAATATTTTTGGATCTACATGCCCATGAGGACTAACGATCGGTAGACTTTTAACATTTTGATAAAGCTCTCTAGCTACAGATCTTGTCCTTGTGTCAGGTTCAAAAAATCGGTCTTGATTTAAATGTATCTTCACCATTAGTCACCTTCTTATGCAGGTATCTCTTATTACCACGTCTGTTGGAATTTTAATATGCTCGACCCTGGTCTTATCATTTTTAATATGCTCAATTAATTTGGATGTAGCTCTTTCACCAATTTTTTCGACGGGTTGCTTTACATATGATAAAGATGGTTTTATAAAGTGATTATATGTACTCCCACCAAAAGACATAATATCTAAATCATCGGGTATTTTTATGCTTAGCTCTTCGCATGCACGCATGACACCCACTGCAACCGGGTACGTTACACAGAAAATTACCTCAGGAATTTTACCATTAATTTTTGCTAATTCGCTCATTCCATTGTAACCGTTTATCTCTTCAAAGCCACCTTCGATTATGTTTATTTTCCCACTGCCCAAAAAATCATCAACAGCTTTTTTAAAACCATTGATTCTATCTTTTCCAATATTGGTCGAACTTATTCCTCCTATGAAAGCTATACTTTTATATCCTGCTTTTACTATGTGCGCTACTGCATTATATACGCCTTTATAGTCATCAGATACAACATGGCTGAAGTCCCTGTCATTTGCAACTCTGTCGAAAAAAACCAGTGGCACTTCTCGGTCTTTCACAACTTTAAAAATTTTTGAATCCGTTGTTTCACCCGTTATAGATACTAGCAATCCATCTACACACATTGCCAAGAGTGTTTGTATATGCTTTATCTCATGTTCCTGACTTTCTTGTGAGACTGCAAGAATCACTTCATAACCGAAATTATAAGCACTTTGATATATTTGATTAATTATATTGGGAAAAAAATCTCCGGTAACTTTTGGTACAACTAACCCAATTGTATATGATTTTCTAGAAGAAAGATTTCTAGCCATGAAATTAGGTATGTAACCAAGTTTCAATGCAGTCTCTCTAACCTGACTTTTTTTGGCCTCGCTAATGTCTGGGTGGTTGCGAAGAGCTTTTGATACTGTAACCTTTGAGACCTTCAAATTTTTTGCTATATCGGCTAGAGTGATATTTTTTTTTATCTTCAATTCGGTATTCTTATTTTTGTTACTTTATCGGTAACTTAAATTATAAAAGCTGGTCCGCTTTATCAACAAACAATAGGTGTTACTATCAGTTCTCATCTATATAAATCTTTGCAAGTTCTGCATCTTTTTTCCAATCGTATTCACCAATTGGATATCTGCTCGCATAATTTTCAATTTCTTTAATTATACGCTCAGCTTCTGCTTTATTTTTGTTAATCAACTTTTGCAAATTTGGGCTTTTCGATTCAATACGAGAGCCATAATAAACTGCCGAAATCGCTGATCTTAATCGTGCTGCTAAGAGAGTTCTATGATATATACTCTTCAATTTCTGGTACGAACCATCATCCATTTTTGGCTTAACAGCAATTATCAATTTCAATATCTCTTCTGATTGTTTTACGGACCATTGTTTTTCTTTTAAAATGTCTGACAAATACAATTCATTCATTCTTTCTAACGTATCTAACCATTCATTCTCTATGACATCAGGAATCTCAAGTAGATTTAAGGCTCTATATGAAATTGAGTCTTTAGGAGAGGATCGGGGTTTATAATATCCGTTTCCTGATTTATGCTGCTTAGGTGATAGATGATTTACAATATCTTGCCAATAGTGGTATTCTTTGTTTACACCGTGTTCAATAAATGTAACTGGATTTTCAAGCCATCTTCCTGATACATGNCGGGTGTAAATTGATCGGTAGTGGTAATTTAATTTAGAATGTCTTTCTGTATTCAATCCAAGTGTATAAAAAGATGATAAGATAATGTCTTCTGCTGCGCTATAAACCTCATATAACTCTGGTACTAGATTAACTCCATGTTTATTAGAAATAAAACTTTTAATGACGTTTTCTGCCGTTGATTTAATATTAGAAAATCCCTGCTCTATAGCAAAGAGGTTTATTTCAGTTGGATTGTCTATAATTGAGGTATCTCCATATCGATCAATTCTGACAGAGTATCCGACAACGTTTTTATATTTTGAAAAATATTGGGCTTTTTGGTGATGAAATTTTGGAAAGATGCTTGCAACGACCCCTTGCCCACTAAACTCATGAGCAGCATCAAATTCAATGATAATTCGTTTTTTATTACTGATGTCATTAATGAGATTATTTGGTGGGTGAGTTACAAAGAAATCATGGTTTGATTCTTTTATCATAATAAAGAGATTCTTACTATCAATGCTATTAACAACTTCAATGATGTTATCTATCTCTTTTGCGTTGTATGAAAAAGTTCTGAGAACAATGTCTAGACCAAAACCATCAAAGAAAACCTCATTCAATTCTCTAATGAGCTTTTTAAACTTTTGTGAAGGAGTACGGTATAGTTCGGAATACTGGTTTTCAATCCTTAAACCCGTTTCAATAAATGTTAAGACTATACCGTCGATATTTTTAATTTTTTTAAGGTGCCTTTCATAGTCTTTTTTTATCCAATCCCACAGTTCCTCATTGTCTAGGTCTAGTTGCTCACTATTATATTTGAAGAATTTCTGCGGATAGTATTGTTTCTCATAAAGGGCATGGTCCCATATATATACTTTGGCAATACCTTCATTATGCGCTAGTTCTGTAAGATGATTTATCTTATTTAGCTTAGAAGTATCTGAAATTTCATTGAGATTATGAATCATATGGTGTGATAACTGAAGATGATTCACATTATACTTTTTTGCGGCATAAATCGCTTTTTCAGCCATCCTGAGATTATCAGATAATATATTCCACCCTTTTACCTGATTACAATACAAGACACTATGAGTAAATATGTATAAAGAAAAAAAGACTATCCCTATTCTAATCATAGTATTTATTTTCTATTACGTATATAAAATTCTTCCATAGTTAGGTTTGAGACATGTTTGATGTGAGATGGTATCTCTACATCCTTTATATCAATATTTTTCAACCAGATATTCCTAATTTTAGATTCCTCATATCCATCTAAAAAAAGGGGCTGTTTAGCGTAATTACAGGAAACATTTTGTATAAATACGTTTTCAATTTTTGGTAAATATAAATTGCCGTCTCTCTCGGCCTCTCTCACTTTGTAGTGAAGATCAATGTTCAGGACTGGACCTCCACCAACAGTGTCGATCTGAACATCTTTAACAAAAATATTTCTAACGTGTCCACCCCTGACTTCGCTTCCCTTAATCCTGAACGCTCGATTTAATTTTTTACTATTTATTTGGCAGTCTTTCATAAAAATATTATTAGCACCGCCGCTCATTTCGCTGCCAATAGTTAATCCACCTCGCCCATTTTTAATAATATTATTCCGAGCAATAACATTTTCGGTTGGAATATTTATCCGTCTCCCGTCCTGGTTACGACCAGATTTCATTGTAATGCAATCGTCCCCAACATCAATGAAACAATTTTTAACAACTATATTTTTAGATGATTCAAAATCAATTGCATCTGTGTTTGGGCTTTCGTAGGGCGCATATATTTTAACACCATCTATGATTATGTTTTCGGACAAAACAGTATGTATAAACCACATAGGAGAATTTTTTAAAGTCACTCCTTGTATTGTGATTTTTTCCGATTTATATGTCTGGATAAAATTAGGTCTAAGATGATAGCCAATACCAAAGTTCCTTTTTTCAACTGGCACCTGAGACCTATTATAGTCCATCAATCTTGGTCTATTTTTTTTTAGTTTGTGTAAATTGTTTTTGCTCCAACCCCACCAATTATCCCACCCTGCATTTCCATCTAAAATCCCACTGCCGGTGATCGCAATATTTTTTGCANCATTTGAATANATAAATGCTCTAAAATTATATATTTCCATCCCTTCCCAGTGACCTATCACATTTGGCGTGTAGTCAACTGGATTTTGACTAAACTTTAGAACAGCACCTTCTTGTATATTAATTTCTATGTTATCTTTTAATATTATACCTCCGGTACGATAAACGCCTTTTGGAAACCTTAATACACCTCCACCTTTATCTGAAACAAGAGATATTAGCTCATTAATTGGATCTGTGTTCAATAGATCGGTATCGGGAACAACATTATAATCTAAAACATTAAAAATAGGACCTGAAATTTTAGCCCCTGTGACTTCCGCTTCAATTTTTTCGGCCTCAGCCCATTTTTTTTCAGCATATGTCCAGTCATACTTATCCATCCTAGCATCGCATGAAAAGTTCATTATTACAACTAAGTATATTATACAGTTCTTCATAAGCTTATCTCTTTTTTTGAAAAATGTCTTTTTTAGTTAATCTCGCCATCGCACCTTCAGACTCGATGTTTATGTTTTCCAATAAAAGACTCTTGATGTTTTTTTGATGAATACCATATTTTACAGATTTAACATTCCAATTTTTAAAAGTTATGGTACCAATTGGTAATACTTCGCTGCCATTTATTAACCACCCCTGATTTGCAAAATTGCATTCGATATTCTCAACTAATATGTTGTTACAGGAAGTATAATACTTGTCCTTAGTTTTTTCAGTTTCATAAGATTTATAGTCCATGTTAACTCCGACTATTGGACCACCGATTGTATCAATTTTTGTATTACGCATGCTAATATTTTGGACATAAGCACCCCGGTACTTGTTGCTTTTAATTCTTAAAGCTCTTAACAAATTGGGACTACTCATCTTACAATCTTCAATTACAACATTTCTAACTCCCCCTGACAACTCACTGCCTATTACAATACCTCCGTGACCATTAGCAAAGGTACAATTTTTGATATAAATATTTTCTGAAGCCAGGTTCCGAGCACGACCATCATTGTTTCTACCAGATTTTAAAGCCACACAATCATCTCCAACACTAATAACGGAATTTTTAATATAAATATTTTTTGATGATTCTGGATTAATACCATCAGTGTTAGGACTATTATTTGGTGAAATTATAGTAACGCTATCGATGATAATATTTTCCGACATTAAAGGGTGTATGTTCCACATTGGGGAATTCGTAAGGGTTATGCCTTTAATATGGATGTTCTTACAATTACGTAAGGTCATAAAATATGGTCTTAGTTTAGAGCTTATTCCATACTTTCTCTCAGATACAGGTACATTATCTCTATTTTGCCTAAGTAATCTTGGCCTTATATCAGGATGGTTCTCTTCTCTTTCTGGAACCGGTAGAGATTTATCTTTCCAGTTCCACCAGAGATTTGTAGATCCGTTGCCATTTAAAACAGCATCCCCGGTAATTGCAATATTAGTTTGACTTTCTGCATGAATGAAGGATGAGAAATTATACACATCATTGCCTTCCCAAGAGGTAAGAATCATAGGAAGAAAATCTTTCTTATTGGTAGAAAAATTTATAACTGTGCCTTTTTCGAAATGAAGCCAAACATTGCTCTTTAGCTCGATTTTTCCAATATCACTATATTCTCCCTTTGGGACAATAACCTTGCCCCCTCCATCTTTGCTACAATCATCAATAAACCTTTGTATGGTTAAGGTTGTTATCTCTGCTCCACTATCTGATACATTGTAAACTGTATCTTTAAACTGTGGCAAGGGCATAGAGGTAATTTCGGTTTTTACTTTTTGTTCCCATCCTTGATTATCTTTGCTTTGCGAGTAGCAGGATAAAGAGATCAAACAAAACAAAAATAAAAAATTTAAATTAACCAATGCTTTTACCACTCAAAATGATGGTTGACAATCCCAGGCTTTATTTTTGGAAATATTAGTTAAGGAATAGTCTGTTAGGCTTAAATAGTAGATTTCAGAATCGGTGATGCTGGTTGATTCAAATACGATGCCCTCACGATTTTCTAGAATACTCATATTAAAGTTAATATAGTTTAAATCTTTAGTAACCAGTTCGAATTTCTTTGTTTTAAGATCAAGCAAGCAAATATCTTTGAATCTTCTACCTCTTCCATCAGAGACAAAAACCAATGATTTACCATCATTAACAATGAATGGATTATTTGCATTGGAACTACCAGTCGTTATTTGTTCTACTTCTCTTGATATATTTTTGAATGTAAAAATTTTGTAGGAGTCATCAACATATGATTCGTAAACAATGTTATTTTCGCCCCAAAATGAAGGATTTATTTGATTACCATTAACCTTGATTACGTGCTCTTTTTCGGTTCTTAAATTTCGTAGGACGATAGATATTGCTTTATTTGATTGTCTCAAAAATACTAATGTTGTCCCATCCTGCGATAATTGGGGATTAAACTCATTTACCCCAGGTGAGGAAGAAATATTTTTCCCCCCTTCATCATCAACTCCAAGAATGAACATCTGCTTTTTTCCATTTACTTTTTTTTCATACAGAATTTTTTTCCCATTCTGAATAAATGTAGCGTTTGGAATATCTAAATTTATTTCGGTTAAATATTTCTCTTCTTTTGTTATCATATCTAATAGAGTGAGGTAGTTTGCGTTTTTATTAAACGAAACATAAAGAAGAGAACTGTTGTCAGGCGAAAGTCTTGGTCTTGAAATACTCCTTATGAATTGGATATCTTTTGTAAGGTTAAATTGAATTGAGTCATTTAAACTTGAGATGAAGATATCAAACTCACCTTTTGGAGATACCCTATTAGATAGAAAAACAATTTTCGGATTTAATAAATCGTCATTACTAGCGCAGCTTTTCATTAATAAAGCTGTTAAAACCATACATGTAAAACAGAGGTAGTTCTTCATTATTTTCGCAAAAGCTAACGAAAATAATGAAGAACTAATGCCACAATTGACTTTTTACTTTGCGAAGAGCAGCTTGCGAGCCTGCACAAAGTTTCCAGACGTCATCTTATAAAAATACACTCCGGATGAAATCATCTGACCAAAGTCGTTGGTCCCATTCCATGTTAAATGGTGTATCCCAGGATTAGCAATACCACTGTATAACGTTGCAACATAGCCACCAGAAACATCAAATATCTCAATTCTCACATCTGCTTGTGCTGTCATTTCAAACTCGATACTTGTTGTTGGATTAAATGGATTTGGATAGTTTTGTTTCAAACTAAAACTACTAGGCTCAATATTCGCAAAATCATCCTTAGTATTTAGAGAACCATTCGCCCATTCATCGAGCTTATCTGGAAACCAGTTCAGATCGCCTACAGGAAATCCATCGATAGCAGCAGTATATGCTGCGTGGGATGTTTCATAGTCAAAATCGTATTCATCAGTGTTAGGACCCACCGTCTCTGGATTCGTTGACATAACACCAATACCATTTCTATCATATCTAGGATCAGTCATTGTACCTGTCGAGTTCAGGTATCCTGTACCCCACCTAGAATTTAAATAGGCCAAAATAATATCATCTTCTAATGGATCACTGAACACAATATCATCATGTCGACTATTATTCGTTGATGTCATATTCGGATTGCCATCAATAATACCTTGAGTTTTCGTATCGTGGAAAACATAAAAGTCGAGCTCTGTTTTAGACTCAATGAATGTTTTGACAGAACCTTGCCAACCGTAAACATTGTTGGAAATAGTTATGGATCTTTGATCTTCTGTAGCAACATCATTTTCACCAAGTAAATCAACACCAACGATGCTCCAATCCAATCCTTCTGTTCCTTCATAGTACGGATCTACCCCATTAGGATCTCCCTGGTTTTGATCGTATCCACTGTGATCGCCTTCAAAACCTACATTCATAAACAGGTTGTTTGTAACAGTAGCGTTAACAGTTCTCCACACCTGTACACCATCAGTCATATGGCCACCTGCTGTGTATACAGTATTGTGGTCGAAAGTTAGATTGTGCACTAGACTATTAATGTTTCTGAAAATATCATCCGTACCTGCATAGAAGGTATTATTCTGAACAAACACAGTATGCTGATCATTACCTCTCGTATCTATTAATCTTCCCTCAGTTGGAACATCTAAGCGAGTAGAATTACGAGCAATATTATTTGTAAAGTGTACAGTTTGGCCGGTAGCGTTCATCCTAACAAAGGCAGCCCTGTCGTGATCAAAGAAGCAATCATCAATCACATAAACGCCGTTTTCTTTACTAAGCTTTAAAACATTTTTCACCTGATTACCAGCATTATCGTATCCAGCAATGTAAAGACCTTTGAACTCTGCATCATTACCAGTGCTCACGGGAGGATCTGATCCACCGTCATCCATTACTGCAGGTATAAGCTGAGGCCTAGGACCATCGCCATGAGCTGCAACTATTCTGAGAGTCTGATCGGCTAAACCTGACAATGAACCATTTAATAAATAAACTCCTCCTCTTTCTAACCTGTAAACACGATTTGGATTAGGAGTGTCTCCTGATACAGCTAGGTTTAATGTTTCAAAACCTTGGGCAACATCAAGTGTGTCATCAGAGGTCTGGGCTAATAAAGACGTAGGAAAATATATGATCATTGTTAAGCAAGCTTTTATTAAAACAATACCATTTAACTTCATTCAAACATCCTTTTTTTTGTAGTTATGAATTACTTTACCGGTTACTTTAATAGCTAAAAGGCTACAATGTCAAGATAAAATTATTAGATTTAATTAGCTGATTTTTAAAAAAATAAGAGAAAAACCAGATAGATGCACCTTCTTTTGCAATAATTTATTAAACACAGCTACCGCTTCAAATTAAATCCCATATTTGCTGCCCAACCGTAGTACTCAATGTCTGTTGGAAATGCTGATTCAAATCTGTAAGACCTATCCGGTTGATTTGTTATATTATTACAATTAATAAAGAGACTTAAGCTTGAGCTTAGTTTATAGTTCAGAGACAGATCGATTCTGGTCAAATCATCCGTAAAACCATCTACTTCCTTACGAATGCCTACATTAGATAAGGTTCTTCCTTGAAAAACAACAGAGGCTCTTGCTGAGAAAGATTTTTTTTCATAGCCTAAAGATATGTTTGCTATATCATCTGCCTGAAATGGCATTGCCCCTGTGCGGAAAGTATCTATAACACTTACAATAATAAATGGAAACGTAGAGATTTGCTCATTAACAACAAAAGATCTTGGATATGTGGTTTCAGAAAATATTTTTGAGTAGTTCATATTGAGCACAAATCCGTCAAAAGGGCTTGGCAACCACCAAGAACGAGTTTGCCATTCAATCTCAAAACCATCAACATTTGTTTGAAAAGGGCTGTTCTCGGCTTGATCTAAAATTGACCCCTGCCATTCGGCAGGATACCCTTCCTCCTCAGCATCTAAAATTTTATGACCTGCCCTCTCAAAAACTAAATCTGTGATGTCTTTTTTGAAGTAGCCAAGGGTGAACAATCCGATTTTTCTGCCGTAAAACGATAGAAAAAGGTCATAGTTAGTAGATAACTGTGGTTTGAGATCTGGGCGCCCAAGTGTTATTGTGTTTGAAGATGCACTGACCTTATACTTTGGGATCATATATTTCAGCTGGGGCCGTGAAATTGATTCAGTATATGCAAGCCTAATATCAAACCATGCTAAAGGCTTATATTTTAGATGAATCATAGGGAATACATTTTCGTATTCAGCAATCGAGTTTGTGTCAGCTACTGTTCTAACAGTAATACCATCTTCGTTTATTATTGTTGCGTTTCTCCTTCCCGTTAAATCAGCTGTTGTTTTTTCATAACGAATACCACTTAGCAACATCAGCGTTTTCCCAAAATTAATCTCATTCATCATGTAGTAGGATGTAATCTCCTCTTTCACATTAAAGTCGTCAAGCATTGCGTCAATAGATGGGGTATATAATGAATCTAGGAGATAATTTGATAACAAATGATTGAGCTCAGCTTTATCAATTCTTGGACCAAATTCATACTGCCCATCAAGAAAGTTTCGTGGTGAAAAATTATCATCTAAGTAGTTGAATATAGATGGCTGTCCATTGAACCATTGAAATGTAAAATCTTCGTTCCCATATTGAGTATGGTTAGTTTCAAATCCTGAATTAGGCTTGTCTAGTCTAGCATCAAAGTCTTTACTTTCTCTGTCTTTAGATCTGTTTGAATATTTATACCCAATTTTGAAATAACTAGCAAAGTTATTACTAATAGCTAATGGAGATTTATAATTAAGCTGAAGACTAAAATCATTTTCGTCTGATTTTTCCTTATATAATTCACCTTGATACAAAAATGTTTCGTCAAGGTCATTGTTGGCCGCAATAATTAAATTTGTATCATGTACAACTTCATTAGGTAATAGGCTTTGTAGAAAAGCACTTTGCTCTTGCATGCGATATTCACGCGTTGAGGGATGTCTGTTGATAGAACTTGAATTAGCAATCCTCCAGTCAATTAATCCAAAGTAAAGAATATGCTCCCCGTAGAGAGAGTTGGTAAGAATCTTCAAGTCTATATCTCTATCTACAAGAGTTCTCTCATGCCAGTTGTTCCAATTATCATATTTGTTAGTGTATATGTCCTCATCCCTTTTTAAGGTGCTTAAAAAGTTATTCATGACAAATTTATTGTTCCCTAGTACTAGGTCGTTAACGAGCCCGATACTAAAACGATTTCTTACCTCTTCCACATATTTCAAATTTAAATGATCTATAGATATAGGGGCATATTCCTCATCTTCTCTAGCTTCACGAACAAGATAATACGTCGCACCATAAACATCACTACCCCTTAATGCTTTTTCAACGCTAGAGGTTAACATGTATCCTAGTCTATCGTTAAATAACCGATTTGTAAAAGTCGCACTACCTTTGTAAAGCCCACCTTCTCCCCTAAGGTTATTGTATCCTGTTTGTAGTCTAAAATTAGATTTAAAACCTCCTTTTGGAGCGTCAGCTAATTTAAAATTTACGGAGCCCCCAAATGAGTCTGCATCCTGATCTGGTGTAAGCGCCTTTGAGACTTCAATACCAGCTAAAATCTCTGGGGATATCATTGATAGATCTACCCCTCTATCATCCAGATCCGTTGAAGCAACTTTTTGACCTGCAATAGTCACAGAATTATACGTTGGGGCAAGTCCTCGAATAACTACCTGGCTTCCCTCGCCACCACTTCTTTTTAAAGAAATCCCTGGTAATCGACCCACAGATTCAGCGGCATTAGCATCTGGCAGCTCCATTATCCTCTCGCTTGAAACAATACTTTTTATACTATTCGAAGATAATTGCTGATTGATTGCTGAAGCTTGTCCCAGAGCCTGAGCAGTGACATACACTTCCGCACCTTCTATGACCTCGGGTTGCAATTCTATATCTATTTGTAGGTCCTCATTTTTTAATACCTGAATAGTGACCGTGTTCGATTTATATCCTAAGAACATAGCCTTAAGGTTGTATGTCCCCTGTTCAACGTTCGTAATTAAGAATTTTCCATCCACATCAGATGCATCCCCAATTGCAGTACCTTCAATAAATACATTTGCGCCTGCAAGTCCATTGTTAGTTTGAATATCAACGACAGACCCTTTTATTTTGCTTGAGCCTTGTGAAAAAGAAAAAGCAGACAAAATAAAGACAAATATGCGAATTAAGAGGATATTATAATTACTAGGGCTTGCATTGAATAATGTAGTTTTATTGCTCATCATAGCTCCTTAAGTAATCTATATTGTTTAAGAATTGCTTTACCGGTAACTTACATACCAATCTTAAAAAAATAAATTAATTCTACATAGAAATAAATAAATCTTAAATTCTTAAAAAAAGTGACACCAAAACTTCCTAAATTTTTAAATAAACTAAAAAATAAGCCACTGCTCCCACTTTTTTTTAATAAGGACTTGGTAGTATGCCACAATATAGTCAAAGCCTGTTTAGCAAACGAATTAGAAGTTATTGAATTTGTAGATAGGGGGGCATCCTCAAAAAAAAATTTTTCGATAATTAAGAAAAACTTAGAAACGAATGGTGATATTCAATTTGGGGTAGGATCAATAAAAACTGTAGAGGATGCTAAAGAGTTTATTGATTTAGGTGCAGATTTTCTTGTATCTCCATTTATGGATAAAAAAATCGGTAAAGTATGTAAAAAAAATCACGTGCCATGGATCCCAGGATGTGGGACGCTATCTGAAATGATTAAATCTGTAAAATATGGTGCTAAATTGGTGAAGCTTTTTCCTGGAAGTGTTTATGGACCAAATTTTATCTCCTCTGTATTAGCTCCATGTCCATCGCTAAAGATTATGCCTACTGGTGGCGTTACGACAGAAACTGATAATATGAGAAGATGGATGAATGCTGGAGCGTACTGTCTTGGAATGGGTTCTAAACTTTTTCCAGAAGAATTAGTAGCTTCTGAACATTCTGATAAGCTTAAAAACCACATTAGTGACGTTATGAAAAAATTAGAATCCATTCGATAACCCTCTTTTTTGAATATGAAATTTGATTATTCTAAAAACCTGAATTATGATATAATATCCCTTGGTGAGGTGATGCTAAGACTTGATCCTGGTGATGGCAGAATTAGGAACGCTAGATCTTTCACAGTTTGGGAGGGTGGAGGAGAGTACAATGTTTCTAGAGCATTTGTTAAATGCTTCAAAAAACGTAGTGCAATCATTACTTCATTGGTCGCAAATGAAATCGGATACCTCGTTAAGGATCTTATAATGCAAGGGGGAGTAAACACAGAATTAATCCACTGGTTAGACTTTGATGGTAGTGGAAAATCATCAAGAAATGGCATATACTTTTTAGAAAAAGGATTTGGAGTAAGAGGTGCGTTGGGATGCTCAGACCGCGGAAATACTGCAATTTCTCAATTAAGACATGACAATATAGATTGGGAATATGTGTTTGGAAAGCTCGGATCGAAATGGTTTCACACTGGGGGAATATATGCAGGCCTATCCAAAAATGCTCCCAAGGTAATTGTGCATGCAATGAAATCTGCAAAAAAATATGGCGCTGTAATTAGTTATGATTTGAACTACAGGGCATCATTATGGGAATCAATGGGGGGGTATAAAGCAGCTCAAAAAATAAACAAAGAAATCGTAAAGTACGTTGATGTATTATTTGGCAATGAAGAAGATTTTACAGCATGCTTGGGTTTTGAAGTGGAAGGAGTAAGTGAAAATTTAGAAAAACTACCAACACAGGGTTTCAAAAAAATGATTTCAAGAGCTACAAAAGATTATCCTAATCTCAAAGTAATTGGTACTACCTTAAGAAAAGTTATTGATGCAAATACAAACGGTTGGGGGGCAATCGCATGGAGTAAAAAGGATGGTTTTTCTGAATCGTTCCCTTTTCCTGAACTTAAAATATATGATCGTGTTGGTGGTGGTGATGGTTTCGCATCGGGTTTTATATACGGACTTTTGGAAAATATGGACTTTGATACAGCTTTAAAATTTGGCATTGCTCATGGAGCGTTGGCTATGACGACTCCAGGTGACACATCTATGGTTTCAGTTGATGAGGTAAAAAAGTTAGTATTAAATCCTAGTGCAAGAGTTGCAAGATAAAATGAAAGAGAACTGTAATCTGCAGGATCTAATTCTGATGTAGTAGCAAGTACGTTAATTAAGATTGTCTAGGTTTGATTCTTTTTCAGAAAGATAATGATAACATGAGTTCCAATCGCCGCTGAAAACAATATCCTTTTTTGAAGTATCCAGCTTATGTTGGTAAAGTTTGTCGTAATACCGTTGTAGTAATAAAGTAATCCATTTATCATGACTTTGGCTACTACTATTAAAAGCCATGTCTAGTTCATTTTTGATGAGTGTGTAATTATCCCCTCCCAGCCTGTTTCGAATTTTCATCAAAGCTATTTGATAATCCTCGTTGAGCTTTTCTCTACTTTTACCATTTTTTAGTGGCGTTAAAACATATTCTTCGAGAATATTGCTTACGCGATCACTTATTGTCTCATCGATAAAAACAATTTTGGATAATTGCATTTTATCATAAAATTTTCCAGGAAGAGTTGCTCCTCCAATATTTCTACTTTCGTTCTCTAAGATTAAGTTAGGAGGAGATTCTAAATATTTTTTAGTTAGGATATTTTCAAAGTTTTGTTGATTTGGCTGCTTCTCGCCAGTTGAACCAAATGTAGAGCCACGATGTTTTGCAATCCCCTCTAAATCAATTGATGATTTTAATTGTTTAATAAGTTTGGTCTTGCCTGATCCAGTATATCCGCCGATGATTGTCCACTCGCCAACATAATTATCTAAACTACTGTGCAGTTTGATTACTTTTTTTCTGTATTCCTTATATCCGCCCTTGAGTATTTGTGCCTCAATATTTTTTTCATTAAGCCAGTTTTTAGCAGTTGATGATCTAAGCCCTCCTCTCTTACAAAAAATATGGGTTGTCTTCTGTTTTTCTATAGCTCGAATCAATCTATTAATAAAATTTCTCTTTTTTCCCCCACTCACGAGATTATTCCCAAGTTGAATTGCACTTCTTCTACCATTTTTTTTATAATCTTTTCCTACTTTTGCATAATCGCTATTATTTAAAATTGGAATATTAATACTATTTGGTATGGTGCCTTTATCAAACTCGTTTTCTGAACGTAAATCAATCAACCTATATTCTGCATTTATTAATTTTGTCATTTTAGTAATAAATTTTTTGCTATTAAAATTTGCGTAGTGTTAGAGTGGTTTTTGTTTAGATATTATAATCTATTTGACAAAGGTTCTTAATCAGTATCGCTAGAAACTGCTTCAATATTAGTAATCGTAAACTTTGTTTCTTTACCCCTGACATCAAGGAAAAAGTCTTCTCCTACTTCTTTACCGATTATAGCCTGCCCAAAAGGAGAATGAGAGGTTACGACTAAAGGATAAAGATCCAACTCAAACTCAATGGGTCCTAAAATATAATAATCTTCGATCTCTTCCTTACCCTCCTCTAATACTGAAACTTTATTACCAAATCCAACTCTTTCAGTTTGAATCTCGCCATATTCAATGATGCGAAATGGTGAATAAGACTGTAATAATTGTGTTTTTCGTACTATTAAGCTCTGCTCCTCTCTAGCAGCATGGTATTCAGCATTCTCTTTTAAATCTCCGTGGTCTGCTGCTTCTCTAATCTTTATTGATGTCGCTTCTTTTTGTTTTTCCAGTGCTTCCATTTTTTTTTCTAGTGCTCTGTGTGAATCTCTCAAAATTAAAGTTCCCATATATTCTCCTTTCGATGATAAGGTTAGAAATTTTGATTAATCAATAACACCCTCTTTCAAATACTTGAGATAGTTTTGATGTGTTCTTTACTTTATGGTCAAAATTACCATTAGACAAGAAGCACAAAAAAAGATAAATTAAATTTATCTATCACATTACTATTTTTTGTTAGCACTTGTATATGTTATATATAAAGACAAATTGATAAGGTTAATACTGTCTCAAAATTTGATAACAACAAACTCAATCAAGAAGTTTTTTGTTGGACGTATAATAAGTAGATTTGATTATGAAATTATTTATTAAAAAAGTTTTATTTCTATTAGTTGTAACAGTATCAACAGATTTATACTCTCAAAACGGATCTGTTTCTGGAGTAGTTTATGGCGAAGAAAAACCACTTGTGGGTGCCAACGTTTTTCTTGAAGGAACAACAATGGGTGCTACCTCAGACTCTTTTGGTAATTATCTAATAACCGGTATACCTGTAGGTAAATATATCGTGAGAGTAGACTTTCTTGGCTACACAACACAGAAACAAGAACTATACATATCGATTACAGATGTAGAAGCGTCAGAAGATGAAACATCGAGTTTTAGCGAGAAACTAGGACTAGAAGAAGAAGGTCTTTCCTCTTCAGTAAAAGGAAACACCATTACCAATTTTGATTTTTTTCTTGAGTCTTCTGCCGTTGACCTTGATGAGGTTGTTGTTTCGGCTTCACGTAAAAAAGAGAAAGTGACTGATGCCCCAAGTGTTGTCTCACTAGTGAACGAACAAACAATTCGAAGAAGAGTAGGAGTTTCTGATTTTAATAGACTCGCCAGCCTTGCCAAAGGTGTTGATGTAACATACTTTGGAATACAGGGGGCTCAAATTAATGCTCGAGGTTTTGATGGTGCATATAGTACACGTTTTAGACAGTTTTGTGATGGCCTATATCTTGGTGAAGCAGTTTCTGGTATGGTTTACTCCCTATTATCTGGGCCACCTAAAGAATCTATATCCAGAATTGAAGTTTTGTTTGGGCCCCAATCTGCACTCTACGGTCCCGATGCTTCACAGGGCCTTCTTAACATCATTACTAAACACCCGCGCGACAATGATATGAGTGAAGTAAACCTCAGCATGTCAAACTTAAATGACCCAAGAGTTGGTGCTAGGTTTGCAAAAAACTACGATAAATTTTCAATAGATATCAGTGGTGAAACAAAATTTGCGAGCGAACTACCATACGGAAATGACAGTCTTGATATATTTTGGGTAATCGAGGACACTCTCTACCTAAATGAAGATCTTTATGACCCTATAGAAATGAGGAAAAATCAAGTACGAACACATCTCTATTATAAAATTAATAACGATAGTGAATTTTCGGCCTTTAATAATTATATAAAAGGTGAAGGCTATGCCATGGGTAGCTTAGGTCCAGTTTATAATAAAGACCTTATCCACAACCAATCTGGGTTAAGCTTTACTAATGATAATCACTTTTTTAGAATTACCTCAGTAAGTCAAACAGGGCTTGCCGCCTTTCGAGCCAATATAGGAATTTTTCAAGTAACCCAACGAAATGATGATGGAACAAGTCTTTCATGGAAAGATGCTCTTGAACAGTATAGCAGTAGTACAACCAGCTGGTGGACAAAGTTTAATAGTGATGATATCATAATTGATTATCAGTACACAAATCAAATAACGAATGATTTGAACGTAGTTGCTGGTTATAATTATGAGTTTAAAGACCCAGATACTGACAGAACGACCATTAGCGATGAGGGAGTTAGCCCTATAACGGGCGAATACGGCGGCAAAGATATTAATGAATATAGATATGGTTTTTACGGACAGATAGATTATTTGATCAATACAAAATACAATATAAATACTTCAATACGGTATGATGATCATGAATTTTACGGTAGCACCATTTCACCGCGCGCATCATTGGTTAGAAAAAACTTTTTAAATGGGAACTTAAAGTTGATTGCGGGAAAAGGATTTAAAGCTCCAACACTGATGGAAAGAAATATATATGCTGGACAAAAATCAATTGCAGCAGGCTCGGTTCCTTACGATTGGGTTATGCATGGTGTTACAATGGGTTCACCTGAAGGTTTCACGATAGTTGATTTTAAAGATTTAGATGGAGATGAATTATATAGCGAGAATGACTCTTTGTTAAACAGACAATATATTGAACCAATTCAGCTAGAGGAACATCAATCTTTGGAGCTAGCATACACGGGAGTTATTAATAAGGCTAATTTATTCGAAGTTAATTTTTATTCTGGTAAATATAAAAATTTCAAAGGGCCCTTAACGGTGTTTGCAGTATCAGGCCCAGGTTGGAATCCCGTAGTTCAGGCATATCCCTATCCAATAGATTTCGATGGAATTAGACAGATTAATTATGGAGATAAACTAACTGATACTGAAACTGTCCCACTATTTACCTATGCTCTAACTTATCCAACACTGATGCTTGATGTTAGTTTTTTTGGATTTGATCTAGGCTGGAAGCATGTACAAAGTAGATATGAAATTGCTTTTAACTTTTCTTACTTTAACGATGATAATTTGACCGAAAAAAGAAAAAAAGGCAGGAAGTATTTGAATTTGCTTAACTCCGATGAATCATCAATACCTGCTGATAGTATCTATAAATCATACTATGAATACGCTAATATTTACAGCAATACTCCAAATTTTAAAGGGAGTTTATCAGCAACCTACTACAACAGTATTATTAAAAATTTAACAACCACAGTTACTATAAAAGGTACATCACCCTACGATTTTGAGAGCGGTTGGTTTGCAGCCACAAAGGATGGGAAAGGAGAGATGTCCCAAATTGGTCAATCCTGGTGGATAAATCCAGGACGAATAGGCGGAGAGATTTACTCAGATATTGATATGATCTATCAATTTAATAATGGAATTCACCTTGGTTTTTCAATTAAGAATGTTTTTGAAACACAAGCACCAACATACCCACTGTCTCCAAAAATACCTCGGTATTTTTTATTTGAAACCGGATTCAGCTTTAAATAACTTGGTGTTGATGTCCTTGGTTTGTATATAAAGAATTAACACTTATAAATAAAAACTTGAAAAATAAACAATCAATACTGATAGCCTTAATTGTTCTGTCCTTTTCAACCAGCTGTGTGCATAACTATGAACCAGTTATTAGTGGAATATCAAGCGAGCCAAATCCTGTTGCATCTGGTGGTTTAGTTAATCTAGTCTGCAAAGCAAACGATGATGATATCTCAAGTGCGTTAAAAACAGAGAGTCTAAACTATGCTTGGTATGCGGCTACCGGACAGATTATCAGTGAAAATAACGACAACAATGCAACTTGGACAGCGCCTCAAGAGCCTGGTAAATATTCGATATCATGCATTGTGACTGATGAGCATGATGGTCTAGATATAAAAACTGTAGAGATTATTGTGCAATGAAATTCATCTATCAATGCTTTAGTGTTTTTTTTGGAATTTTTTTATTATTTAGCTGCGAAATAAAAAATAACCCCGTAGAGATATTATCATTTTACGCAAGTGACTCCAATGCGATTTCTGGAAAAGGTATTATGCTTTATTGTATTGCTCAAGATGGAGATGATGATAAGCTTACCTTTAGTTGGGAAACATCAAGCGGTGCTTTTTCTACAGACAAAGATTCTACGGAATGGATTCCTCCAAATGACAAGGGTATTTTTCTTGTGACCTGCAAAGTTTCTGATGGAATTGGTTCATCGGATGCCAAAACTATCGCTATAAACGTCGACCTGGCAATGCCTGTTCCTGTCAGCGGTTTAGATTGGACATTAACGGATAATGGATTAGTCGGTGGACCCAATTCATCAAACGAATATAACACCGGGGTAATCGACTTCTGGGATGGTACAATAGAAAACGCACAATACGGGTGGAATGTTACGGTGCAGAATAAACCTAACAGAGAAGTGACTCAATCCCTTCAATTTAAAGTTGAGGATAGTCAAAATTGCGGTGGAAGCAATTCTAACACACAAACTGGAACCGCTAGAGCAAACATTCAGATCAATGGTAGTAATCCAGTTATGCTTGAACTAGACTTTTCAGGATCTGGTGAGGCGCAGTCGGCAGGATATGATTTAATTCAATTTAAATTAAATGGGATTGTAATTGGTGATGGTCACGCGCCAGGAGGCGGACTGGGTTGTGCCTCTGGCCCAGTTGTTGTTAACCCCGCTGAGCCGCAATTATTAAATCCTGGTCCACATACTTTGATTATCGAATTTACTACTAATGATGGTTCTTATCATGTAGATGCATATTATGAAATCGAGGTTAGACTATTAGTGCCCAGTTAGGACACATAATGAACATAAAGACATAAAGAATTCACTCGTAATAAACACACTAATTTTAGATTATTTAAAAAGGCTATTTGCTGAATGTGATCTCCATCACGAGTGTTATCTTGCTTCAATACGTTTTATATGGTGATGCTTGGTCTTGCAGTATAGAATACTGATAGGTAGGTAGAGAGAAATCTTCTTCTTTGATACCTCTGTGGAGCGAATAGTCAGCCTTTCTCTCTACCTGCGCTGTCTTAAAAGATAGGCACAAAATAATTATTCTTTAATATTTATCAATCTTGAATACAGCTTCATGAACATAATATATGCCGCAAGAGATTGAACGAAAATTTATATTATCTAAAATCCCTAAAGACTTACCTCCTTTAAAAATTAAACAAGGTTATCTTCAATTAGATAAAAACTAGATACATATATCCATAGAGATATGAGGTGGGAATTCTATAAGTTCCTCGGGGAAAACCAAGGACTTTTAATCGGAGAGATTAAGCTAAAGAGTGAATCTTAAAACGTAGACCCTGAACTTATTTTAAAAGAAGTAACAGGAGAAAAAAACAACATAGTAGCATGCTCCAGAAAAATCCATCTAAAATGTGGAAAGAATAACCTTAACATAATTCTAACATATCCTAACACTATCCTAACATAAGTATTATAAAATAATAAAATTAAAATCCCTAATTAAAGTGGTTTATAAGAAAAACGGAGTTCCTTTGAATAAAAAGTTGAGCCTATATTTTATTATATGTGCAGCGACCATTTTTTCGCAAGATTCAACAAAGCAAATTTCAATAAACCTGCCATCTGGTATAGATATTGACCTTAAAGGAAAGGTTGAATTCGAGTTTGTTGATGTTGAAGGCGAAGGTGGGGCAATAAATAGCACTGAGTTTCTTCAAAAAATTCAAACAAGAAGTCCATACGCAAGGATCGATAAGGCGGTTCTAAACTTTAAAATATTGTATTCTGAGAACATTTCTTTCCGGTTTGGTTTGCGATTTGATGACGATAATGCATACGTTGATAAAAGCTACTTACTATTTCAAAACCCTGGTTCTAAGTTTGAAATTGGAAGCAATAGACCTGCAATCGCAATAAATAGAGAAATTGAAGGATATCCACTTATTGGAACAGCATTCTGGAAAGGGCGTCAATACCATATAGATTACGAAAAACAACTTTCAATTATGGATATGAAACTAGGGGGCTCTGTTGCACTTAAAAGGCCTCTTGCCTTCGACGCTCCAGCTGAAGATGACTCATATCCTATGCTTGT
>FUFK010068472.1_pt1 | contig 61300 bp, 60 predicted proteins | sample 1021851 | NCBI WGS metagenome assembly FUFK01 (sample SAMEA51879418, study PRJEB19060) | metagenome
TCTGTTGAGCAACAGGCACTTAATAGTGTTATTGCAAAGAAAAAGGTAGAAGAACAAGAAAAACAAATACGCGAGCTAGTTACATGGGCTTATGGGGTAGAAACGTATAAAGAAATGATGCAGATGCGCCGAGAAATACGAGCTAAACGTGAGCGAATAATTTACAAACAACGGCGAAGGCAACGCAGGATGTTAGATGTGTCGGCAATTATTATTGGCTTAATGATTTCTGGTGGTGTTATTTTCGCAACAATCTCATTAATTAGGAGTGTTTAATGAAAAAGCTTGGTGTTGTTTTATGTTTTTTGTTGGGCGGTTGTGCTTCTGCAACGACTGAGTACTATGAGGCTGTTACAGCGGCAGCAAATGCTAATGCGGCGGCTTCCCAGGCTAAGTTTGACGCGCTTTCAGCTATTGCAGCGGCTGGGGATGGGCAGGCGGCTAGTGCCGCAGTGATGGCTTTGGCACTAACTCAAACACCAAGCATAAGTCCTGTGCCGCAACAATCGCAAGCTATTCAGTGGGCTAGCATCTTGGCGGCTCCGCTTACCAGTTTAGGCATGGCGTGGGTACAATCTGATGCTTCTAAGACTATGGCAAAGTACAACGCTGATGTAAGCCTTGCTCGTGTAGCGGCTACATCACAAAGCAATGCAACCTTGTATAGCACCTTTGCAGATATGAGCCAAGCAACCGCAGATGTCGGCATTGCTGGGCTTGGAGCGGCAGGATCAGCACCTGATTATTCAGACTTTATTGATGGCATGGTCACACTAGGGACCGCAGGCATTACGGGCGCAGTTGATTTAGGCGTAGCAGGATTTGGGGCTAATACAGACATTGCTACAGCAGGCATGGATGGCATTGTGGAGCTAGGCAATGCTGGCATTACTGGAGTAACAAACGTTTCTCTTGATGCATTTGACGCAATACTAAACCTTGATACAGGCAACAATGCATTGCTTGAGGGCGTATGGACAAATTATACGACTTCCATTGAGCAAATTATTAGTGATGTTCCTCGTGTTTGTCAGACAACAACAAATGCAGATGGCGAATTAGTGTTGGTATGTGATTAATGGCTGATGAAGGCTTGAAACAAGTAGCAGATACCGTATCAGTTGCGACAGGCGTTGGCGCATTGGCTGGTGTGTTGCCTGCCATTAGTGCGTTGCTGACGATTGTTTGGATGTCTATCCGAATATGGGAAACGGAGACTGTTCAACGTATTTGTGGGCGAGGTAAACCGTAATGTTGCAAGCATTAATAGGACCGATAGCTAACCTTGCATCTGGCTATCTAAGCAATAGGCACGAGCAAGCCCAGGCTAAACATCAAGCCAAACTACAGGTAATACAGAATGATGCCGATTGGGAATCAAAGATGGCGGCGGCTTCAGCCAGTTCCTGGAAGGATGAGTTTTGGACTATCGTGCTTGCCGTCCCTCTCTTCTGTCTTGGTTATAGCATTGTCGTTGATGACCCCGATATTCTTATTAGGGTTTCTGATGGTTTTGATGTGTTGGCTTCTCTTCCTGATTGGTATCAGTATTTATTGTTTTTGGCAGTATCTGCGAGCTTTGGAATCCGTGGTGCTGACAAGCTGATGAAGCTCAAGGGAGGTAAATAACCTATGCGTGAGCTTGGTGATACACAGCTGCCTGCTACTGGACCTGTATTGACTAACCCGAGAAACCCTAGAAATACAGGATTGTTTCAGGGTTATGGTGGCAATCAAAACATTTTAGAACGCGAGGGCGCTGATCCGTCAAACCTGAAAGCTGCCATAACTGCATCCGATATGCCAAGTGGTCAGGACATGGTGGATAAGGTCACCCCTGAGAATGTTTCAGAGTTAATTGATTTATTAAAAGCTCTTGGTGTTATAGCCCCAGAGTTTGATCCTAATAGTTTNGGTGGNGCTGGACAGACNCCTTCTCTTGAAGAAATGTATGCCCGACTTTTGGACATGTATAACAATGCTGTTGGTGTTCAATATGGAGATCCTGGAGGCGCAGGCACCGGAAGCGATGATAGCGGAACAGGCACAGGCCCATTAACAGATGACGATGGAAATCTTCTTGTAGATGATGATGGTAACTTGATATTTGGCCCTGTTATTCCTGGTGTAACCCTTCCTAACTTTGATAATACTGGCGATGGTGGCGGATCAGGAGGAGAAGAAGGTAGTGAGGCCGGTGCTAGTGATGATGGTGGTGCTGATGACGGTGGTAGCGACTCTGGTGGTGANANTGGTGGTGAAGGNGGAGAAGGAGNGGAAGNNNAGCAGCAATTTTATGAGGTTGATGAAGACGGCAATGTNTTTNTTGTGGATTANGAAGATGAAGACGGATTTTTTGATGAAAACGGTTTCTGGCAGGGCGATTTAAGAAGAATTGGAAATTTAAATGACGATGTTGATGCATGGTGGAAAGAGATATTTNANCCAGGAGGNANNTANGNTGAGCANGGAGNGNTTATAACNAGTCCTGAAGATGATNNTGATNCTGACGATGACGATGGCGATGATGATGGTNTTNAGCCAGATCCTNNTCTTTTTGGNGGTNCTTCTCCTACTGATNCTGGNCCTCCTGTAACCGGCGGTCCTAATCCACCTTCAGTGGGTGGGGATGATGGGGGAGGTACTTTTGGCACGGACCCTAATACTGGTGAACCTCAAACAGGTGGTCCCCAGCCACCTGGAGGGGNNGNAGNNGNTGGTGACGGAACNACNGATNATGGCNNNNANACTGGNGGTGGCGGTGATGATGCTGGCGGCGGTGATGGCGGTAGTGATGATGACGGCGGGGGCGGTGATGGTGGTGGAGATGGCACTGGCACCGGCGATGGCACTGGCGATGGTGATGGTGATGGTGATGGCGATGGGGACGGCTTGGGGCAACTTGAAGAGCCACCAACATTTGATGCAGACAAGCTTACTGTAAATTTACCTTTTGTTGTTCCAGATCTTTATGATGTTCCTCAACAGCGTGGAATGTTTTTATCACAAATTGGACAGCCAGACTCTAGTTTAATGTTGGATGATTTTTTTGTAAGACAAATGAATCGTAAAGGCGGAATGTTGGTATGACGTATTTAAACTTAGTTAATAATGTGTTGCGTCGATTGCGTGAAGATACTGTTACTACTGTATCAAATAATACCTATAGCACTATGGTTGGTGACTTTGTAAACGATGCAAAAGAAATTGTTGAGTCAGCTTGGGATTGGTCAGCTTTGCGAACAACATCAGGATCTCCACTTACGATTGAAACATCCGCTGGAGATTTTACTTATTCACTTACTGGTAGTGGCGATAAAGGCAAGGTGTTAAATCTTATCAATGATACGTCCAATCTGATGATGGAGTATCAAACGCAAAATTGGTTTGATGATAAGTTTTTGATTCAAAATCCAGCATCTGGTGCGCCTGAGTACTACACCTATAATGGCGTTGATACCAATGGCGATACTCAGATTGATGTTTATCCCAAGCCAGATGGTGTTTATTCTCTTAAGTCAAGAATTGTTATTCGCAAGACAACACTTACGAATGATACTGATACCTTAGCTATACCTAGCACCCCTGTAATTCATTTGGCTGTAGCTTTACTTGCAAGAGAGCGCGGTGAAACTGGTGGAACCTCTACAGCAGAATATTTTTCTATTGCTGATAAGTATCTTTCTGATGCTGTTGCACTGGATGCTCAAAAGCACCCTGAAGAAACAATTTTCTATACACCATAGGAGTAGTCGTGGCATTACCGTTACAAAGCATTGACCTGATTGCTCCTGGGTTTAAGGGATTAAACACGGAGGATTCGCCTCTAGCACAGGATCCTGCATTTGCAGAGGTTGCTGATAATGCTGTGATTGACAAGCGTGGTCGAATAGCATCTCGAAAGGGTATCAATGTTCTTACAACAAACAAAACCGTCTTAGGAGCTGATTATTTACATAGGGTTCATCAGTTTTATGACGATTCTGGCAATGAAGTAATTTTTAGCACTGGCAACAATAAAATAATGACCGGCACAACCACACTGGTTGATGTAACTCCTGGCTCATACACAATAAATGCCAATAACTGGAAGATTGTCAACTTTAACAACAAAGCATATTTTTTCCAGAGAGGTTTGGAGCCACTTGTTTATGACAACGCAACTGGGTTGCGGACATTTGGCACAGTTACCGGCACAACAACACCGGCCACTCTTAAGTGTAATGAGGCTATAGCGTCTTTTGGACGTTTGTGGATAGCGGATAATGCATCTGAATCTCAAACAGTGTATTGGTCTGATTTGTTGGATGGGGTTGACTTTACTGGTGGCTCAAGCGGTTCCATAAACGTATCGAAGGCTTGGCCTGATGGACATGATGTCATTGTTGGTCTTGTTGCCCACAATAATTTGCTTGTTATTTTTGGTGAGCATAGCCTTTTGGTTTATCAGAACGCCGATACTCCTGCTGTAATGAGCTTGGTTGATACTGTTTCTGGCATTGGCGGCATTGACAGAGGGTCAATACAGTCAATGGGTACAGATGTATTGTTTTTGTCTGATTCTGGCCTACGAAGCCTTGGTAGAACAATACAAGAAAAATCATTGCCACTGTCTGATCTAAGCAAAAATGTAAAAACAGACTTGATTGTCCTCGTTACTGGCGAAACAGACCCAATTCAATCTATATACAGCCCTGAAAACTCATTCTATTTACTTTGTTTTCCAAGTCAGCAAACTGTGCTGTGTTTTGATCTTAAGATTAAGCTAGAAAACAATGCTTATAGGGTTACTAGATGGACATCTGTTAAGCATAAATCGTTTGCAAGGGACAAGGATGGGACACTGTATATAGGGTCTACAGATGGAATAGGCAAATATGATGGGTATAAAGACAATACTTCTCCATATCAGTTTAGGTATACAAGTCCTGGTCTTACATTTGGTAGTCCCAGTAGAACAAAGCTTGTAAAAAAGATCAGACCTACGTTAGTTGGGTTAAATGATGGAACGGTGTTTGTTAAATGGGCATATGACTTTAGCACCGCATTTACAAACTATGAGATTAACATTGGAGATCAAAATCCAGCATTTTTTGGCACAAGTGAATATGGTGTTGGTACGTTTACTGGGGGTTTGTTAGTAACAAGAACATCTGTGCAGGGCAGTGGCAATGGTGCTGTTGTAAGCATAGGGCTTGAATCAAGCATCAATGGTGCTGTTTTATCAATACAGGAAATTAACGTGTTAGCGTTGGTGGGCAAAACAATATGAGTAATTACAGCAAGACAACAAACTTTGGTGCTAAGGATACATTGCCCTCTGGCGACAGCGCCAAGATTATTCGAGGTAGTGAGTTTGATACGGAGTTTGATGCAATAGCTGTTGCATCTGCAACAAAGTCCGATCTTGCTTCGCCTACATTTACGGGAACCGTAACGGTGCCAAACCTGTCAATTACAGGCAACTTGGTTGCCAACATAGGAAGCTCTGATACCGTCACGATTGATGGAGGAACATACTAATGTCTATCTTTAGTGACATTGCTGGATTAGCAGCAATAAATGCAGCTTACAATAAGCTAGGTAATATTGGATCAAAGGTTTATTCTGATGCAAATGCACTTGCTGGAAGCCTTAGAGGTCAATCTGCTTTTAAACCATTTACTGTTACAAGTGGTGTTACCAGATCGGATATAGATGTTGATCGTTTAGGAAATGTATCTTTAGATGTCGGGCCTATTGATACAGCCGCAGATATTCAAGATCGTCTTCTGAGTGAAGGGCTGTTTAATATTGGCCCTGCTTTTGGTTCAGGCAATGTAGGCTTTCTTGGCCGTGATTTTCTTGATCGCTCTACTCCCGAGCTTGATCGAAATTTGCCAACTCTAAACATTACCAATCAGGTAGCCAGAGATAACTTAACAGCGGCCCGTGGCCTTCTTAGAGAAGCTGAAATGAGCCCTGTGGAAAGAGAGCAGGCTATTTTTGATCGTATTCGTGCGGCTCAATCTCCAGAAGAGGAACGACAGCGGTTACAGCTAGAAGAGCGCCTTGCTTCTCAGGGTAGGCTGGGTGTTTCAACCAATCTTTATGGTGGCACACCAGAGCAGTTGGCACTTGCCAAGGCGCAAGCAGAGGCACGAAATAACGCAATGATCCAGGCTATGGGTCAAGCTCAAGCTGAGCGGGAGCTAGCTGGTCGTTTAGGTACGCAGTTTTCAACTACAGGTGCTGGTTTGGGGCGAGCAGCAGAGGATTTAATAACAGGTCGACAAGCGCGTGGGCTTCAATTAAGTCAGGCAGGGCTGGGGATGCTAACCGGCCAACAGTCGCTTGATACAGAGCAATTAAGAAGAGCCCTGGCGGCAACACAGGGTGCGTTTATTCCTCAGTCAGCGGCTCTTGACGTTCTTCAGGCGGGGCTTACTGTTGGTGGCATGGCACAACAGGCTCAACAGTTTGGTACTGGATTATTTGGTGAGGCTGCAGTTAGTGGGCTTGAAGGGCTACTTGCTTCTGCACAAGGACAGGCTGATCTTCTTGGTGAAATTGGTGCTGGGGTATTAGCTGCTGGTGCTGCTAGTGATGACAAATCGATTTTTGGTTTTTCTGACATCAGACTTAAAGAAAATGTGAAGTTTGTTGGCAAAAATCAACAAGGTTTTAATATTTATAAGTGGGATTGGAACGACAAAGCTAATCAGCTTGGGGAATTTGGCTCTGATGTTGGGGTATTGGCTCAAGAGCTTCTTGAAACGCATCCTAAGCGAATACGCTTGCATGACAGCGGATATTATCAAGTTAACTATTCTGGTATTTGGAGATAAATCATGGCAAGAAGTTTTGGATCGCCTATTCCTAGAGCATCTCTTCCAAATTTGAGGATTCAGGGTGGCCTTTTGAGCCGGATGGCAAGTCCATCATTTGCACCATCAGTTGGAAATGCTTTTACCGCTGCACTGCTTGGCGTTGAACGTAGGGAGCGCGAAGCAGAGGATAGATCAACTGAAGAAGCAAGCATAGAGCTTTTGCGTAAAGCTCAAGTTGCACAAGAAACAGGCGATATGCGGCTTTTAAATGAAGTTCGCGCAGACTTTGATGGAATGCTTACAGGCACTAAAAGTAAAAAAGCTCGTGAGTTAATTACTGAGGGCATTAGCACGATTGATCAGCAGCGTTCAGCGACTAAATCACAAGCACAAACCAATACTGCAATGTCTATTTTAAATACAGAAAAAGCACTTGAGCAGTTTAAAGATGCTGATGCTCGCAGGGCGGCTGGTGAACTTGTAGAAGTGGCGCCGTTTGAAGAACGACAACGCAGAGCGCTTGAAGAACGCCTTGCTATCCTGAAGCAGGATCCAAAAGCCGTTACTGAGGCATCAACAATTCAATACAACACTGAATTAACTGCTTTAACTAGACAAGAAAAACTTAGGGATGGAAGAGGAAAAGCTGTTGTTGCGGCTTTGTCATCTGCTCAAAAGGGGTCGGAGCGTTACAATCAAATTGTTGAGCAGGCTAATAAGCTAGATCTGGGCAAGTTTGTTAAAGATTTTGAAAAAACTCAGCTTGAACTTGAAAAGCTAGATATTGAAGTTGCAAAAGCAAGAGATGAAGACCCTAGAAAACCTCTTACTGCAGAGCAAAAAGAAAGACTTGCGGCAACTGGTTACAAGTCAAGCGGCGATCCTGCTCGTGATCGAAAAGAATTTATACGTTTGATTGAGGCGGAGGCGAAAGCTGCGCGAGATATTGCCTTGCGTAACATAACAGAAGTTTCTGGTGGCGAAGCAAGAGCGCTTGCTAGACAGGCATTACGAGACATACAAAGAGAGCCTGGAGCAGATTTATCATTAAATCTTTTTGATGATCTTAGCGAAGAAATTGACGATCTTTCTGATGAGAAATTGCAAGAGCTTTACGATTTGTCTGAAGGCAAAACGCGTGTAGAAATAAGGCAAATAGCTGTTGATTGGGTAAGAAACGAATTTTCAGATGAGTTTGAAGATATGGTTCAGTTTCAAGAAAACGAAGCCAGGGAGCTTGATGAGGCGCGTGATGCGGTTGATGCTGTTATTGCGGCAACAAATGCAAACTCTGGCGCTAAACCGGGAGACGCTAACTACAGAGATCCAAACGATCCTCTTGTTAGAAGTGCGGCACTTGAAAGATTGAAGGCTGATGCACGTAAACAGCGAGCAGCAGCACAAGCCCAAGGTGTTGGCGGTAGAGCTCTGTAATGAGCGTTGACGATTTTGTTGTTCCGCAAAATGCTCTTGATGAGTACACGCAACCATCGCGGTTAAGGCAAGATGATTTTGTTGTTCCGCAAGACTCAATTGATCTTATTGGCAAAAGCATTGAGCGCGATAGAGAAGCTGGCAAAGGATTGCTTGTTGAATTTGGCGAGGGCGTAACTTTTGGCATGCTTGGCGAGTTGGCTTCATTGGCAAAAGCCGCAACATCAGACAAAGAATATGCTGAAGCTAAAAAAGAATACGAAGATGCTCGCAAAAAGTTTAAGAAAGAAAATCCTGTATTGGGCCAATATGCTTTGCCATTAGAAATTTTAGGTGCAATACCAACAGGATTTGCTGTTAGCAAAGCTTTGACAAAAGCTGGATTAAGTTTGGCAGAAGGTGCTGCAATAGAAGGCGGTTTTTATGGATTTGCAAGCGGTGACAAGTTTGAAGAGCGTGTTACTGGTGGTCTTATTGGCGGGTTAGCTGGACTAACTCTTGGCAAAGTTATTGATGCGGCAATAACGCCATCGTCCGCTGGTGGGTTAAAAACCAAAGCCGATGACATTGCTGATGAAGCTGAAGCGATTAATGATCAGGGTCAGTTAAGAGCTATACAGGAAGCAGAAGATCAAGCTGTTTACAAAGAAGTAGACAATCCTCAATACACCAGAAAACCTTTGGCTGAAGCTCAGACAGCTGGTGAGTTATGGACAGGGTTAACTGGCGCACTCAAAAACTTTTACGATGACAAGCTAACCGGAGTTTCTGACAGGCTTATGCGGCGTGTTAGCATGGATGTTGGTGCTAGATACCAACGTGCCGATGAAAGTGCGCTACGCGTTATACAAAAAGATCTGGGGGATCTATCTGAAGCCCTTATACCTGTAATCAAAATTATCAACGAAAGTGATCGAGCAAAGGGCGTTATGCTGGATTTTGCAGCTGGCAACCTGGGCAAGACATTTGATGAATCTGTAGCTAGATTACAATTTGAGCTTCGTAAAGACTTAAATGCTGAGAATTTTGAGTCTTTAAGAAGATACTTGGTGTACTCCAAAGGAAAGAATGCCAAGTTAAATAAAGATGTTTTTGGTGCAGAGTTTGATGATATTACATATCTGCATACTCGAAACACTGCTGCCCGCCAGAGGATGAAAGAGCAGGGCAGAACCGATGAGGAAATTGAAGCATTATTTGAGGATCGCGCATACTTAGAAAGAACTCGTGGGCGATACCTAGATACAAGACCTTTGCAAAAAACAATAGGTCCAGATGGGGAGTCTATAGTAAAGAAGCGACCTACCCCTTCTGAATACGATAATCCAATTGTTTCTGATATGCGCCGTATATTTAAGATGGAGCGCCTTAATCAAATCCAACAGAAGTTTGGCGTAAAAACTGAGGATTATAGAAATATTCTAAGAGGTCAGCGCGTTCAATCTATTATTCGAGAAGAATTTGAAGCTGGTGGTGTAGCAATTCCTGCTAGAGAGGCTAGAGAAATAGCCATGAAGGAGTTTGTTACTTTGACACCAACTGAGTTTATGGATGCATTTTCTTATACGCTGGCTCAAAAAGGTATAAGTCAGGAAGGTGCTGATTTTGCTAGACGGCAAATTTCTCAGGCTCTTATAGGCCAGAACAGCGCACCACACCCCCTCATTCAAGCTGCTAACTCCCTTGCTTATTCACTTACGCTTGCTGGTCCCTTATCCGCAGTTCTTAACCTTGCCGATATTCCGTTGCTAGGTGCTAAGTATGGTGGAAGTGCGCTTAGAGAAGGCATGAAAGCTACTGTTCCAGGTAAATTTAAAAGCGTCCCTAATGCAGACCTGGACGCTATGGGCCTGAACAATCAAACATTTGGTGAGTTTGTAAATATCATCAATGACCAGCTAGGTGACACTAGCACCTGGATGACTTCAACAGCAGAAAAGATGCGAAACACTGCTGATTTTCTTATGCGTAAATCTGGGTTTGCTGCGTTTGACAGGATCGGTAAGCAGGGTGTTATGCGTGGTGTATTGAAAAGCGCGGCTGATGATGCAGAGGCTGGGCGACTTGCTGATAACTGGAGCTTTTATTTTAACCAAGCTGAGCTAGATGTTATTGAAAGCCAACTTAAGCGTCATGGTCAGGATTGGAGGAAATACACAGGCAAAGGCAAGGAACTTATTGAGGAGTTAATGTTTGCTGGTCTTGGTCAGCAGCAGCTGATTAGTGCGGCAGGCAGACCAGCAGCATGGGCTAGGCATCCTAATCTTAGGCCGCTGTGGGCATTGCGTGGCTTTGTAGTTAAACAGCAAGCACTAGCTTTGCGCGAGGTTGTTGACAATATTAAGGCTGGCAAGCCTGAAAAAGCAGCACAGTTCTTAGGGCGTTATGCTGCCTATGGTGCTGGTGGTTATGCAGTTATTAATGAGGGCCGGCAGTTTATATTTGGCGACGGAGAAGCATCGTTTGGTGGCCTCGCCAGAGGCTATGGCGATGCATGGGCGTCACTGCTAACCGCAAACACGCTTGGTCTTAATGATTACCAATTTGGAAAGATCAAAGAAAACGGAATCATGCTGACGTTTGCTCAAGGATTATTGCCAATTGCAGTTACCAGACCATTTGATATTGCTGGTACAGCTATTGGTGTAGCAGATAGAGAATATCCAGTAGCCCGACTTGCATCCGAGCTACCGTTAGTCAGGGATGTTGGTCGTATTACTAGGAATGTTGGCGAAAAATTTAATATTGATCCTTTACAAGACGTAGGCGGCATGCTTACTCAAAAGCGACTGCCGGATGAAGACTAATTCCAACTAATAATTTCATAGGTTGGATCAGCCTCGGCTTTTCTGAACTCTGCTCTGTAGTGATTGCTTATTTCTTTTCGCAACAGCTTGTTAGTTTTTAGAATGGCATTGGCTTTTTCGCGCAATATGTCCATGTGACCCCCGCCCCAGGTCTTGAGCAGGAAGTCGTGGAACTCTATCGGGTTAGCTGTAAAGTATCTGTGGTGGTATCGACATAGCGTGATAGCATTGTCCATGCTCCACCTGACAGACTTCTTGGCCCTGCCGTAGATGTGAGCGCAGTCAGTGCCTTCCCCAAAACAGTACATACAACGGTGTTGATCACGATGCCGAACACACTTGCTAAACCAATCATCACACGCTTCTCTTTTAACTCCCATCTTGCCTCCTTATTCTCCACAAAAACATGGGATTGTTTCGTCTAGCCCAAAGTCAAAACTTTCCTGGCTGGTCGCAATTACTTTCATGTCTGCATAGGATGGATGATCTCGTCGGAAGTAAGCGCCTTTGCCTACTTTAGCTGACAGTAAAGCCTCTGTTTCTATCCACCAATCTGCTAGATCTGGCCGCTCTCTAATGATCGCTAGTTTTTTTCCAGCACCCTTAAGAAAGCATAGGTCACAGTTACCCCAATCAGTAGTTCCGCGATTATTAGGCAGTTGTAAGTCGAAAGGCTGTTGCTTCCAAAAGTCGTAAATGTCCTCTTTTGTAATGCCGTCAAGCCACAGAGGTAAATATCGTTCTTGCCCACTTTCTATTGTGCCGTGCATTTTTGCAGCTCGCCTTTCTTCATCTGCACGAATACCGATAAAAGCGGTAAATGGCATAGGAAAGTTAATAGTTTCGAGAAAAGTTCTAATTGCTCTTATTTTTAGGTCTTGCGTACAGAATCTAGCAACAGGGTTTGGGGCATATCGACGAGCAATAACTAGCTCGCGGAACGGCTCGCCATTTCTAGATGCTGTTTCGTAGTCAACTATTTTTGTTTCGTAAAGGTACTTAGCTTTATGATCTTCCGGTGCTCTGGTTGTTCTGCGTTCTAGCCAGGTAATTTTTACACCCCAGTGATCTGCGCATTGCTGCACAAAATCAAGAGTTTCTGGCATCTCTCTGCCTGTATTGGCGAAAACAACCTTAGCTTCATTGGGCAGGCCATTGTTTTCTACCAAAGTGCGGTAAAGCATATAGCCGCTAGTACGCCCTCCACTGAAACTAATACATGTTGGCCCTGTAATTTTATATGGGTTCATCAGGATCTCCATGTGTGACTGAGCTTGGAAATGGCACAAGTATTTCTTTATGCTCTACAAGCCATTTGACAAGCACCTCAGCCGCTTCGCTAAGCTGCCTACCCGACAGGCCTGTTGTAGACTTTTTATCGTACATGGCTTTAATGATGGGCTTGTACAGCATTTCTTTTACAAGGACCTCAGTGAACGGCACTTCGATTTCTTCATTGAACGGGTGGGTTGCAGAGTAGCCAGCATCATTTAGTTGTTGAGCCATTTGCCGAAACCATAAGTGCATTGCATTATTTTGTTTTTCAGTACGTCCTGCAGCCTTGATTGAATAAAGGTGATGCTCACCTTGCTCTAGCGCAAGAGTTGCAAAGGCTACAAAGAAGTCTAGTTTTTCTTTGTGGTCAACTAACCATTGGTGTCCATCTGTCACATTACACTCCACCATTCGAGAACCTGGAATGCCACAGCCAACGCTGTGACTCCGATTAAAGCAACGATATGCTCGCCTAAATTACTCATATTAGAATGCCCAGAATGCCCGCTTTGCCCTGCATGCCCATGATTTAGGGGGCGCAAAGGGGTAAACCGCCCCCCAAAACACGGGCATTACAAGCAATCTGGGCATCCTGGGCATCCTGGGCATCAGAATGTAACCCATTGGTAAAACTTTTTACCGTGGTTACCTCTCCGCTGTAGCTCCAAACTGTTACCTTTTAAGAGGTCTATACAGGTACGCAATGTTTTGCGACTGCAACCGTTTGGGTTTATTTCTTCATCATTTACCAGTGAGAACAGGTCAATTTGAGAATAAAAGCCGCCGTTCTTCATCACGCTTTCTAGCATGATGTATTCATCTTCATATTTAGCTCGTGCTTTTTTGTGGTTGATCTGAGCTTTCTGGCGCCTTTCAAGATCCTCAATGTCATCAGGACTTATAAACTCTACAGAATCCACTGACTCTTCGTAGTTAATTAAGGCTCCTGTTTGCTTATACTTAAAGCCACCCTCAAAGCTGACTTGGCTCCGATCCTTTTCATTGATTACTAAAAGCTCTTGCCATGAAGCAAACTTGTCATTCAGCGGATCGAGGCCAAACATATTGTCTACGTCTGCTTTGAGATCGCCCACGCCCTCATAGATTAGTCTGCCATCCATACTGCGGTGTTTATTACAGTGACCAAGCAGTATTACTGTGCCACCCTCTGCTGCGAACTCTCGAAATACATGCATGGTTTGGCGCATAGTTTCTTTGCTGAGAACGGGCGCAAACTTTTTGAGGGTGTCACAGATTACAATTTTGCCATCTGCTTCGCCTTCCATCCTAATGTAGCTAAGTAGTCGCAGTGCATCTTCTGTGGTGCGGAGGTTCGGGTCAGGTGAATTAGCCAGTGTTACCATCGTCATGCCATGCTTGTCACCTAGCTTGGCTTTTTGCAGGACGCCGCGAGCACCATCGTCCTCGTTGAAATAGATAACATCAGAGCCTTTTATAAGATTGTTGCGAATAGATTGGAAAAGATTGCCAAGTATCCATACTGTTTTACCAGCACCACTTGGCGCATAAACCAGGCTAACCGTACCGGTGTTTATCATACGCGGGATAACTTCACGTTCTTTTGCAAGCCGCGATTCTAGCTCTGTAATTCTGTGGTTAGTTGCTGCGTTCTTTAATCTTTGTAGTGCTGATGCTGTAGGGGTATGTGCTGCTCCGTTTATTTGATTGATAGTATTTGGTTTTGATCGTGACTCTTCAGCGCAATACGCTGCCCAATCGTCTTGCATTTGACTCCCCTTTTGCTCGACGTGAACCTTTAACTTTGCACTCTTGGAGAATATCTGTCAATCAATTATGTTACCTTTCTTCAATAATTTAATGTTGTTTAATATTGTCTAATATGGTTTAATCTCATCAAGGTCAAGCATAGGAGGGCCAAATGAAAGCAAACAAGGACAAAGGTGAGGTTGAGATTCATGGCAAAGTTTACTTAACTGTAGCCAGACGCATAAAAGATTTCCGTGATTCGGAGCATTACAAAGGTTGGTCAATCACCACCAAAAGAAAAGTTACCACTGGCTCTTTAGTTGAGGTCAGAGCGGTAATCAAAGATGAAACTGGTAGAGTTATTGCCACGGGAATGGCAGAAGAAGATCGAGCCTTTGGCAAGATCAACAAAACATCTGCTCTTGAAAATGCCGAAACGTCAGCAGTTGGTAGAGCGTTAGCGTTCCTGGGCTTAGGTGGCAGTGAGATCGCCAGTGCGGATGAGGTGTCAAATGCCATCGTCCATGGATCTGCTAAAGATTCAGTCGACCCCATTCTTAATCACAACAAAGCTTTGGCTGCTAACTTGTCAAGTGTTTACTACATCAAAGAGTCCATTGCGAGACAGGATATGCTCGCAGTAGCAGAAGGGTGGAATGAGTTAGATAACAGCACCAAAGAAGCATTGTGGTTAGCCCCCACCAAAGGTGGCATCTTTACCACAGAAGAGCGTCAGGTATTAAAGTCTGATGAATTTTTCAAAGCGAGGAAAGAAGTAGCATGACAGAGGAAAAGAAGAAACAATTTACCGAAGGTTTGATTGTTAAAAAGCCTAAGGAAAATGATCCGTCATTTGTCAAAATGCACATCTCGATTATGTGCAAAGATTTTTGGGACTGGGTTAAAACTGTCAAAGATCCAGAAGATGATTGGATCAACATCGAGGTCAAGGAATCAGGGAGAACTGGTAAGTGGTATGGTGAGCTAAATACCTGGCGACCTGACAAAGATACTGGTGACACACAAAAGTCAGCAGCGGAGCTTGCCGCATCGTCCCAGGATTCCATGCCAGATTGGATGAAGTAACGCCATGCTTGACTCTCATGGCATTTTTGCCCCGCTCGGCGGGGCTTTTTTTAAGGAGAAGTAATGATTAACGACGAAGATAGACTATATCCAGCTGAATCTGTGGGTAGTGGTGAGGAGTGTTTGTACTACCGTACTTTGTTTGAGATTTTCAAGGTTTATACAACGCCTAAACTCAAGCGTGTTCTGGAGGCCAATAACATCAAGTATATGGTGGATGGAAAGGGTAAACCTTTTGCTCGCCGTGAGGATGTGTACGGCTCTAGGGGGTCGGAGACAACCCAAACTCCAGCCGCTCCGGAGGAGCCAGTGCCAACTGAGACACCGCTAGTCGATAGGGTGGAGTCAATGTAGCATCAGCACCGTGCCAAAATCTGCGGCTAACGTGCCAACGGAAAGTGCGGCGATTCTGTCCATCGGGACGCCGCCAACCGACTCAATCAGGCTAGGAGTGCAAGCCCTGGACAATCTGTTTACTCTTTATCGAGTCGTTTAGCCATGATGTCAGCAATTTTACTATCTTTAGCTCTAGTAAATTCTGTATCTGGCGGGGTATGTGAATCAGCAATTGTCGAGCCATACTCATTTAAAATTTCTGCTCCAATGCACTCCCATATAAAGTCTAACGCTGTTCCTGGTAATGTACATTCTAACGTTATTGTTGAGCCATCTTTAAGATGGATGTCAACATACGGCTCTTTAACATTTGCTGCATGGCTAAGGTATAAAATTGAGTCAACATTGACATAGTAAAATTTTTCTACCTTTGCATGGTCTATATAAGCAGTTCGAATCCGGATATATTTTGACATATCAGTTTACCTCCGCTAAGAACTCTTCACTTGTTTCGTCTATTACACCATCTTTGTAAGTACCCTGGAAGAAGCCACCTTCATCTACATAGCTGGCTGTTACGCTCAGTCCCATATCAACTAACTTTTGCCACACTGGAACGGGCGGAGCCCAGGCAGTCCAGCATTCAAAAACAAAAGAGTAAACATCGTCCTCTTTTGCATGACACCACCAAAATCTATCATCTTCATTCCAGCTGCGATCAATGATAGTTGAATCACATATATCCCATTTTGTACCCCAGTGATTACAACACCACTCATACCAATCAGCATGCTTTTCAAATGGCATGGGGATTACAGTTTGTAAAAGATTCCCGTGTTCAACTGCATGCTCCAAAGCATAAATTGCTTTTGCAGGCCCACTGATAGTCACAGTTTGGTCGCAATGATTAGGCATCACACTTCTCCTTTCTTAGTTCATCTAGATCAGCTGACAGGTAACGAATTGCAGAAAAAACAATATCATCATGGACAATATGTCTCCGATTTTCATGCTCATAAGAATGGATCTTATTGCTGTCATGCCCATCCATGCAGGCTTGTTTTAACTTCCGCCATTTGTCTGTCGTGGAAATAGTTTTTCGCAGCCGTGCTGAAACTGAAGTAATGCAAAGATCCTTCAAAAAGGCTTCGTGTTTTTTATCCATGCTCGCAACTCCCTTCGTAATGTTTTGTTGATTGATGGTCGAGCCAGTTTTCAATGCAGTACTCACACCAGTATGCATCAGGCCCATCTTCTACTACATTGGCAACATTGAGAACTTTGCAATCCTCAGGTGCTTCTTTACATGAATCGCATATTGTCATCAGTAATTCTCCAGGTCGGGACGACGGTCCCAAAATAAATCTTCGATAGCATCTAAGTTAAACAGGTGCTTGATGTCTTTAGCTGGAAATGCGCCATCCTGCACAATCCGGTCTATTTGCATCAATGGTGGTTCATCTTTCGTGCCTGCCTCAATGTAGACCTCAACTGTTACGCAGCACTCTGCCAAATCCCAATGCAGTTTTCTCGTATGCATTACTCACCCCGCTGATGCTTTACCAATGTTCTAAGACCTTCCAAGTGCACAAGGCCCCAATCAATACCACGGATGATGCCTAACTGCCTATCCCGCTCCGCTAGATCATCAGCGTTGGCTGCCCATGTCAGTATTGCCTCTTCATGCCTACTGGATAAGCGTTCAATAGCCCAATTAATCTGCTCGTAAATACCTTCGATGTTGTCACTCACTGCGTACTCTCCTGCTTCAAAAGCTCTTCGATTGATTTAAAAACAGGGCCGTAGTTACCAATGCCCTGTGAACCCTGCACTTCTGCAATAAAATCATGCAGCCCCTCATAGCAGGGCTTCATGTCATTCGCCGTACACCAATTGAAATATGCACGGCACAATGTCCTTGGATAATAGACTTCTGAGTTATCAGTCATTCTTAGGTCCAGCTTGAATCTTCTTCGCCACCCCAAGCGCAATCGCGAGGCAAGACACCATCCTCATAAGCATCACGCAATTCCTTTTCGTAATCAGGCACAAGCTCCTGTTCAATATTGCTTATCAAAAACGAAAGGTCGCGTTGAGTCATTGCCATCTGATCACTCAGAGCAGTCCGTGACAGCCAGGTATGAGCATCCACCAATGCTTTCCTTGCCCGCTCCAGCTTGTCACTGTGCGTCAGGTCACTGCCACTTGGCATAGTTGGGCTAGCTGAATAGGGGAAAAGACTACGCGCAGCCTGCTTTACTACATCAGGATATACTGCATCAGCTGGCCACGTATCGAGAACGTGGTCCCGAACCGCCTGGGCTTCTGCCTTGCACAATTCTGGGCAAACTTGCGTAACATACTGCAAACTAAAATCAGTCATAAGACTCTCCATTTGATTGAAAGAGGCGGGGATCCGGTCCCCCCACCCACTGGATGGGGGCCGGTCCCTGCCGATTCATGCGGCTTTGTCATACTTCCGCATAAGTTGGAACTGCGACATGCAATACTCAAAAGCATTCTTTGCATCGGTCGCAGCAGTGAACAGATACTTGGGATCAGACTTGATTGCCTTCTGCCAAGACTTCAAATAACTCGCATGATTTTTGAGGTCATAAGTTACGCCAAGTTCCGCGCACAAAAACACTGCACAAAGCTCCGCAACAAACTCCTCTTTTGCATAGTCCTCATCACCAAACTTTCCAGTGAGGTCACGGGCTAGTCGCTTTTTATGCCCTGTTGCATGTCCACATTCGTGATAATAAGAGGACTGATGCTCATCATCTGAATCAAACTGTCCTGGTGGACATATCTTTATCGTGTCGGTCAATGGCATATATGAAGGGTTGTACTCTGAATCCTCCAATGTAGTTAGCTGCAAGGCTTCACCCATCTCGTAAGGATTCTCCAACCTCGTGGGTCGAAGCTCTGGCTGCGGTAATGTAATTCCAGTTTGCTCCAAGTTGAAAATATTATACACCTTCATAAACTTGTAACGTTTTTCGGGATCATCTTTGTCTTTACCATTGCCATAGTAAATAGCAGGGGTCGCCGTCTGCCCCTTGAAGTTGCCGCCAAGATCAATAATTTGTTTGGCGGTCAGCCAGTAAGGACTTTTGTACTCATTCTTGAACGCCGACACCATCGTAGTGATTTGATTTGTGCCGGTGTACACATGCTTGCTGATCAAGTTTCGATGCAGCCTTGGGCTAGCCTTCCAGGTTTTGCGCCACGAATCTTCCGACTCCATGGCGCAATCCAGAAGGTCTACAATCTTTGCAAACCTATTCGACATATTAAATCATCCTTACTTTTACATCTGAGTCAGTGACCACGAATCTCAGCTTTTTGTAGTATTTTGCTGCTCTCGTCACAAAATCTGTGTTTGAGAACGTCACACCGAAATCATCGCCGCCAAACTTGTAGCGAGCTTCATCGTAATAGTCGGGATCTTTGGATGGATCGCAGCCTCGGAAATAGAAAACCACTCCTTGTGGTTCGCCCTGTACGTCGAGTATTCCCGCTCCAACATAAGCGCCATGATCTTTGGCTAGATAAAAGTTAGGAATGTTATGCTTTATGATACAATCCGCAAGTTCGCGGGTTTGTGCAACTGAGAGCGTAAGTTGTGCACCCATAATATAAGTCTCCATTTTTGATTGAAGGCGAGCCGTTAAGCTCAACTCTAACGTTATCAAAGTATGGCCACCTTTGCAAGCCTTTTAGAACTCTTCTTCATCATCGATGAAAATAATCTCAGCCTTGGTAACTCGACCATCCTCATTGATTGTGGCAAACACCGGATACTGCCCATCACCCCAGCCAGTTTGCACACAACATCCAACACCTTGATGACCTCGGTTGTAGTTGAAGCTTTTGTGTAACTCGCCATCCATATCGTCGCAGAACTTTGACCAATCGCGCCCAACGTTCTCGGTCCGGTCATCCGGTAGGACATAGCAAGGATCGCCAATCCAACAAAGTCCGGCATCAACACCGACATAACCTACTTGTACTTGCTTATCCATTTCACTTCTCCTCTACTGATAAGGGTGTATTGATTGCCCCTGGGATTCTGCTGCGCAAAGCTTCAAGCTCCTGCAACTCCCGCTTGGTTTTGTTTGGTTTAGCCAACAACCTATCGTGAGCACCTTGGCGTCTGGCTGTACGGTTTTTCTTCCACTTTGCTCTTGCCATAACTATCTCCGAAAAAAGAAACGAGGGTTGAACGCCCCCTCGCAAGAGCAGGGGGGCGTGAAACGCGAGTCAATCTGCGATAAGTTGTCCAAACTCTGAGAACGTGTCGAACAAATCAACAAAGTCCTCTTCATTTAGATGATCATTGTTGGTGGTTACCACATCGTTAGTTGCGTGGACACCATCGTCTTCGTTAATCACAAATATCAATACGGTCTCCATCACTCCCCCCTATCCAGCTGGGTTTTGTCATTGTTACTCACACTCCACCTCCATTTCGTCACCGCCAAATCCCATCTCCACAATCAAATCCGCCAACGGGCTTTCGTTACGCCCCCGTGCTGCTACAAAGTCGTCGTCCGCCACATTCGAGCATTCAAACCCAGGTAGCGGTATCTGCGTGTTGCTGAAAATATCCATAGTCATCACTCCGTAGATGAAAGAAAAAAGGGAGCCGAAGCTCCCTCGATACTTACTTGAGCCGGTTGTCAAACTCAGCCTGCTCACGGTCCTCCTTGGTAACCTGGGTACGCTCTGACTCAGAGATATTCTCCAGGTACTCAAGTCGCTCCCTGAGTCGACGCTGCTCTGCAGCTACCGACTCTTCACACACCACCCAAGCCTGGCGGGTCCCACGCTTGGTGAGCTTAGGCTCGCCAACGCTTGGACCGTCCTTGTGAACAGTTACCCCGAACCTGAGGGTGTGACGTTTCCCGTCGATCATGATCTCGCCATCGAAATACTCGTTGCCTGCCTTGCTTGTTTTCGCGAAAGCGATTCCGCGTCCTTCTTCTAGATTGAGTGCCATGGTGGCCTCCTGTTTGTGATTGATTGGTGTCGTTGCCGACAGGAGTAGAACTCCACCGGCTAGACCTGATTACAAGGGGGTAGTTGAGCGTGAATCGCGGAGGGTCCGCGCGAGGGGGTTTTCGCGTGGAAACCGTTATTCTCGCGGCCCTTGTGGTCAGGGCTAGACTGTGGATTCGTTACGTATGTCAGGCTACGACGGTTACCAATCCAGCACAAACAGGAGACACGGTGTATGGCACGGCTAGAAGGAGGTCGCGGGATTGCGTGCGTAAGCATGCAAGCCACGAGATGCTTTGAGGGTGAGTGGGTCCCAACGGGACACTCGCACCCGTCCGTGCAGCCCTGATGCGCGCGGATAGAAAGCTGCGAAAGTATCGGCGAAGCCGATGCTGTAGCTGCGCTTCGAGGCCCCCGGGAGGGGGCCAGCGCGCAGCGTGGGTAACAAGTTGCCACCCAGACACAAAAAAGGGTAAATTAGAATCCTTATAATCCTTTAACCTCAATGTATTGGCTGATATTCCATATCAGAATTAGTTGCAACCGCGTAGGGGGTTGTACTGGTCTAGAATTAGTATAGGATAGGGGGGGTCGGAGGGCTTAAATGGCCTTTTAATTTTTTAAGGAGAGCTAAAATGGAAACTAAGCCAGAGCATACTGTTGAATATCGCTCTATTGATTACTATTCGATGTGCGAGAAGTCCAAAGCTAAGGTGAAGGCTATGCAGGATGCGGGTTTTACTACCATGCATGACCCTAAGTCTACGCCTGAAGAGACTGAGATCCACAATATGGGTGGTATGGGCAGTTATTCTGTCATTATGATGGGTAAATAATCTGCTAGTTGGTGCTTGCTAACCAGTAATGCTATGGCTGATTTAGGTATTCTGGAGCAGATAGCTGATCATCTGGCAGATATTGCTGATGAGCTAAGAATTTTCAATCAATTTCTAGCGGATATAGATGAGCGAAACGGATTCACAGAGCCATTACCAGCAGCGGAAAGCGGAACTCAAAACGAAGAAGGCGGATAAGCCCTCTAAAAAAGAGTTGGCGGCTAAATCTCCTGGTGGACGGGGCAAGATTGGCCGGCCTAAGGGTGATGCCGCCATTATTAACGAGTATAAGGCTCGTATGCTGGCGTCCCCTAAATCTAGGCGGGTGCTTGATACCATATTCGAAGCCGCTTTAGACCATGATCACAAGAACCAAGCGGCAGCTTGGAAGTTGGTTATGGATCGGATACTACCTGTAGCCGCCTTTGAAAAGGATGTGATACAAAGTAGTGGCAAATCGGCCATCCAAATCAATATCACTGGGGTTGGTGGCGCTGAAATATCGCCAGAACCCACGATAAACCAAACAACAATAGATGGTAATTCCGGTGAGATACTTCAAGATTGAAGAATTTGACTGCCAAGAAACAGGGGAAAATGAAATGAACCCTGAATTTCTTGAAAAGCTCGATGAATTACGGCATGAGTGTAAGTTTCCTTTTACAATAACATCAGGCTACCGCGATCCATCTCATAGCATTGAAGCCAAAAAAGAACATCCAGGGATGCATACTAAAGGCATTGCAGCTGATATATATGTCAGCAATGGCGTAGATCGCTACAAACTACTAATTACTGCTTTTAATATGGGTTTTACGGGGATAGGGGTAGCCAAAACCTTTATTCACGTGGATACTCGCACCAGTCAGCCCGTGGTCTGGACATATCAATAATGCTATATACCAAGCACACTAACGTAACAGGCACCGCAGAGGTGGTACTGTTGACCGTTCCTACGGGGTTTGTGGCCCATATCAGCTATATTTTGGTAGCTAACAACCATGCCTCATCAAATAACTGCTCCATGCACTTTGATGACGGCACAAATGAGCTTCATGTACTAAAAACTAAAGCCATTGCTAGTGATGCCAAGGAAGAGTTCTATCGTGGTGTCTTTGTTTTGCAACCTGGGGATCAAGTCAAAGTGCAAACAAGTGGTGCTGGTGACGTAGAGTTTGCCATCACCTTTAATCTTATGGAAGCTCCTGCAACCTTTGTGAACTTTTCGTGACTCCTGACCAGTTAAATGCATGGCGATTGATACCACGACTGTTAATGCTGGCAATGCTGGTTATGACCTATCGGGTTGTGGAGTGGTTTATGTCGTTACCTGACCCTAATCCTGAGCAGGCTGCACTAGTTTCGGTAATGACAGGTGCACTTACTGGTGCATTTGGTCTATTTTTGGGCAAAAAAGAATAATGGCTGACCTGAATGTACAGCTATTGCCGTGGCAACAGGATGTATATTCTGATCCTACACGGTTTAAGGTAGTTGCTGCAGGCAGACGTACAGGCAAATCCAGGCTTGCCGCATGGCTACTGATTATTAATGGTCTTCAAGCTGACAAAGGCCATGTGTTTTATGTAGCTCCAACTCAAGGCCAAGCCAGAGACATTATGTGGCAAACCCTTATGGAGCTAGGCCATCCAGTTATATCAGGTTCTCACATCAACAACCTTCAGATTAAGCTCATTAATGGTGCAACAATCAGCCTAAAGGGTGCAGACCGCCCCGAAACGATGCGTGGTGTGTCGCTGAAGTACTTGGTAATGGATGAATATGCCGATATGAAGCCTGATGTATGGGAGCAGATACTGCGTCCAGCACTAGCTGACCAAAAGGGTGAGGCATTGTTTATAGGCACCCCTATGGGGCGTAACCATTTTTACGAGCTTTACAAGTATGCAGAGCTTGGTGAGGATGAAACCTACAAAGGATGGCACTTTAGCAGCTATGACAACCCAATATTGGACTCTGCAGAGATTGATATAGCCAAGAAATCTATGTCTAGCTATGCATTTCGCCAGGAGTTTATGGCTTCATTTGAGGCTAGAGGCTCTGAAATGTTTAAAGAAGACTGGGTTAGGATCGGCGAAGACAATAATGATGGCGATTACTACATAGCCATTGACCTTGCCGGCTTTGAAGACGTTAACAAGAAGCGAACTAAGAATACAAACCTAGACGAAACAGCTATTGCAGTAGTGAAGGTTGGTACAGATGGCTGGTTTGTGGAAAATATTATTCATGGCCGGTGGGAACTGAACGAAACCGCCATGAAAATCTTTCAGGCAGTGCGAGATTATCGCCCTGTTAGTGTTGGTATTGAAAAAGGCATTGCAAAACAGGCGGTGATGTCGCCTTTGACAGACCTAATGAAGCGATATGGGATGTTTTTCCGTGTCGAAGAGCTAACNCACGGCAACAAGAAGAAAACNGANAGGGTTATGTGGGCATTGCANGGGCGATTTGAAAACGGTTATGTTACGTTAAANAAAGGAGAGTGGAATAATCGATTTCTTGATCAATTATTTCAGTTTCCAGATGTTTTAACGCATGATGATTTGGTGGATGCCCTGGCATACATAGACCAGCTGGCTCAGGTAGCATACGACTACGAGTATGAAATTGACGACCACGAAATTTTAGATGTGGTATCGGGATACTAATATGGCAGAAGAAATTTACAGCCCAGACCCCATGATGATTCAGCAATCACTTAGCGAGTGGGTCATAACAAAGTGCGAAAGCTGGCGGGATTACTATGAATCGAACTATGAAGACCGTTTTGAAGAGTACTATCGGTTATGGCGCGGACAATGGAGCCCAGAAGATTCTCAGCGAGCATCTGAGCGGTCTAGAATCATTAGTCCTGCCCTTCAGCAAGCTGTTGAATCGAATGTCGCGGAGTTGGAAGAGGCGACTTTTGGCCGTGGAAAGTGGTTTGATATTGCTGATGATTTCACTGATGGTCAAAAGCAAGATGTTTTGTATTTACGCAAGAAGCTTAATGAAGACTTTGAAGCCTGTCAGGTCAGAAAGGCTGTTGCCGAATGCCTTATTAATGCGGCTGTCTTTGGAACTGGCATCGGTGAAGTGGTTATTGAGGAAGTTAAAGAAATGGCTCCAGCGTCAGAGCCAATCATGGGTGGTGACCTTCAAGCGGTTGGTGTCAATGTAACAGATCGTGTTGTTGTAAAGCTAAAGCCTGTCCTTCCTCAAAACTTTTTGATCGACCCTGTAGCTACATCTGTTGATGATGCGTATGGGGTGGCGATTGATGAGTTTGTAAGCAGGCATACAGTTGAGATTTTGCAGGAGCAAGGCGTTTACAAGGAAGGTGTTATTGAGTCTGCAGCTTCTGATACTGATCTTGAGCCAGATCAAGACTTAACAATCTATAACGACGATAAGGTTCGACTGACTAAGTACTACGGGCTTGTGCCTAGAGAGCTTCTTGAGGCTGAAGACGTCGAAGTTGAAGAAGATTCAATGTATGTCGAAGCTGTTGTTGTTATTGCCAATGGCGGCACACTGCTTAAGGCCACAAAAAATCCCTACATGATGGGCGATAGACCTGTTGTCGCATTCCCTTACGATGTAGTTCCAGGGCGATTCTGGGGTCGTGGTGTTTGTGAGAAGGGCTATAACAGCCAAAAAGCGCTCGATACAGAGCTTAGAGCGCGTATTGATGCCTTGAGCCTAACAATTCACCCAATGCTCGCTATCGACGCTACACGGCTTCCTAGAGGGGCTAAGCCAGAGGTTCGTCCTGGCAAGATGATACTGACAAATGGAGATCCGCGTGAAGTTTTACAACCGTTTAACTTTGGTCAGGTCGGGCAAATTACATTCGCTCAGGCTCAGGCGCTTCAAAATATGGTGCAACAAGCAACTGGCGCGGTGGATTCCGCAGGAATTGCGGGACAAGTTAATGGAGAGGCAACTGCTGCTGGGATTAGTATGTCTTTGGGTGCTATTATTAAGCGTCACAAGCGTACTCTGATTAATTTTCAACAATCATTTCTTCTGCCGTTTGTTACCAAGGCGGCTCATCGCTACATGCAGTTCGATCCAGAAAACTATCCTGTAGCCGACTATAAGTTTGTAGCAACCAGTACTCTTGGCATCATTGCTAGGGAGTATGAGGTTACTCAGCTAGTTCAGTTACTGCAAACTATGCAGCAAAACAGCCCAATGTACCCTGTTTTGATTCAAAGCATTATCGACAATATGAACCTAAGCAATCGCGAAGAGCTTATTGCTACGATGCAACAGGCATCTCAGCCGAATCCTCAGGCTCAACAAATGGCTATGCTGGCTCAGCAGGCACAGATTGAGCTTCAGCAGAGTCAAACTAATGCACTAAACGGCCAGGCAGCAGAATCGCAAGCACGAGCCACTAAGATTGCTATTGAAGCAGAGATTGCTCCGCAAGAGCTTGAGATTGATAGAATTAATGCTGTTACAAGAAATCTTAAAGAAGGTGACTCTGATGACAAAGAGTTTGAACGTAGGCTTAAAGTAGCTGATAGACTTTTGAAAGAGCGAGAGCTTGAAGGAAAGGAAAACAATGTTAATGACGCAAACCGAAATCAACAACCTCCTCAACCAAGTCAACGCGGCATTCAAGGAGCAGTCCGACAGCTTGAAGGAGTTGAAGGCCAAATTGGATTACCTAGAGGAGAGGTTTGATGCCGAAGAAAAAAGACTTAAAACTCGCCCGGGCAGGCGTAAGCGCGTACAACAAGCCGAAGAGAACACCGAATCACCCAACCAAGAAGTTTGTGGTAGTAGCAAAAAAAGGTGACAAAACGAAGCTAATTCGGTTTGGCGACCAAAAAATGACAATCAAAAAGGATCAGCCAAAAAGACGAAAATCTTTTCGTGCTAGACATAAATGTGATACAAATCCACCAGATAAGCTTACAGCTAGATATTGGTCTTGCAAAAAATGGTGAACATATGAAAGTTCCTGCGCCTAAAGGTTATCATTGGATGAAGAGTGGTAAGAGTTTTAAGCTTATGAAAGACCCTCCTGGTGGATATAAGCCACACAAGGGTGCTTCTAAGTCAGCTAATTTTGAAGTTCAAAAAGTCCACAAAGGTAAGTAAGGAGATTGTTATGCCAATGCACTCAAACAAAAAAAAGATGAAAGCCAAAAAAACACCAGCAAAAAAGAAGAAAACCAAAAAGACTATGAAGGTAAGTGATAGATATTGATGCCTAAGAAAGGGCGTAAATATTCTGCAAAGCAGAAGAAGATTGCTCGCGTTGCCCCTCCACGCGACAGGATTACTGGTGCTGACTTTAAGAGGTTGAAAAAACGTGCCAAGAAAAAAAGCTAAAGCAAAGCCCAAGAAAAAGAAGGGCGCTATACCTGACAATGTAAAGAACAAGGCTCTTTACTCGCGGGTTAAGGCTGAAGCCAAGAAAAAGTTTGATGTATATCCTAGCGCCTATGCGAATGCATGGCTTGTTAGGGAATACAAAAAACGTGGTGGAACCTATGCCTAAGCCAAAAGATGGCTTGACCAAGTGGTTTAAGGAAGAGTGGGTTGACATCAAAACCGGCAAGAAGTGTGGGCGTAAAAAAGCCAAAGGCTCTAAACGTCCATATCCAGCTTGCAGGCCCAAAGCTGTAGCTGCGAAGATGAGCAAAGCTGAAAAGGATGCGGCTAAGCGTAAGAAAACAGGACCAAAACCAATTAAGTATGCGGTAACAGCTTCAGGGAGGAGGCGGAAACCCGCAAAGAAAAAATCAAACTAGGAGAGAGATAACCTTATGGCCTCTATCGATAAAGAAACTGAAGAGTATTACAACAAGTATTTCGACCTGTTTATCAACGATGGTTGGAAGCAGTTAATCGAAGAGCTTAGGCAAAATGCCTTGGCAATCAATAGTGTTGAAGCTACAAAAGACTCGGATGATTTATATATCCGCAAAGGCCAGCTAAATGTTTTGGCGTATTTGTTAAACTTTGAGTCTACTCTAAATAATAATTTTGAAGAGCTGCAAAAAGAAGATGTACAAGATATTTGACTTTCGTTGCGAAAACGGTCATATATTTGAAGAATTTGTAGAGGGCGGAACCGCAGTTAGTAGGTGCAAGTGCGGTGCCTTAGCAAAAAAGATCACTTCAGCATCAAATTTCGTGCTGGATGGGTCTACTGGGGATTTTCCTGGCAGACACATGAAGTGGGTGCGAGAGCATGAAGAAGCTGGTCGAAGAGGACGGGAAGCTCGACGCGAGGAGAGTCAATCCCAATGATTCCATAACCATTAGGCGGAATGAGTTTGAATGATGTCAAGAGCGACAATTATTGATGAGCGTCCAGATATAGAAGAATCTGACGTTTTGCAGGATGTACAAGATCAAGCGATTGAGATTCCAGAAGAGGAGCAATCTCAAGAGCCTGATATTCCAGAAAAGTATCGTGGTAAGTCTGTTCAAGAACTTGTACAGATGAATCAAGAGCTTGAGAAGTTTTCAGGCAAGCAGAGTACGGAAGTTGGTGAACTGCGAAAGTTGGTTGATAACTATATCCAGACAGAACTCGAAACTAGACAAGCACCTCAGGAACAGCAAGAAGATGACAAGTCAAATGATGTTGACTTTTTTGTTGACCCGCAAAGTGCTGTTGATCGAGCTATTAACAATCATCCTAAGATCAAAGAGGCAGAAACGTACACTAAACAGTACAAACAACAGGCTACTCTTGCTCAATTGAGATCAAATCATCCTGATATGGATCAAATTTTGCAAGACCCTAAATTTGCTGATTGGATTAAAGGATCAAGGGTTAGGACACAATTGTTTGTAAATGCAGATCAAGCGTATGACTATGACTCAGCACATGAGCTATTTTCGCTTTGGAAGGAACGAAGCAGCATAGTTCAGCAAACTGCAGATGCAGAGCGTGCAAGTCGTAAGAATGCCGTGAAATCAGCAACAACAGGCAATGCTCGTGGTACAGCGGAAAGGTCAAACAAAAAGCGTTATCGTCGTGCTGACATTATTAAGCTTATGAAAGAAGACCCAGACCGTTATAACGCTTTGTCAGATGAAATTCTCAAAGCCTACGCGGAGGGTCGAGTTAAATAGCCTAAAGGAGATAGATCATGGCTACAGCAACTTATCCTGGCGCGGCGGGTAATACCGCATTAACAGAAGCGGCAACTTTCGTACCAGAAATCTGGTCCGATGAGATTATTGCTTCTTATCAAAAGAACTTGAAGATGGCTCCCCTTGTCAAGCGTATTGCTATGAACGGCAAGAAGGGTGACGTTATTCATATTCCCAAGCCTACTCGTGGTGATGCCAACGCAAAGGCGGCTGACACTGCGGTAACAATCATTGCCAACACTGAATCAGAGCTTCAGGTTACGATTAATCGTCACTTTGAATACTCGCGTCTGATTGAGGACATCGTAGAGGTACAGGCTTTGTCCTCTCTGCGTCAGTTTTACACTGAAGATGCTGGTTACTCTCTGGCTGTTCAGGTTGACAATGACCTTCATGCGGCTGGTACTGGTTTTGGTGATGGTGGTGCTGTTGTATTTAGCCCTGCCGCTACTGACTACCAACACACTGGTTGTTTCTTCAACGATGGTGGCACTACCACTCAGTACACTGATGACACTCTTATTGCTACTGATGAATTCACGGATGCATTTTTTCGTGACATGATCCAGAAGATGGATGACAACAATGTACCGATGGAAGGCCGTAACCTGATCATTCCACCCGCAACGCGCAACGCGATTATGGGCATTGATCGGTATGTGTCATCTGACTTTGTAAGTGGCGGCACTGTTAGCAGTGGCTTGATTGGCAACCTGTATGGCGTAGACGTTTATGTTTCCGCTAACTGCAGAACCATTGAAGCGGCGGCTGACAATACAGCATCAAGCGTGGACACTCGTGCCGCGTTGCTGTTCCACACTGAAGCTGTCGTGATGGCAGAGCAAATGGCTGTTCGATCTCAGACTCAGTACAAGCAGGAGTATCTTTCTACTCTGTACACTGCAGATACCCTTTATGGTGTCCAGGTGTATCGTCCTGAAGCTGGATTTGTACTCGCAGTTCCATCTGCATAATCTACACGGGGGCTACGGCCCCCTTTCCTTTTACTTCGCGTTTTTCTTGGAGTAGTTCATGGCAACCACAATTAAACTCAAGAACGGATCGGGTGCGCCCTCTGCTAGTGATTTAGTCCAAGGCGAACCAGCATTAGACCTGACAAACAACCGACTTTATTCAGAAAATGGTAGCGGCTCAGTAGTCGAGATTGGCACCAATCCAACCAGTTTGTCGATAAATGGCACGGCTATTACTGCGACAGCTGCCGAATTGAACATATTGGATGGTGTGACATCTACGGCAGCAGAGTTAAACATTTTAGATGGCAAGGCATTTCTTGATGAAGATGATATGTCGTCAAACAGTGCGACAGGTATTGCTTCTCAGCAGTCTATTAAGGCTTATGTGGATGCTCAGATTACTGCTGAAGATCTTGATTTTCAAGCAGACTCTGGCGGCGCACTAAGCATAGATTTAGATTCAGAAACCCTTACATTTACTGGTGGCACTGGCATTGACACTAGTGGCTCTGGTAATGCAGTGACATTTGCTATTGATAGCACTGTAGCAACTCTTTCTGGCTCACAAACCCTTACTAATAAATCACTAACAGCGCCTACGATTACAGGCACAGCTGTAATGGCATCGCTGGATATTTCTGGTGATGTTGATGTTGATGGTACTTTGGAAACCGATGCGCTATCCATTAATGGAACTACAGTAACCAGCACCGCTGCGGAGCTTAATATTCTTGATGGCGTGACATCAACAGCTGCAGAGCTAAACATCCTTGATGGCGTAACCAGCACAACAGCAGAACTCAATATTCTTGATGGAGTAACTGCAACAACTGCTGAACTAAACATCCTTGACGGAGTTACTGCTACAGCGGCAGAGCTCAACATACTGGATGGCGTTACATCAACTACTGCAGAACTTAATATTTTGGATGGCGTTACGTCGACCACTGCGGAATTGAACATTCTGGACGGAGTAACTAGTACAGCGGCTGAGCTTAATATTTTAGACGGGGTTACTAGCACTACTGCAGAGCTAAATATATTGGATGGTGTTACAGCCACAACAGCAGAGTTAAATGTCCTTGATGGTGTAACGGCTTTTCTTGATGAGGATGATTTTGCTAGTAACTCAGCTACAGCGATTCCTAGTCAGCAGTCAGTAAAAGCATATGTTACTGCAAATGCGGTAAGCGGAAGTGGCATCTCAAATGTTGTAGAAGATACAACTCCACAATTAGGTGGCAATCTTGACTTTAATGGCAACACTGCAACGTCTTTTACCTCCACAGGCATTGACGATAATGCCACAAGCACTGCGATCACGATTGATTCTAGTGAGAACGTTGGTATTGGTACTACGAGTCCTAGCAAAAAACTTCATATTGTAGGTACAGATGACGAATTAGTTCGCCTTGCTGGTACATCTGCTCAACTAAGAATGTACTCAGATTCGGACGGGTTTTTTCGCTTAGACAATGTTGCTACTGGAAAATTTAAAATATCTGGTGCTAGCACAGATCGCCTCGTTATTGATAACTCCGGTAACGTAGGTATTGGTGAGGACAGCCCTTCTTACAAGCTACATATCAAAGAAGTAGCAACAAACCCAATTCTGGCTTTGCAGTCGTCCACGACAGGTACTGCATTTATATTTATGGGCGATACAGCGGATGTAGATGCCGCAAGGATTGCATACGATAACACTAACAACTTGATGTACTTTAGTGTTAATGGCAATCAGGAAGCCATGCGTATTGATAGCTCTGGTAATGTAGGTATTGGTGCTACTACCATCAATAGAAAGCTAGAGCTTTCAGGCAACAACAACGGCGGCGCAAAAGCTAACTACCTCAGAATTACTGATACTGACACCACAGCTACAGCAGATAATCAACAGGGTGGCATTGAGTTTTATGCAAGTGACTCTAGTGCTGGCGCAGGCGTTACAGCCAGCATAGAGGTTTTATACGCGGGCTCTGGTGGAGGCGGCGAGATTACCTTCAACACTGCAGCAAACAGTGGTGCTGGTGTTTCTGAAGCCATGCGGGTTGATGAGTCTGGCAACTTGCTGGTTGGTAAGACCAACACAGGTCATGTGAATGATGGTGCTCATTTGGGGACCTCTGGGTGTTTTCTTACGGCGGCTAGTACGGCTCCGTTAACCTTGCGCCGCAGTGCCGCTGGTGTTGTGATTCAGCTTTCTCGCGGCGGTGTTAATGAAGGCACATTAACCATGAACACTGGTGCCGCACCTACTCTTGCCTCTGGATCAGATATTCGATTAAAGGAAAATGTTACTGAACATTGCCCAGAGCTTCAAAATATTCTTAGTATAAAAACAAGGCAATGGGACTGGAAAGATAAGGAAAAAGGATCTGGCGAAGGCGTTGTTGCTCAAGAGCTAGAAGGTATTTATCCAGATCTAGTTTTTGAAGATAACGATGGAATGTTGAATGTCAAAGATTTTGGCCCAATGACAACTCGTCTTATTAAGGCTATTCAAGAGTTATCAACACAAGTAAATGAGCTTAAAGCCGAAGTAGCGGCACTGAAAGGAGCATAAACTATGTCACACACATGGAATGTAGCAACAATGGACTATGACGTTTCGTCAGGCGGCAAGACTAACGTAGTGACTGTCGTGCATTGGCGTTGCACAAAAACTGATGGGGATCACTCTGGCTCATCCTACGGCACAGTAGGGCTTGAGGCTCCTGGTGACTCATTTGTCGAGTGGGCTGACATTACGGAAGCAACTGCTATTGGTTGGGCAAAAGCTGCGATTGGCACTGATGAAGTAACTGCTATTGAAGCTGCTATTGATGCACAAATTGCAGAGCTTGCTACACCTACCGCTGGCACTGGCACTCCTTGGTAGTCCAATGAATGGATCCTTTATCTTTAATTGCGATGGCGTCGACCACTTTCAAAGGTATACAGACGCTAGTTTCTCAGGGTGCAGAGATTGAGCACGTTGCACAGAAGCTGGGTCATTGGTATGGCTTGGTTTCTGATATTAAAGAGGCTGAAAAGGAAGCAGAAAAACCGCCGTTATTTAAGAAATTATTTGATGGCGAGTCTGTTGAGCAACAGGCACTAAATAGCGTTATTGCAAAGAAAAAGGTAGAAGAACAAGAAAAACAAATACGCGAGCTAGTTACATGGGCTTATGGGGTAGAAACGTATAAAGAAATGATGCAGATGCGCCGAGAAATACGAGCTAAACGTGAGCGAATAATTTACAAACAACGGCGAAGGCAACGCAGGATGTTAGATGTGTCGGCAATTATTATTGGCTTAATGATTTCTGGTGGTGTTATTTTCGCAACAATCTCATTAATTAGGAGTGTTTAATGAAAAAGCTTGGTGTTGTTTTATGTTTTTTGTTGGGCGGTTGTGCTTCTGCAACGACTGAGTACTATGAGGCTGTTACAGCGGCAGCAAATGCTAATGCGGCGGCTTCCCAGGCTAAGTTTGACGCGCTTTCAGCTATTGCAGCGGCTGGGGATGGGCAGGCGGCTAGTGCCGCAGTGATGGCTTTGGCACTAACTCAAACACCAAGCATAAGTCCTGTGCCGCAACAATCGCAAGCTATTCAGTGGGCTAGCATCTTGGCGGCTCCGCTTACCAGTTTAGGCATGGCGTGGGTACAATCTGATGCTTCTAAGACTATGGCAAAGTACAACGCTGATGTAAGCCTTGCTCGTGTAGCGGCTACATCACAAAGCAATGCAACCTTGTATAGCACCTTTGCAGATATGAGCCAAGCAACCGCAGATGTCGGCATTGCTGGGCTTGGAGCGGCAGGATCAGCACCTGATTATTCAGACTTTATTGATGGCATGGTCACACTAGGGACCGCAGGCATTACGGGCGCAGTTGATTTAGGCGTAGCAGGATTTGGGGCTAATACAGACATTGCTACAGCAGGCATGGATGGCATTGTGGAGCTAGGCAATGCTGGCATTACTGGAGTAACAAACGTTTCTCTTGATGCATTTGACGCAATACTAAACCTTGATACAGGCAACAATGCATTGCTTGAGGGCGTATGGACAAATTATACGACTTCCATTGAGCAAATTATTAGTGATGTTCCTCGTGTTTGTCAGACAACAACAAATGCAGATGGCGAATTAGTGTTGGTATGTGATTAATGGCTGATGAAGGCTTGAAACAAGTAGCAGATACCGTATCAGTTGCGACAGGCGTTGGCGCATTGGCTGGTGTGTTGCCTGCCATTAGTGCGTTGCTGACGATTGTTTGGATGTCTATCCGAATATGGGAAACGGAGACTGTTCAACGTATTTGTGGGCGAGGTAAACCGTAATGTTGCAAGCATTAATAGGACCGATAGCTAACCTTGCATCTGGCTATCTAAGCAATAGGCACGAGCAAGCCCAGGCTAAACATCAAGCCAAACTACAGGTAATACAGAATGATGCCGATTGGGAATCAAAGATGGCGGCGGCTTCAGCCAGTTCCTGGAAGGATGAGTTTTGGACTATCGTGCTTGCCGTCCCTCTCTTCTGTCTTGGTTATAGCATTGTCGTTGATGACCCCGATATTCTTATTAGGGTTTCTGATGGTTTTGATGTGTTGGCTTCTCTTCCTGATTGGTATCAGTATTTATTGTTTTTGGCAGTATCTGCGAGCTTTGGAATCCGTGGTGCTGACAAGCTGATGAAGCTCAAGGGAGGTAAATAACCTATGCGTGAGCTTGGTGATACACAGCTGCCTGCTACTGGACCTGTATTGACTAACCCGAGAAACCCTAGAAATACAGGATTGTTTCAGGGTTATGGTGGCAATCAAAACATTTTAGAACGCGAGGGCGCTGATCCGTCAAACCTGAAAGCTGCCATAACTGCATCCGATATGCCAAGTGGTCAGGACATGGTGGATAAGGTCACCCCTGAGAATGTTTCAGAGTTAATTGATTTATTAAAAGCTCTTGGTGTTATAGCCCCAGAGTTTGATCCTAATAGTTTAGGTGGCGCTGGACAGACACCTTCTCTTGAAGAAATGTATGCCCGACTTTTGGACATGTATAACAATGCTGTTGGTGTTCAATATGGAGATCCTGGAGGCGCAGGCACCGGAAGCGATGATAGCGGAACAGGCACAGGCCCATTAACAGATGACGATGGAAATCTTCTTGTAGATGATGATGGTAACTTGATATTTGGCCCTGTTATTCCTGGTGTAACCCTTCCTAACTTTGATAATACTGGCGATGGTGGCGGATCAGGAGGAGAAGAAGGTAGTGAGGCCGGTGCTAGTGATGATGGTGGTGCTGATGACGGTGGTAGCGACTCTGGTGGTGATACTGGTGGTGAAGGGGGAGAAGGAGAGGGCTCACAGCAATTTTATGAGGTTGATGAAGACGGCAATGTCTTTATTGTGGATTACGAAGATGAAGACGGATTTTTTGATGAAAACGGTTTCTGGCAGGGCGATTTAAGAAGAATTGGAAATTTAAATGACGATGTTGATGCATGGTGGAAAGAGATATTTGAGCCAGGAGGCACATACGATGAGCAGGGAGGGATTATAACTAGTCCTGAAGATGATCCTGATTCTGACGATGACGATGGCGATGATGATGGTTTTGAGCCAGATCCTGATCTTTTTGGCGGTTCTTCTCCTACTGATTCTGGCCCTCCTGTAACCGGCGGTCCTAATCCACCTTCAGTGGGTGGGGATGATGGGGGAGGTACTTTTGGCACGGACCCTAATACTGGTGAACCTCAAACAGGTGGTCCCCAGCCACCTGGAGGGGACGGAGATGGTGGTGACGGAGCTACTGATGATGGCACTGACACTGGCGGTGGCGGCGATGATACTGGCGGTGGTGGTGGCGGTAGTGATGGCGGCGGCGGGGGCGGCGCCGGTGGTGGAGATGGCTCTGGCGGTGATGATGGCTCTGGTGGCGATGGTTCCGGTGGTGAAGGTGACGGTGGTGATGGATCTGGCGATGGCTCCGGTGGTGACGGTATCGGCGATGGTCTAGGTGGAGATGATCTGGAATTTGATCCAGACAAGCTNNCTGTAAATTTACCTTTTNTTGTTCCAGATCTTTATGATGTTCCTCAACAGCGTGGAATGTTTTTATCACAAATTGNACAGCCANACTCTAGTTTAATGTTGGATGATTTTTTTGTAAGACAAATGAATCGTAAAGGCGGAATGTTGGTATGACGTATTTGAACTTAGTTAATAATGTGTTGCGTCGATTGCGCGAAGATACTGTTACCACTGTATCAAATAATACCTATAGCACTATGGTTGGTGATTTTGTCAACGATGCCAAGGAGATTGTTGAGTCAGCTTGGGATTGGTCAGCACTACGGACAACATCAGGATCTCCACTTACGATTACAACATCCGCTGGAGACTTTACTTATTCACTTACTGGCAGCGGCGATAAAGGCAAGGTTTTAAATCTTATCAATGATACGTCAAATCTTATGATGGAGTATCAAACGCAAAATTGGTTTGATGATAAGTTTTTGATTCAAAATCCAGCATCTGGTGCNCCTGAGTACTACACCTATAATGGNGTTGATACNAATGGNGATNCTCAGATTGATGTNTATCCCAAGCCAGATGGNGTTTATTCTCTTAAGTCAAGAATTGTTATTCGCAAGACAACACTTACGAATGATACTGATACCTTAGCTATACCTAGCACNCCTGTAATTCATTTGGCTGTAGCCTTGCTTGCAAGAGAGCGCGGTGAAACTGGTGGAACCTCTACAGCAGAATATTTTTCNATTGCTGATAAGTATNTNTCNGATGCTGTTGCACTGGATGCTCAAAAGCACCCTGAAGAAACAATTTTCTATACACCATAGGAGNAGTCGTGGCATTACCGTTACAAAGCATTGANCTGATTGCTCCTGGGTTTAAGGGATTAAACACGGANGATTCGCCTCTAGCACAGGANCCTGCATTTGCAGAGGTTGCTGATAATGCTGTGATTGACAAGCGTGGNCGNATNGCNTCTCGNAANGGTATCAATGTTCTTACAACAAACAAAACNGTNTTAGGANCTGATTATTTACATAGGGTTCATCAGTTTTATGANGANTCTGGCAATGAAGTAATTTTTAGCACTGGCAACAATAAAATAATGACCGGCACAACCACNCTGGTTGATGTAACTCCTGGCTCATACACAATAAATGCCAATAACTGGAAGATTGTCAACTTTAACAACAAAGCATATTTTTTCCAGAGAGGTTTGGAGCCACTTGTTTATGACAACGCAACTGGGTTGCGGACATTTGGCACAGTTACCGGCACAACAACACCGGCCACTCTTAAGTGTAATGAGGCTATAGCGTCTTTTGGACGTTTGTGGATAGCGGATAATGCATCTGAATCTCAAACAGTGTATTGGTCTGATTTGTTGGATGGGGTTGACTTTACTGGTGGCTCAAGCGGTTCCATAAACGTATCGAAGGCTTGGCCTGATGGACATGATGTCATTGTTGGTCTTGTTGCCCACAATAATTTGCTTGTTATTTTTGGTGAGCATAGCCTTTTGGTTTATCAGAACGCCGATACTCCTGCTGTAATGAGCTTGGTTGATACTGTTTCTGGCATTGGCGGCATTGACAGAGGGTCAATACAGTCAATGGGTACAGATGTATTGTTTTTGTCTGATTCTGGCCTACGAAGCCTTGGTAGAACAATACAAGAAAAATCATTGCCACTGTCTGATCTAAGCAAAAATGTAAAAACAGACTTGATTGTCCTCGTTACTGGCGAAACAGACCCAATTCAATCTATATACAGCCCTGAAAACTCATTCTATTTACTTTGTTTTCCAAGTCAGCAAACTGTGCTGTGTTTTGATCTTAAGATTAAGCTAGAAAACAATGCTTATAGGGTTACTAGATGGACATCTGTTAAGCATAAATCGTTTGCAAGGGACAAGGATGGGACACTGTATATAGGGTCTACAGATGGAATAGGCAAATATGATGGGTATAAAGACAATACTTCTCCATATCAGTTTAGGTATACAAGTCCTGGTCTTACATTTGGTAGTCCCAGTAGAACAAAGCTTGTAAAAAAGATCAGACCTACGTTAGTTGGGTTAAATGATGGAACGGTGTTTGTTAAATGGGCATATGACTTTAGCACCGCATTTACAAACTATGAGATTAACATTGGAGATCAAAATCCAGCATTTTTTGGCACAAGTGAATATGGTGTTGGTACGTTTACTGGGGGTTTGTTAGTAACAAGAACATCTGTGCAGGGCAGTGGCAATGGTGCTGTTGTAAGCATAGGGCTTGAATCAAGCATCAATGGTGCTGTTTTATCAATACAGGAAATTAACGTGTTAGCGTTGGTGGGCAAAACAATATGAGTAATTACAGCAAGACAACAAACTTTGGTGCTAAGGATACATTGCCCTCTGGCGACAGCGCCAAGATTATTCGAGGTAGTGAGTTTGATACGGAGTTTGATGCAATAGCTGTTGCATCTGCAACAAAGTCCGATCTTGCTTCGCCTACATTTACGGGAACCGTAACGGTGCCAAACCTGTCAATTACAGGCAACTTGGTTGCCAACATAGGAAGCTCTGATACCGTCACGATTGATGGAGGAACATACTAATGTCTATCTTTAGTGACATTGCTGGATTAGCAGCAATAAATGCAGCTTACAATAAGCTAGGTAATATTGGATCAAAGGTTTATTCTGATGCAAATGCACTTGCTGGAAGCCTTAGAGGTCAATCTGCTTTTAAACCATTTACTGTTACAAGTGGTGTTACCAGATCGGATATAGATGTTGATCGTTTAGGAAATGTATCTTTAGATGTCGGGCCTATTGATACAGCCGCAGATATTCAAGATCGTCTTCTGAGTGAAGGGCTGTTTAATATTGGCCCTGCTTTTGGTTCAGGCAATGTAGGCTTTCTTGGCCGTGATTTTCTTGATCGCTCTACTCCCGAGCTTGATCGAAATTTGCCAACTCTAAACATTACCAATCAGGTAGCCAGAGATAACTTAACAGCGGCCCGTGGCCTTCTTAGAGAAGCTGAAATGAGCCCTGTGGAAAGAGAGCAGGCTATTTTTGATCGTATTCGTGCGGCTCAATCTCCAGAAGAGGAACGACAGCGGTTACAGCTAGAAGAGCGCCTTGCTTCTCAGGGTAGGCTGGGTGTTTCAACCAATCTTTATGGTGGCACACCAGAGCAGTTGGCACTTGCCAAGGCGCAAGCAGAGGCACGAAATAACGCAATGATCCAGGCTATGGGTCAAGCTCAAGCTGAGCGGGAGCTAGCTGGTCGTTTAGGTACGCAGTTTTCAACTACAGGTGCTGGTTTGGGGCGAGCAGCAGAGGATTTAATAACAGGTCGACAAGCGCGTGGGCTTCAATTAAGTCAGGCAGGGCTGGGGATGCTAACCGGCCAACAGTCGCTTGATACAGAGCAATTAAGAAGAGCCCTGGCGGCAACACAGGGTGCGTTTATTCCTCAGTCAGCGGCTCTTGACGTTCTTCAGGCGGGGCTTACTGTTGGTGGCATGGCACAACAGGCTCAACAGTTTGGTACTGGATTATTTGGTGAGGCTGCAGTTAGTGGGCTTGAAGGGCTACTTGCTTCTGCACAAGGACAGGCTGATCTTCTTGGTGAAATTGGTGCTGGGGTATTAGCTGCTGGTGCTGCTAGTGATGACAAATCGATTTTTGGTTTTTCTGACATCAGACTTAAAGAAAATGTGAAGTTTGTTGGCAAAAATCAACAAGGTTTTAATATTTATAAGTGGGATTGGAACGACAAAGCTAATCAGCTTGGGGAATTTGGCTCTGATGTTGGGGTATTGGCTCAAGAGCTTCTTGAAACGCATCCTAAGCGAATACGCTTGCATGACAGCGGATATTATCAAGTTAACTATTCTGGTATTTGGAGATAAATCATGGCAAGAAGTTTTGGATCGCCTATTCCTAGAGCATCTCTTCCAAATTTGAGGATTCAGGGTGGCCTTTTGAGCCGGATGGCAAGTCCATCATTTGCACCATCAGTTGGAAATGCTTTTACCGCTGCACTGCTTGGCGTTGAACGTAGGGAGCGCGAAGCAGAGGATAGATCAACTGAAGAAGCAAGCATAGAGCTTTTGCGTAAAGCTCAAGTTGCACAAGAAACAGGCGATATGCGGCTTTTAAATGAAGTTCGCGCAGACTTTGATGGAATGCTTACAGGCACTAAAAGTAAAAAAGCTCGTGAGTTAATTACTGAGGGCATTAGCACGATTGATCAGCAGCGTTCAGCGACTAAATCACAAGCACAAACCAATACTGCAATGTCTATTTTAAATACAGAAAAAGCACTTGAGCAGTTTAAAGATGCTGATGCTCGCAGGGCGGCTGGTGAACTTGTAGAAGTGGCGCCGTTTGAAGAACGACAACGCAGAGCGCTTGAAGAACGCCTTGCTATCCTGAAGCAGGATCCAAAAGCCGTTACTGAGGCATCAACAATTCAATACAACACTGAATTAACTGCTTTAACTAGACAAGAAAAACTTAGGGATGGAAGAGGAAAAGCTGTTGTTGCGGCTTTGTCATCTGCTCAAAAGGGGTCGGAGCGTTACAATCAAATTGTTGAGCAGGCTAATAAGCTAGATCTGGGCAAGTTTGTTAAAGATTTTGAAAAAACTCAGCTTGAACTTGAAAAGCTAGATATTGAAGTTGCAAAAGCAAGAGATGAAGACCCTAGAAAACCTCTTACTGCAGAGCAAAAAGAAAGACTTGCGGCAACTGGTTACAAGTCAAGCGGCGATCCTGCTCGTGATCGAAAAGAATTTATACGTTTGATTGAGGCGGAGGCGAAAGCTGCGCGAGATATTGCCTTGCGTAACATAACAGAAGTTTCTGGTGGCGAAGCAAGAGCGCTTGCTAGACAGGCATTACGAGACATACAAAGAGAGCCTGGAGCAGATTTATCATTAAATCTTTTTGATGATCTTAGCGAAGAAATTGACGATCTTTCTGATGAGAAATTGCAAGAGCTTTACGATTTGTCTGAAGGCAAAACGCGTGTAGAAATAAGGCAAATAGCTGTTGATTGGGTAAGAAACGAATTTTCAGATGAGTTTGAAGATATGGTTCAGTTTCAAGAAAACGAAGCCAGGGAGCTTGATGAGGCGCGTGATGCGGTTGATGCTGTTATTGCGGCAACAAATGCAAACTCTGGCGCTAAACCGGGAGACGCTAACTACAGAGATCCAAACGATCCTCTTGTTAGAAGTGCGGCACTTGAAAGATTGAAGGCTGATGCACGTAAACAGCGAGCAGCAGCACAAGCCCAAGGTGTTGGCGGTAGAGCTCTGTAATGAGCGTTGACGATTTTGTTGTTCCGCAAAATGCTCTTGATGAGTACACGCAACCATCGCGGTTAAGGCAAGATGATTTTGTTGTTCCGCAAGACTCAATTGATCTTATTGGCAAAAGCATTGAGCGCGATAGAGAAGCTGGCAAAGGATTGCTTGTTGAATTTGGCGAGGGCGTAACTTTTGGCATGCTTGGCGAGTTGGCTTCATTGGCAAAAGCCGCAACATCAGACAAAGAATATGCTGAAGCTAAAAAAGAATACGAAGATGCTCGCAAAAAGTTTAAGAAAGAAAATCCTGTATTGGGCCAATATGCTTTGCCATTAGAAATTTTAGGTGCAATACCAACAGGATTTGCTGTTAGCAAAGCTTTGACAAAAGCTGGATTAAGTTTGGCAGAAGGTGCTGCAATAGAAGGCGGTTTTTATGGATTTGCAAGCGGTGACAAGTTTGAAGAGCGTGTTACTGGTGGTCTTATTGGCGGGTTAGCTGGACTAACTCTTGGCAAAGTTATTGATGCGGCAATAACGCCATCGTCCGCTGGTGGGTTAAAAACCAAAGCCGATGACATTGCTGATGAAGCTGAAGCGATTAATGATCAGGGTCAGTTAAGAGCTATACAGGAAGCAGAAGATCAAGCTGTTTACAAAGAAGTAGACAATCCTCAATACACCAGAAAACCTTTGGCTGAAGCTCAGACAGCTGGTGAGTTATGGACAGGGTTAACTGGCGCACTCAAAAACTTTTACGATGACAAGCTAACCGGAGTTTCTGACAGGCTTATGCGGCGTGTTAGCATGGATGTTGGTGCTAGATACCAACGTGCCGATGAAAGTGCGCTACGCGTTATACAAAAAGATCTGGGGGATCTATCTGAAGCCCTTATACCTGTAATCAAAATTATCAACGAAAGTGATCGAGCAAAGGGCGTTATGCTGGATTTTGCAGCTGGCAACCTGGGCAAGACATTTGATGAATCTGTAGCTAGATTACAATTTGAGCTTCGTAAAGACTTAAATGCTGAGAATTTTGAGTCTTTAAGAAGATACTTGGTGTACTCCAAAGGAAAGAATGCCAAGTTAAATAAAGATGTTTTTGGTGCAGAGTTTGATGATATTACATATCTGCATACTCGAAACACTGCTGCCCGCCAGAGGATGAAAGAGCAGGGCAGAACCGATGAGGAAATTGAAGCATTATTTGAGGATCGCGCATACTTAGAAAGAACTCGTGGGCGATACCTAGATACAAGACCTTTGCAAAAAACAATAGGTCCAGATGGGGAGTCTATAGTAAAGAAGCGACCTACCCCTTCTGAATACGATAATCCAATTGTTTCTGATATGCGCCGTATATTTAAGATGGAGCGCCTTAATCAAATCCAACAGAAGTTTGGCGTAAAAACTGAGGATTATAGAAATATTCTAAGAGGTCAGCGCGTTCAATCTATTATTCGAGAAGAATTTGAAGCTGGTGGTGTAGCAATTCCTGCTAGAGAGGCTAGAGAAATAGCCATGAAGGAGTTTGTTACTTTGACACCAACTGAGTTTATGGATGCATTTTCTTATACGCTGGCTCAAAAAGGTATAAGTCAGGAAGGTGCTGATTTTGCTAGACGGCAAATTTCTCAGGCTCTTATAGGCCAGAACAGCGCACCACACCCCCTCATTCAAGCTGCTAACTCCCTTGCTTATTCACTTACGCTTGCTGGTCCCTTATCCGCAGTTCTTAACCTTGCCGATATTCCGTTGCTAGGTGCTAAGTATGGTGGAAGTGCGCTTAGAGAAGGCATGAAAGCTACTGTTCCAGGTAAATTTAAAAGCGTCCCTAATGCAGACCTGGACGCTATGGGCCTGAACAATCAAACATTTGGTGAGTTTGTAAATATCATCAATGACCAGCTAGGTGACACTAGCACCTGGATGACTTCAACAGCAGAAAAGATGCGAAACACTGCTGATTTTCTTATGCGTAAATCTGGGTTTGCTGCGTTTGACAGGATCGGTAAGCAGGGTGTTATGCGTGGTGTATTGAAAAGCGCGGCTGATGATGCAGAGGCTGGGCGACTTGCTGATAACTGGAGCTTTTATTTTAACCAAGCTGAGCTAGATGTTATTGAAAGCCAACTTAAGCGTCATGGTCAGGATTGGAGGAAATACACAGGCAAAGGCAAGGAACTTATTGAGGAGTTAATGTTTGCTGGTCTTGGTCAGCAGCAGCTGATTAGTGCGGCAGGCAGACCAGCAGCATGGGCTAGGCATCCTAATCTTAGGCCGCTGTGGGCATTGCGTGGCTTTGTAGTTAAACAGCAAGCACTAGCTTTGCGCGAGGTTGTTGACAATATTAAGGCTGGCAAGCCTGAAAAAGCAGCACAGTTCTTAGGGCGTTATGCTGCCTATGGTGCTGGTGGTTATGCAGTTATTAATGAGGGCCGGCAGTTTATATTTGGCGACGGAGAAGCATCGTTTGGTGGCCTCGCCAGAGGCTATGGCGATGCATGGGCGTCACTGCTAACCGCAAACACGCTTGGTCTTAATGATTACCAATTTGGAAAGATCAAAGAAAACGGAATCATGCTGACGTTTGCTCAAGGATTATTGCCAATTGCAGTTACCAGACCATTTGATATTGCTGGTACAGCTATTGGTGTAGCAGATAGAGAATATCCAGTAGCCCGACTTGCATCCGAGCTACCGTTAGTCAGGGATGTTGGTCGTATTACTAGGAATGTTGGCGAAAAATTTAATATTGATCCTTTACAAGACGTAGGCGGCATGCTTACTCAAAAGCGACTGCCGGATGAAGACTAATTCCAACTAATAATTTCATAGGTTGGATCAGCCTCGGCTTTTCTGAACTCTGCTCTGTAGTGATTGCTTATTTCTTTTCGCAACAGCTTGTTAGTTTTTAGAATGGCATTGGCTTTTTCGCGCAATATGTCCATGTGACCCCCGCCCCAGGTCTTGAGCAGGAAGTCGTGGAACTCTATCGGGTTAGCTGTAAAGTATCTGTGGTGGTATCGACATAGCGTGATAGCATTGTCCATGCTCCACCTGACAGACTTCTTGGCCCTGCCGTAGATGTGAGCGCAGTCAGTGCCTTCCCCAAAACAGTACATACAACGGTGTTGATCACGATGCCGAACACACTTGCTAAACCAATCATCACACGCTTCTCTTTTAACTCCCATCTTGCCTCCTTATTCTCCACAAAAACATGGGATTGTTTCGTCTAGCCCAAAGTCAAAACTTTCCTGGCTGGTCGCAATTACTTTCATGTCTGCATAGGATGGATGATCTCGTCGGAAGTAAGCGCCTTTGCCTACTTTAGCTGACAGTAAAGCCTCTGTTTCTATCCACCAATCTGCTAGATCTGGCCGCTCTCTAATGATCGCTAGTTTTTTTCCAGCACCCTTAAGAAAGCATAGGTCACAGTTACCCCAATCAGTAGTTCCGCGATTATTAGGCAGTTGTAAGTCGAAAGGCTGTTGCTTCCAAAAGTCGTAAATGTCCTCTTTTGTAATGCCGTCAAGCCACAGAGGTAAATATCGTTCTTGCCCACTTTCTATTGTGCCGTGCATTTTTGCAGCTCGCCTTTCTTCATCTGCACGAATACCGATAAAAGCGGTAAATGGCATAGGAAAGTTAATAGTTTCGAGAAAAGTTCTAATTGCTCTTATTTTTAGGTCTTGCGTACAGAATCTAGCAACAGGGTTTGGGGCATATCGACGAGCAATAACTAGCTCGCGGAACGGCTCGCCATTTCTAGATGCTGTTTCGTAGTCAACTATTTTTGTTTCGTAAAGGTACTTAGCTTTATGATCTTCCGGTGCTCTGGTTGTTCTGCGTTCTAGCCAGGTAATTTTTACACCCCAGTGATCTGCGCATTGCTGCACAAAATCAAGAGTTTCTGGCATCTCTCTGCCTGTATTGGCGAAAACAACCTTAGCTTCATTGGGCAGGCCATTGTTTTCTACCAAAGTGCGGTAAAGCATATAGCCGCTAGTACGCCCTCCACTGAAACTAATACATGTTGGCCCTGTAATTTTATATGGGTTCATCAGGATCTCCATGTGTGACTGAGCTTGGAAATGGCACAAGTATTTCTTTATGCTCTACAAGCCATTTGACAAGCACCTCAGCCGCTTCGCTAAGCTGCCTACCCGACAGGCCTGTTGTAGACTTTTTATCGTACATGGCTTTAATGATGGGCTTGTACAGCATTTCTTTTACAAGGACCTCAGTGAACGGCACTTCGATTTCTTCATTGAACGGGTGGGTTGCAGAGTAGCCAGCATCATTTAGTTGTTGAGCCATTTGCCGAAACCATAAGTGCATTGCATTATTTTGTTTTTCAGTACGTCCTGCAGCCTTGATTGAATAAAGGTGATGCTCACCTTGCTCTAGCGCAAGAGTTGCAAAGGCTACAAAGAAGTCTAGTTTTTCTTTGTGGTCAACTAACCATTGGTGTCCATCTGTCACATTACACTCCACCATTCGAGAACCTGGAATGCCACAGCCAACGCTGTGACTCCGATTAAAGCAACGATATGCTCGCCTAAATTACTCATATTAGAATGCCCAGAATGCCCGCTTTGCCCTGCATGCCCATGATTTAGGGGGCGCAAAGGGGTAAACCGCCCCCCAAAACACGGGCATTACAAGCAATCTGGGCATCCTGGGCATCCTGGGCATCAGAATGTAACCCATTGGTAAAACTTTTTACCGTGGTTACCTCTCCGCTGTAGCTCCAAACTGTTACCTTTTAAGAGGTCTATACAGGTACGCAATGTTTTGCGACTGCAACCGTTTGGGTTTATTTCTTCATCATTTACCAGTGAGAACAGGTCAATTTGAGAATAAAAGCCGCCGTTCTTCATCACGCTTTCTAGCATGATGTATTCATCTTCATATTTAGCTCGTGCTTTTTTGTGGTTGATCTGAGCTTTCTGGCGCCTTTCAAGATCCTCAATGTCATCAGGACTTATAAACTCTACAGAATCCACTGACTCTTCGTAGTTAATTAAGGCTCCTGTTTGCTTATACTTAAAGCCACCCTCAAAGCTGACTTGGCTCCGATCCTTTTCATTGATTACTAAAAGCTCTTGCCATGAAGCAAACTTGTCATTCAGCGGATCGAGGCCAAACATATTGTCTACGTCTGCTTTGAGATCGCCCACGCCCTCATAGATTAGTCTGCCATCCATACTGCGGTGTTTATTACAGTGACCAAGCAGTATTACTGTGCCACCCTCTGCTGCGAACTCTCGAAATACATGCATGGTTTGGCGCATAGTTTCTTTGCTGAGAACGGGCGCAAACTTTTTGAGGGTGTCACAGATTACAATTTTGCCATCTGCTTCGCCTTCCATCCTAATGTAGCTAAGTAGTCGCAGTGCATCTTCTGTGGTGCGGAGGTTCGGGTCAGGTGAATTAGCCAGTGTTACCATCGTCATGCCATGCTTGTCACCTAGCTTGGCTTTTTGCAGGACGCCGCGAGCACCATCGTCCTCGTTGAAATAGATAACATCAGAGCCTTTTATAAGATTGTTGCGAATAGATTGGAAAAGATTGCCAAGTATCCATACTGTTTTACCAGCACCACTTGGCGCATAAACCAGGCTAACCGTACCGGTGTTTATCATACGCGGGATAACTTCACGTTCTTTTGCAAGCCGCGATTCTAGCTCTGTAATTCTGTGGTTAGTTGCTGCGTTCTTTAATCTTTGTAGTGCTGATGCTGTAGGGGTATGTGCTGCTCCGTTTATTTGATTGATAGTATTTGGTTTTGATCGTGACTCTTCAGCGCAATACGCTGCCCAATCGTCTTGCATTTGACTCCCCTTTTGCTCGACGTGAACCTTTAACTTTGCACTCTTGGAGAATATCTGTCAATCAATTATGTTACCTTTCTTCAATAATTTAATGTTGTTTAATATTGTCTAATATGGTTTAATCTCATCAAGGTCAAGCATAGGAGGGCCAAATGAAAGCAAACAAGGACAAAGGTGAGGTTGAGATTCATGGCAAAGTTTACTTAACTGTAGCCAGACGCATAAAAGATTTCCGTGATTCGGAGCATTACAAAGGTTGGTCAATCACCACCAAAAGAAAAGTTACCACTGGCTCTTTAGTTGAGGTCAGAGCGGTAATCAAAGATGAAACTGGTAGAGTTATTGCCACGGGAATGGCAGAAGAAGATCGAGCCTTTGGCAAGATCAACAAAACATCTGCTCTTGAAAATGCCGAAACGTCAGCAGTTGGTAGAGCGTTAGCGTTCCTGGGCTTAGGTGGCAGTGAGATCGCCAGTGCGGATGAGGTGTCAAATGCCATCGTCCATGGATCTGCTAAAGATTCAGTCGACCCCATTCTTAATCACAACAAAGCTTTGGCTGCTAACTTGTCAAGTGTTTACTACATCAAAGAGTCCATTGCGAGACAGGATATGCTCGCAGTAGCAGAAGGGTGGAATGAGTTAGATAACAGCACCAAAGAAGCATTGTGGTTAGCCCCCACCAAAGGTGGCATCTTTACCACAGAAGAGCGTCAGGTATTAAAGTCTGATGAATTTTTCAAAGCGAGGAAAGAAGTAGCATGACAGAGGAAAAGAAGAAACAATTTACCGAAGGTTTGATTGTTAAAAAGCCTAAGGAAAATGATCCGTCATTTGTCAAAATGCACATCTCGATTATGTGCAAAGATTTTTGGGACTGGGTTAAAACTGTCAAAGATCCAGAAGATGATTGGATCAACATCGAGGTCAAGGAATCAGGGAGAACTGGTAAGTGGTATGGTGAGCTAAATACCTGGCGACCTGACAAAGATACTGGTGACACACAAAAGTCAGCAGCGGAGCTTGCCGCATCGTCCCAGGATTCCATGCCAGATTGGATGAAGTAACGCCATGCTTGACTCTCATGGCATTTTTGCCCCGCTCGGCGGGGCTTTTTTTAAGGAGAAGTAATGATTAACGACGAAGATAGACTATATCCAGCTGAATCTGTGGGTAGTGGTGAGGAGTGTTTGTACTACCGTACTTTGTTTGAGATTTTCAAGGTTTATACAACGCCTAAACTCAAGCGTGTTCTGGAGGCCAATAACATCAAGTATATGGTGGATGGAAAGGGTAAACCTTTTGCTCGCCGTGAGGATGTGTACGGCTCTAGGGGGTCGGAGACAACCCAAACTCCAGCCGCTCCGGAGGAGCCAGTGCCAACTGAGACACCGCTAGTCGATAGGGTGGAGTCAATGTAGCATCAGCACCGTGCCAAAATCTGCGGCTAACGTGCCAACGGNAAGTGCGGCGATTCTGTCCATCGGGACGCCGCCAACCGACTCAATCAGGCTAGGAGTGCAAGCCCTGGACAATCTGTTTACTCTTTATCGAGTCGTTTAGCCATGATGTCAGCAATTTTACTATCTTTAGCTCTAGTAAATTCTGTATCTGGCGGGGTATGTGAATCAGCAATTGTCGAGCCATACTCATTTAAAATTTCTGCTCCAATGCACTCCCATATAAAGTCTAACGCTGTTCCTGGTAATGTACATTCTAACGTTATTGTTGAGCCATCTTTAAGATGGATGTCAACATACGGCTCTTTAACATTTGCTGCATGGCTAAGGTATAAAATTGAGTCAACATTGACATAGTAAAATTTTTCTACCTTTGCATGGTCTATATAAGCAGTTCGAATCCGGATATATTTTGACATATCAGTTTACCTCCGCTAAGAACTCTTCACTTGTTTCGTCTATTACACCATCTTTGTAAGTACCCTGGAAGAAGCCACCTTCATCTACATAGCTGGCTGTTACGCTCAGTCCCATATCAACTAACTTTTGCCACACTGGAACGGGCGGAGCCCAGGCAGTCCAGCATTCAAAAACAAAAGAGTAAACATCGTCCTCTTTTGCATGACACCACCAAAATCTATCATCTTCATTCCAGCTGCGATCAATGATAGTTGAATCACATATATCCCATTTTGTACCCCAGTGATTACAACACCACTCATACCAATCAGCATGCTTTTCAAATGGCATGGGGATTACAGTTTGTAAAAGATTCCCGTGTTCAACTGCATGCTCCAAAGCATAAATTGCTTTTGCAGGCCCACTGATAGTCACAGTTTGGTCGCAATGATTAGGCATCACACTTCTCCTTTCTTAGTTCATCTAGATCAGCTGACAGGTAACGAATTGCAGAAAAAACAATATCATCATGGACAATATGTCTCCGATTTTCATGCTCATAAGAATGGATCTTATTGCTGTCATGCCCATCCATGCAGGCTTGTTTTAACTTCCGCCATTTGTCTGTCGTGGAAATAGTTTTTCGCAGCCGTGCTGAAACTGAAGTAATGCAAAGATCCTTCAAAAAGGCTTCGTGTTTTTTATCCATGCTCGCAACTCCCTTCGTAATGTTTTGTTGATTGATGGTCGAGCCAGTTTTCAATGCAGTACTCACACCAGTATGCATCAGGCCCATCTTCTACTACATTGGCAACATTGAGAACTTTGCAATCCTCAGGTGCTTCTTTACATGAATCGCATATTGTCATCAGTAATTCTCCAGGTCGGGACGACGGTCCCAAAATAAATCTTCGATAGCATCTAAGTTAAACAGGTGCTTGATGTCTTTAGCTGGAAATGCGCCATCCTGCACAATCCGGTCTATTTGCATCAATGGTGGTTCATCTTTCGTGCCTGCCTCAATGTAGACCTCAACTGTTACGCAGCACTCTGCCAAATCCCAATGCAGTTTTCTCGTATGCATTACTCACCCCGCTGATGCTTTACCAATGTTCTAAGACCTTCCAAGTGCACAAGGCCCCAATCAATACCACGGATGATGCCTAACTGCCTATCCCGCTCCGCTAGATCATCAGCGTTGGCTGCCCATGTCAGTATTGCCTCTTCATGCCTACTGGATAAGCGTTCAATAGCCCAATTAATCTGCTCGTAAATACCTTCGATGTTGTCACTCACTGCGTACTCTCCTGCTTCAAAAGCTCTTCGATTGATTTAAAAACAGGGCCGTAGTTACCAATGCCCTGTGAACCCTGCACTTCTGCAATAAAATCATGCAGCCCCTCATAGCAGGGCTTCATGTCATTCGCCGTACACCAATTGAAATATGCACGGCACAATGTCCTTGGATAATAGACTTCTGAGTTATCAGTCATTCTTAGGTCCAGCTTGAATCTTCTTCGCCACCCCAAGCGCAATCGCGAGGCAAGACACCATCCTCATAAGCATCACGCAATTCCTTTTCGTAATCAGGCACAAGCTCCTGTTCAATATTGCTTATCAAAAACGAAAGGTCGCGTTGAGTCATTGCCATCTGATCACTCAGAGCAGTCCGTGACAGCCAGGTATGAGCATCCACCAATGCTTTCCTTGCCCGCTCCAGCTTGTCACTGTGCGTCAGGTCACTGCCACTTGGCATAGTTGGGCTAGCTGAATAGGGGAAAAGACTACGCGCAGCCTGCTTTACTACATCAGGATATACTGCATCAGCTGGCCACGTATCGAGAACGTGGTCCCGAACCGCCTGGGCTTCTGCCTTGCACAATTCTGGGCAAACTTGCGTAACATACTGCAAACTAAAATCAGTCATAAGACTCTCCATTTGATTGAAAGAGGCGGGGATCCGGTCCCCCCACCCACTGGATGGGGGCCGGTCCCTGCCGATTCATGCGGCTTTGTCATACTTCCGCATAAGTTGGAACTGCGACATGCAATACTCAAAAGCATTCTTTGCATCGGTCGCAGCAGTGAACAGATACTTGGGATCAGACTTGATTGCCTTCTGCCAAGACTTCAAATAACTCGCATGATTTTTGAGGTCATAAGTTACGCCAAGTTCCGCGCACAAAAACACTGCACAAAGCTCCGCAACAAACTCCTCTTTTGCATAGTCCTCATCACCAAACTTTCCAGTGAGGTCACGGGCTAGTCGCTTTTTATGCCCTGTTGCATGTCCACATTCGTGATAATAAGAGGACTGATGCTCATCATCTGAATCAAACTGTCCTGGTGGACATATCTTTATCGTGTCGGTCAATGGCATATATGAAGGGTTGTACTCTGAATCCTCCAATGTAGTTAGCTGCAAGGCTTCACCCATCTCGTAAGGATTCTCCAACCTCGTGGGTCGAAGCTCTGGCTGCGGTAATGTAATTCCAGTTTGCTCCAAGTTGAAAATATTATACACCTTCATAAACTTGTAACGTTTTTCGGGATCATCTTTGTCTTTACCATTGCCATAGTAAATAGCAGGGGTCGCCGTCTGCCCCTTGAAGTTGCCGCCAAGATCAATAATTTGTTTGGCGGTCAGCCAGTAAGGACTTTTGTACTCATTCTTGAACGCCGACACCATCGTAGTGATTTGATTTGTGCCGGTGTACACATGCTTGCTGATCAAGTTTCGATGCAGCCTTGGGCTAGCCTTCCAGGTTTTGCGCCACGAATCTTCCGACTCCATGGCGCAATCCAGAAGGTCTACAATCTTTGCAAACCTATTCGACATATTAAATCATCCTTACTTTTACATCTGAGTCAGTGACCACGAATCTCAGCTTTTTGTAGTATTTTGCTGCTCTCGTCACAAAATCTGTGTTTGAGAACGTCACACCGAAATCATCGCCGCCAAACTTGTAGCGAGCTTCATCGTAATAGTCGGGATCTTTGGATGGATCGCAGCCTCGGAAATAGAAAACCACTCCTTGTGGTTCGCCCTGTACGTCGAGTATTCCCGCTCCAACATAAGCGCCATGATCTTTGGCTAGATAAAAGTTAGGAATGTTATGCTTTATGATACAATCCGCAAGTTCGCGGGTTTGTGCAACTGAGAGCGTAAGTTGTGCACCCATAATATAAGTCTCCATTTTTGATTGAAGGCGAGCCGTTAAGCTCAACTCTAACGTTATCAAAGTATGGCCACCTTTGCAAGCCTTTTAGAACTCTTCTTCATCATCGATGAAAATAATCTCAGCCTTGGTAACTCGACCATCCTCATTGATTGTGGCAAACACCGGATACTGCCCATCACCCCAGCCAGTTTGCACACAACATCCAACACCTTGATGACCTCGGTTGTAGTTGAAGCTTTTGTGTAACTCGCCATCCATATCGTCGCAGAACTTTGACCAATCGCGCCCAACGTTCTCGGTCCGGTCATCCGGTAGGACATAGCAAGGATCGCCAATCCAACAAAGTCCGGCATCAACACCGACATAACCTACTTGTACTTGCTTATCCATTTCACTTCTCCTCTACTGATAAGGGTGTATTGATTGCCCCTGGGATTCTGCTGCGCAAAGCTTCAAGCTCCTGCAACTCCCGCTTGGTTTTGTTTGGTTTAGCCAACAACCTATCGTGAGCACCTTGGCGTCTGGCTGTACGGTTTTTCTTCCACTTTGCTCTTGCCATAACTATCTCCGAAAAAAGAAACGAGGGTTGAACGCCCCCTCGCAAGAGCAGGGGGGCGTGAAACGCGAGTCAATCTGCGATAAGTTGTCCAAACTCTGAGAACGTGTCGAACAAATCAACAAAGTCCTCTTCATTTAGATGATCATTGTTGGTGGTTACCACATCGTTAGTTGCGTGGACACCATCGTCTTCGTTAATCACAAATATCAATACGGTCTCCATCACTCCCCCCTATCCAGCTGGGTTTTGTCATTGTTACTCACACTCCACCTCCATTTCGTCACCGCCAAATCCCATCTCCACAATCAAATCCGCCAACGGGCTTTCGTTACGCCCCCGTGCTGCTACAAAGTCGTCGTCCGCCACATTCGAGCATTCAAACCCAGGTAGCGGTATCTGCGTGTTGCTGAAAATATCCATAGTCATCACTCCGTAGATGAAAGAAAAAAGGGAGCCGAAGCTCCCTCGATACTTACTTGAGCCGGTTGTCAAACTCAGCCTGCTCACGGTCCTCCTTGGTAACCTGGGTACGCTCTGACTCAGAGATATTCTCCAGGTACTCAAGTCGCTCCCTGAGTCGACGCTGCTCTGCAGCTACCGACTCTTCACACACCACCCAAGCCTGGCGGGTCCCACGCTTGGTGAGCTTAGGCTCGCCAACGCTTGGACCGTCCTTGTGAACAGTTACCCCGAACCTGAGGGTGTGACGTTTCCCGTCGATCATGATCTCGCCATCGAAATACTCGTTGCCTGCCTTGCTTGTTTTCGCGAAAGCGATTCCGCGTCCTTCTTCTAGATTGAGTGCCATGGTGGCCTCCTGTTTGTGATTGATTGGTGTCGTTGCCGACAGGAGTAGAACTCCACCGGCTAGACCTGATTACAAGGGGGTAGTTGAGCGTGAATCGCGGAGGGTCCGCGCGAGGGGGTTTTCGCGTGGAAACCGTTATTCTCGCGGCCCTTGTGGTCAGGGCTAGACTGTGGATTCGTTACGTATGTCAGGCTACGACGGTTACCAATCCAGCACAAACAGGAGACACGGTGTATGGCACGGCTAGAAGGAGGTCGCGGGATTGCGTGCGTAAGCATGCAAGCCACGAGATGCTTTGAGGGTGAGTGGGTCCCAACGGGACACTCGCACCCGTCCGTGCAGCCCTGATGCGCGCGGATAGAAAGCTGCGAAAGTATCGGCGAAGCCGATGCTGTAGCTGCGCTTCGAGGCCCCCGGGAGGGGGCCAGCGCGCAGCGTGGGTAACAAGTTGCCACCCAGACACAAAAAAGGGTAAATTAGAATCCTTATAATCCTTTAACCTCAATGTATTGGCTGATATTCCATATCAGAATTAGTTGCAACCGCGTAGGGGGTTGTACTGGTCTAGAATTAGTATAGGATAGGGGGGGTCGGAGGGCTTAAATGGCCTTTTAATTTTTTAAGGAGAGCTAAAATGGAAACTAAGCCAGAGCATACTGTTGAATATCGCTCTATTGATTACTATTCGATGTGCGAGAAGTCCAAAGCTAAGGTGAAGGCTATGCAGGATGCGGGTTTTACTACCATGCATGACCCTAAGTCTACGCCTGAAGAGACTGAGATCCACAATATGGGTGGTATGGGCAGTTATTCTGTCATTATGATGGGTAAATAATCTGCTAGTTGGTGCTTGCTAACCAGTAATGCTATGGCTGATTTAGGTATTCTGGAGCAGATAGCTGATCATCTGGCAGATATTGCTGATGAGCTAAGAATTTTCAATCAATTTCTAGCGGATATAGATGAGCGAAACGGATTCACAGAGCCATTTCCAGCAACGGAAAGCGGAACTCAAANCGAAGAAGGCGGATAAGCCCTCTAAAAAAGAGTTGGCGGCTAAATCTCCTGGTGGACGGGGCAAGATTGGCCGGCCTAAGGGTGATGCCGCCATTATTAACGAGTATAAGGCTCGTATGCTGGCGTCCCCTAAATCTAGGCGGGTGCTTGATACCATATTCGAAGCCGCTTTAGACCATGATCACAAGAACCAAGCGGCAGCTTGGAAGTTGGTTATGGATCGGATACTACCTGTAGCCGCCTTTGAAAAGGATGTGATACAAAGTAGTGGCAAATCGGCCATCCAAATCAATATCACTGGGGTTGGTGGCGCTGAAATATCGCCAGAACCCACGATAAACCAAACAACAATAGANGGTAATTCNGGTGAGATACTTCAAGATTGAAGAATTTGACTGCCAAGAAACAGGGGAAAATGAAATGAACCCTGAATTTCTTGAAAAGCTCGATGAATTACGGCATGAGTGTAAGTTTCCTTTTACAATAACATCAGGCTACCGCGATCCATCTCATAGCATTGAAGCCAAAAAAGAACATCCAGGGATGCATACTAAAGGCATTGCAGCTGATATATATGTCAGCAATGGCGTAGATCGCTACAAACTACTAATTACTGCTTTTAATATGGGTTTTACGGGGATAGGGGTAGCCAAAACCTTTATTCACGTGGATACTCGCACCAGTCAGCCCGTGGTCTGGACATATCAATAATGCTATATACCAAGCACACTAACGTAACAGGCACCGCAGAGGTGGTACTGTTGACCGTTCCTACGGGGTTTGTGGCCCATATCAGCTATATTTTGGTAGCTAACAACCATGCCTCATCAAATAACTGCTCCATGCACTTTGATGATGGCACAAATGAGCTTCATGTACTAAAAACTAAAGCCATTGCTAGTGATGCCAAGGAAGAGTTCTATCGTGGTGTCTTTGTTTTGCAACCTGGGGATCAAGTCAAAGTGCAAACAAGTGGTGCTGGTGACGTAGAGTTTGCCATCACCTTTAATCTTATGGAAGCTCCTGCAACCTTTGTGAACTTTTCGTGACTCCTGACCAGTTAAATGCATGGCGATTGATACCACGACTGTTAATGCTGGCAATGCTGGTTATGACCTATCGGGTTGTGGAGTGGTTTATGTCGTTACCTGACCCTAATCCTGAGCAGGCTGCACTAGTTTCGGTTATGACAGGCGCCCTTAACTGGTGCGTTNGGTNTATTTTTGGGCAAAAAAGAATAATGGCTGACNTNAANGTACAGCTATTGCCGTGGCAACAGGATGTATATTCTGATCCTACACGGTTTAAGGTAGTTGCTGCAGGCAGACGTACAGGCAAATCCAGGCTTGCCGCATGGCTACTGATTATTAATGGTCTTCAAGCTGACAAAGGCCATGTGTTTTATGTAGCTCCAACTCAAGGCCAAGCCAGAGACATTATGTGGCAAACCCTTATGGAGCTAGGCCATCCAGTTATATCAGGTTCTCACATCAACAACCTTCAGATTAAGCTCATTAATGGTGCAACAATCAGCCTAAAGGGTGCAGACCGCCCCGAAACGATGCGTGGTGTGTCGCTGAAGTACTTGGTAATGGATGAATATGCCGATATGAAGCCTGATGTATGGGAGCAGATACTGCGTCCAGCACTAGCTGACCAAAAGGGTGAGGCATTGTTTATAGGCACCCCTATGGGGCGTAACCATTTTTACGAGCTTTACAAGTATGCAGAGCTTGGTGTATACATGGAAGCGTTTAGAATGGGTATTGTAGATAGAACAGAGGTTCTTAAAAAGAANCCNGAGATATTTGANAAGGAAGGTNTNATGNGNNGNACNGAAGANAGAGCAGTTNNTNCANAGACAGATNNNNGCAATGNNNGANCAAATNAAGAATTTGGAGGGTGACCTCCAGACTGCCCAAAGGGAGTCNNTNAGNGATAGAAANNNNGTCGANGTNGAGAAATTNAANNCTNGANTNNAAGATATCNCTNCNGACGCCAAAGCTGATAGNNGAGTTCAANTAAACAANCTACAANCAAAGGTGAAGCTCGAAGCGGAGAAATTAGCGAATGTTAGAAAAGACGCTAGTTCTGCTCCGGAAGCGTAGAGACATCTATTAAGGAGATACAATGGACAATACACAGACAGAGGCCATGCAAACCGCTGATGGTTTAGCAAATCAAGGTAACGACATCATAGCAGAAGTAAGAGAAGAGACCGACGCCGCTTACGATACTGAAGCAAATGTTGCAGAAGCACAACCACAAGTTGACGCAGTTGACGAAGTGGATTATTCTGCTCCAGAGCAAAACGTTGAAAGCGAAACGGTTCCTCTAAATGAATGGGAAGTAGAAGCAAAGAAGTTTCAGTCAATGTACGATAAGTCACAATCTGAAATTGATAAGCTTCGTAGACTAGAGCCACTTGGTGAGCTTTTAGAAAACAGACCTGATTTAGTGAACGTCTTACAAGAAAATATGAATCGTCCCGCAGAACCTCAGCAAAACAATCAACCCGGTTTAAAAGCGGAAGATTTTAACCCTTGGGATGCGTATTATAATCCAGAGTCACCATCTTTCAAGTTCAGGCTAAATCAAGAGATGCAGCTTGCCAAAGATGTAGTAGACAATGCGATGACGCAACAAAAGCAACAAATGCAAGAGGAGATAACATACAACAATACTGTTAATGAGTTACGTAATACCTACAAATTTTCTGACACTGATGTCAAAGAGTTTATGGGCTTTGTTACGCAACCAAAAGAGTCTGTTGGGTTATCAAATCTGGTGAAGCTATTTCGGGACGTTAAGAATAAAGGAAACGGCCCAGAGACTGCTCAAGCTGTACGACAAGCTCAAGAACAGCCAAGAACGGCTGGCGTTCTTCAAGGTGGAGCACCTAGCTCTCCTAAGAGTGAAGAAAGTAAAATTTGGGATGGTATCGTAAAAGCGGGAAGTCGGAATAGCGTACTTTAATTAACTAACAAATGGAAGGAATTATATAATGGCATATAATAATCCTCATCCGTTGAAGGTTGGAGACCCCGGTGCGGTAATCGACAGTACGATTCCTTCGAGACGACTGTTTAACTTTAGTGATAGAGTAGCAGACCTCGCTCCAGAAGAATCACCATTTTTTGTTTACTTATCCAAGGTAGCCAAAGTTCCAACGGACGACCCACAGTTTAGGTGGCTGAAAGACAGAAACAAGATTGACATGACTGATAGAAGTTTCCAGCTTGCAGCTGCTCACACTGTTCCTGCTGCTGGAAGTACACTTACTTACACGGTAGAAACAGATGGCGAAGACTCAGTAGACTTCCTGATTAAAGGTATGGTATTTGCTGTTGGTGAAACAAACACATCAACCAATGAGCCTGAAACAGCTATTGTACGTATTGAAAGCTCTCCAGTAGACACTGGCAGTGCAACAACCTTTACAGGTCGCACAATTTCTGCGGCAACTGGCTCAACAACAGCAGCCGCTGACCAAACGAAGTGTACTGTTATTGGTAGTGCTTTTGAAGAAGGTTCAGGTTCTCCTGACTCATTCTCTCGTGAACTCGACAACGGTATTGGATACACTCAGATATTCAAGACCTCTTGTGAATTAACTAATTCTGCAAGAGCTACCGTTTACAGAGGATACGCAAGTGAGTTTGATAGAATTTGGAATCTTAAATTAAGAGAGCACAAAGTAGATATCGAAAGAGCAATGCTTTTCGGTCAAGGTGGTAGTGTTAATGGTATCGGATATTCAGATGGTATCGTTGGTAGTATTGTGAAAAATTCACAGTCTCAAGTAAAAGACAACGCACAGTTATCTTACACTGAAGACAAAGGATACTTCTCAACTAGAGATGATTCACAGTTTACCTATGACGCATTACTTGCAGACTTAGAAGTTGTATTTGACCCTGCTCGCGGTGGTTCAGGTGCAAAGCTAGCTCTTTGCTCGCTACCAGTTATTACGTTCTTTAACAAACTGGCAAGTTCTTCAACATTCCTATCTAGTGCATACTCTGCTGCACATCCATTGATGGCGCAGGAAAGAGGAGTATATGGTCACAAGGTAATGAAAGTTGAAACCATTCATGGCGACCTTACTCTTGTAAAAGAACCATTATTCAGAGGCTTTGCTGCTGGATTCATGTGTCTTGTTGACCTTGACCAAGTAGCTTACAGACCTCTAGTTGGTAATGGCGTAAACAGAGACACTCATATTATGACAAACGTACAAAGTGCAGATGAAGACTTACGCAAAGACATGGTTCTTACAGAGGCCGGTCTTGAAGTTTCTCTTCCTGAAGCACACGCTTTGTTTAACTTTGAATCTGCTTACACAGCACCTTAATCTAGGAGGTAATGAATAATGAGAGCTGCAACCAGAGAAAAGAATAGTGGTAAAGGCGGATTTCTACAAAAGGTAGAACCGATTACCGTAGCACGTACATTAGTAGAAGCTGATAGTGGAAAAGTTTTCATGCTCAGTTCTGCTGGTGGTGCGTATGAAATTACACTCCCAACAGCATCAACTGGCGTTGATGGATGTCACTACAAGTTTATTGTAGAAGAAGAGACACCAACTGGCGCTATTACAATCGCTGCTGGTAGTGCAATCATTAGCTTGGTAATGAAAGACCCGGGCGGAAATGCCTCCAACTCAACAGCGGGTACTCAGGTATCTAATGTGATTGTTGGTACTTCAGCACAAAAAGGTGATTACATTAATATTATGTTCACCGGTGGTGAGTACGTAGCAGAAGCTATGTCCGGTATTGATGACGCAATTACTACTTCATAGTCTGAACATATAAAGACAACAGATTGGATTTCTGTGGGGCTATTCGTATAAAGGTTTAGCCCCGAATATCCAAAGAATTAAAATTAAAAGAGGAACAATATGGCTGCATATGGAAATGTAAAAGTAAAAGTTTTTATTCATCCCGGTAATCCCGGAGATGAAACTGGCGATGCCGGAACTATGGCTCGCGATATAAAAGATTATGTAGCATCATTGGATTCTACAGATAATGCTGTAATTTCTATTACACACGCTACATTAGCTGGTGATAGAATTATGACATTGGTTGTCGGTGGTGCTTAGTGAAATGTCAGCATTGTAAAGCTGATAATGAAGGTGGCTGGTTTTATTGTAGGTCATGTGGCCTACGTGCAAGCCAACCTATGTATACCCCTAATGTTATTGTTAGGGACACAAACTTTGCAACCGCTATTCGTAAAGACCAAATAAACTTTACGGAAACAACAATAGGTGACGACATTAAATCAAAAGGTGGAGTATTAGATGGCAACATTTAGTGCACAAATACAAGACTTAGTTGGCTCATTTAGTGACGAGGCTGCTTTAGACCAATTCATAACAGAAGGGGCAAACGAAGTAATAAACTCAATGCCTCGCAATGTTATGGAAAGAGTGGCAGAAGAAACGGCAGTAACGGATGGAACTACAACATCCGAAGGGCACAAGATACTTTATGTGCTGAGAAATGACGGTACTATTGACCAGCCTTGCAGACAGGTTCCTGCTTATAAAAGAGGCAGGATACAAGACTCTTCTGATATGGAGCACGCTACAACATCTGACCCTGCTTACTACATACAAGATGGCAAGATAAATATATTTCCAAACGGTAATGGATTAATGGTTTCTGTACCAACTTACAGTCAATCCTCTCCGTTAGATGCTAGTGGTCTATCAACGATTACAAACTTTCCAGATGAGTACGAATATCTAGTGACGTTGTATGGTGCAATCAAAGCATTACAACAAAATCTTTCTGGATTAGTTGAGGCAGATTTTAGTATATCAGCATCAGCACCTAGCGCTCCAAGTTTAGCTACCTTATCGGGTGGTAGTGTTTCAGCTATAACAGTAGCTTCGGTAAGTAAAGCAGATATAAGTGGAGATGTTCCAGCATATACAAAACCTTCGAGCAGTGTAGATTTTACAAGCTTAGTACCATCAGGTAGTGATAGTGACGGCTTTGATGATTTTGTATCTAGTGAAGATGTAGAAATGGCTAGCATATCTCTTCAAAAACAACAGGAATTGCTACGTGCATATCAAATAGATATTCAAAATGAATTAAATGAGTTCAATAAAGAAAACACTAAGTATCAAGCCAATGTGCAGGCAGAGTTAGCAAAACATAATAGCGACTTACAGAAAGCACTAAGACAGGCTCAGTTAGATGGCGCAGATGCACAGCAAGAATCAGCTCAGGCTTTACAAGCTGCTATACAAAACAACGATGATTTAGTGCAAAAGTTTTTAGCAGAAATAAATAAGTATACAGCGCAAGTAAACTCTGAAGTTCAAACTTATGTACAAAACTTGCAAAACAACGCACAAAAATTTGCAAACACCGTATCTCAGCAAGCAAAATTACAAGCAGACTACGATAAAGGTTTGCAGATATTGAGAGGTAATTAATGGCCAAGACCTTGGTTAACCTCAATACTTCTCCATCATGGACGCTAACAACTTTAAATACGTCCCCATCATGGACAACTGTCGCATTGAATACTTCACCTTCTTGGTCATCTACCGCACTAAATACATCCCCATCTTGGAGTGGTGTTACTCTCGACACATCTACAGATTGGATGTTGCCCGGTAGTTGGAAGTCTGTAGTGGTTAACTGGGAAGACGAAACGAAGACATACGAACAAATTGGTTTACTAGGAAAGGATTCTGACTGATGGCTGTACATAGTTTAACGGTAAAAGAAATTATCTCAAGAGTCAGGCAAGTATTTCCTGACGCACCAGAAAAGTATATTATGAACCTTATAAACGAAGCTATGGTAGAGATGGGTAAGTACAATACTAAAGTAGAGTATGCAAAGGCAAATACAGTAGCAGACCAACAGTGGTACACTTTAAGCGACACCAATGCTGGCGTAGAGATAAACAAGGTTTTTAGAGTAGATTTCTTAGATTCTGACGATGTGTATGTGAAGATACCTCGTTTAGTTTCTGGAGAAATACCAACAATGGATATAGACTAATGGCAAGTACATACAATTACCCACAAGATTATATTGCTTGGTTTATCAAAGGTAATCATCTTGCAGTTGTTACTGTTAAGGGTGAGTTAACAGGTTCATACAATAAAAAGTATGGGCAGTATAAACCAATAAACGAGTCTGTTACTAACGGGCTTTTAATACATTATTATGCTGAACCTAACGCAGTAACAGCTATTTCGGATACACCAGATGTTGACAATGTGTTTCATACAGC
>FUFK010041811.1_pt1 | contig 61280 bp, 87 predicted proteins | sample 1021851 | NCBI WGS metagenome assembly FUFK01 (sample SAMEA51879418, study PRJEB19060) | metagenome
TAACTAAATAAATAAAATTATGAAAGATAATTGGAAAAAAGAATTTGAAAATCTTTACAACGATATATGTAAAGTTATAACTACCGATGGAGAGGAAATGACCGATGGAGAATGCGTTGATGCTTTGTTTGATGTGCTTGATAAATATGAAAACAAATCAGACAATCTAATTTACGATTCAAAAATATGGTGGCAAGAAGGTAAATTAAAAATTAAATAAATAAGATTATGTGGAACATCAGCAAAAAATTTAAAACTCAAAAACAAGCAGAAAAGTTTATTTCAGACAATTCTAATAATTATCAATGTGATTTACTTTTTGTTCATAATGGGTATAGAGTAGAGTACAAAAAATTAAAAAAATATTAACTAAATAAATAAATTATGAACATTTACAGACTTACAAAACTTATTCAAGAATTGGAACAAATAGAAAATCCTTATGCCTATGATATAGAATTATTAAAACTCTATAAAAAGAAAAAAGAAATATTAATCAAGAAAATAAACAACAAATTAAATATGAAAAGATTTCTAGGAATACAACAAAAGAAAAACCAAAGGGAACTCAAGAAATGGATTGACAATTTATCTATTGAGGATGCCAAACGAATGAATATCAAAAAAGACTTTGATCTTTCAACAGGAAACATTGTAAAAACCTTTGGAGATTATTTTAAAAAACCTAAAAACAAATAAAATGAATGAAAATAAAAACTGCCCTTGTTGTAATGAGCCTATGATTAAAATAGGTACAAGGGTAAAAATCGTTGATAATTATCACGAGCATTTAAACTACAAACAAAACAAAGTAGTAACAATAACTGAACACGATGATTACGGAAATTATATTTTAAATCATAGATGGTGTTGTTCAGAATCAGAGATACAAATAATTTAAAATAAAATAAAATAAAATGAGAATATTTATAGAAGATTATTTCGGAAATGATTTATGTTCAATTAACATAGATTCATTTACAGATTTATGTCAAATAAAAAATTTGACTGATTGCTCTTTAGCAGATGAAGAAACAGATGGTAATGGAACTTACATAAGAATTCAATTAAATAACAAATAAAATGAAAGACATAGAATATAAAACTTGCGATAGATGTTGTTACGATATTTTAGATAATGAGGGCAACATAATGGAACACTATTGTATTGACAATGAACTTTACCAACCTTAAAACTAAATAAAATGAAACTAATAACAGAAAAACAAATGGAATTAGCCGATGATATATTTTGGCTAATAATGGAATATGTTGATACCAAGCAATTTATTAAAGACAATGGAAATCAACCAAGTGAAAGTACCGAGCAAGGAAGAGAATTGCTTTATGGTATTGAAGATTTATTAACTAAAAACCAATAAAATGAAAGCAAAAGTATATAGTGCTACAATTCAATGGCACGACAATAAAGAAATCAGAGATGATATGTTTATCAAAATTGGAGATATTGAAGATGATGATGATGATATTTTCTTCTACATAGAAAGTGAAGAAGAACTTAAAGAAGCATACAAAGATGATTTCCACGAATGGAAAATTTTAGAATGCGAACAAATAGAATATTAATTTAAAACCAATAAAATGAAAGCAGAAGATTACAAAATAACAATTTCTTGGAACGTTAAAGATGTTCTAAGTTTAGACAACACCTTAACAATAGATCAATGTATTGAAGTATTGGATATGGCGAGGGATAACCACGATGCAAATTATGGGATTTCTTGGGACACTTTATCGTATTACATAGATGAGGTAAAAGAATTTGATGAAGAACACAATTCATCATTAATGTACGGAGTAGATAATAAACAATAAAACAAAAACTAATTAACCTAATAAAATGAAACCAACACTACAAGGATTTTTAATTGATGACTTGAAGAAAGTAGAGCATCATATAAACGAGATCATAGAGAATATCTATGCACGAGGACAACAAGAAACCTTTGCAGAAGATATAGAACAGATTGAAATGTTTTTCTCCTATTGGAAACAACACGCTCAATTTGAAAAAGAAACCGAACTTAAAAACCAATAAAATGAAAGACAAGAAAACCTTTAGTTTTTATGTTCCGTGTAGTATGATGTATTACATAGAGGCAAAAAACGAAAAAGAAGCAAGACAAATTTTGATAGATGAAGGAGGGATTTCTATTCAAGGAGATTTACTAATTGATAAATCAGATTATTTGGAAGCTGAAATATATAATTAATAAAATAAAATAAAATGAAATACTCAAAAGAAAATTTAAAAGTAAAATGGCAAAACCATTGCCGAAATTTATTAGTAGGGAAAACAATAAGGCAAGTGAGATACCTTACTGAAAAAGAAATGGAGGATTGTATGTGGTACAAAAATCCTTTGGTCATAGAATTTACTGATGGAACGGCTATTGTTTCTCAATCAGATGATGAGGGAAATGATGGTGGTGCATACTATTATTTTGGTAAAAAGAAACAAGAGGTAATTCCTGTAATATATTAATTTAAAAACCAAATAAAATGACAATAAACGAAGTAAGTGATTTAGGTATAGTAGGCGAGGACTTGCTTGATAACCTAAAAGAAATAAAACAATCAGTATCAGAGATCAAGAAAGCTGACTTTAAAAAAGAGTCAACCTTTGAAGATACCAATCATCTCCAAGATTATATTGAGGAGACTATTAATATGATTAAAATTAACTTAACTAAACTTAAAGAAAAATAAAATGAAACAAATAGATAAAGATTGGTACACCTTAGATTCGAGAGGAAATCCAATATATATAAACGATTTAAAAAAATCAATTCAATTTAATCTTAAAGCATATTTTGACAACCAAATTTATGCTGAGGATTGTATTCAAGCAATAGATGAAATTGTAAATGGAACAACTAAAGCACCAACGAAATGAAAGCAAGTAAAATAAAAACATTTCTATCAAGGATAGAAGAGGAACTAAAATATAATAACAGAACTTTAGAAGATGTAGATGTTAACTTTAGATTCTGTGATGATTCTGATGTTCATCAGATCAAGTATGTAGAAGAAGATTTATTTGATTCTACAACCAACAACATAGTAGAGAGTATAATTTTTAAAATTAAATAAAATGATAAAGTCAGACTTACAAAAAAGGTATACAAAAAAAATAAAAAACATAAATCTAAATATAGATGACATCAATGATATTGCAACTACTATTGTTGATGAATTTATAGATGATGGGTTATGCCCAAATTATGGAGATAAAGCAGAAAACCCTAGTGATGAAACACATTTTGAATATGAAGACATTATAAGAGATCATTTAGAAACACTATTTAAAATTAAAGAAAAATGAAAACAATAACAGAAACAGAAAAGTATGAGTGCCACGATTGTGGTGTGTACTATTGGGTAATTGATAGAGATGGATTTGAATGTCCAAACTGCGAGTATTTAGAAGAAGTGGCAACAAGTAAAAACATAAAAATAAAATAATATGAGAATATTTTTAGAAGATTATTGGGGCAATGATCTTGCTCGGATAAAGATAAAAGGAACTTACCAAATAACAGATTTAAAAGACTGCTCACTAGCAGACGTAGATACTGATGAGAGTGGAGAATATATACGATTACAATTAAACAACAAATAAAATGAAAACAAAAATAAAAGAAACTGCTTTTAATTCGTGGAGAATAATGTATTGGGAAGATGATTTCCGTTTCGGATACAGAGATTTCAACACGAAAAAAGAGGCAGAAGAGTATGAACAATTATTAATTAAAAACAAAAAAGAAAATGACAAAAACAAAAAAAGAGCAAAGAGTGTATATGATAGACACAACATTTGATGATTTGGATATTCCAAAGTTTGATGATAAAAGAACAGACAAAATTTTTATGGAAATATCTGAAAAACAAGGCAATGTATATTCTTTAGGAGGATTTACAAAGGCTTTTAATAGAGGAGAAATAAACTCAAACACCGATATAATAAGAATAATTTAAAACTAAATAAAATGATAACAAAAAATGATATAATAGGATATGCTTATTGGGTGTGTGGCGAATCTACTACGCCAATAGGTGAAGTAACATGGCTTTGCGAAATGATACTTAGTGATATGTCAAAAGAGGATATGAAAAGAGAGTTTGAACACCACTATAATTTTTATATGAATCATTCTCATCTACTAAAAAAATAAAATGAAAAAAATAAACCAACTAAAAGATCAACTAGATAAAAATAATATTCCTCCACTAACCCAAGAGCAGAAACATCAACTGCTCTTTGGGAGAGATGAAGAGTTAAAAAAAACTTTAATAAAATTATTAGAATTATGAAAAAAACAAGAGGAACTTATCAGAGGGAAGAAAAAGATTATACTCTTTCTGTGGACTATACTTATTATTGGGATAACGGAGATTATTACACTCCTCCAGAGACTGATCTGGAAGTAACCGATGCTTACATTGATTCAGATTTATTACCTTTAGAATTTTATCTTGACTTTATACATGAAAAGATTGAGGAAGATATACATGAATATGCTCAAGCCAACAGATGAAAGTCATAGAAAATTTTGGTAGAAGAAAAGGATACCACGAACTCCATATTGCCTTTATTATAAAAGCAAAATACAGAAGGAGAGCCGGAGTAAATATGGAGATTTTTGTAGAGGCCACTCTTGACGCAGATGGTGTTCGCAACATTTCGTTAAGAGAAAACGGAACAAATAATATATTATCTTTAGACCTCTTGGATGAGAAAGACAAACTATATGAAATAATATTAAACAAAACATTATGAAAAACTTTCTGCGATTCCTAAAACTCAAGCTAGTAAAAAGAAAAAGAAAAAGAAGCAGAGAGTCTATCTTATGGTCGCAGATGATGAAGAATGAGAGAGAGATAAGAGAACTGATAAAGCAGATGGTAACTCGAAACAAATATGTTTCTGCAAAATCCAGGTATAAGATTACGCTTTCAAAACCTCGTCAAATTGTTTATCTTTATAAACAGAATGAGGAAATTAGAGACCAACTCAGAACAATTAGAGCCAATAGTAGCTCCTAACGATCCAGAATTTCTCTGGCATTCTAACATTGCTTTAAGAAAAAAGATAAAAGAGTTAGAGCAAATAATAAAAGATCTTAAAAATTAATTCTGTTTGTTCATGAAAGAGGGTAGCAGAAATGTTGCCCTTTTTTTTGTATAAAAAAAACATAAATAAAGATTAGGATTTAAATAAATAAATTCATATCTTCGATCAAATTAAATTAAATCAAATCAAATGCCAACACTAACCAACAACCCAAACTTTGACCAATTCTTAGACGATGACTATCAGTCAAGAGGATACGTTGAAGCAAGAAAAGTGGTCGAACACTTGAGAGCCACGACATTCAGAACACTTAACAACAAAGAGCTAGAAGATTTCCGTAAGGAAGTAGCTTCGGCTTTTGATATGACACTTAAATAAAAACATGAAAGAGCATATATTTAATAAGTTTATCGACAACATCCTCAAACATACGGGCTTAAGCCGAGAGGATTTTTTTTCAAAGTCTCAAAATGGAGAGATTGTACTAGCAAGACAGACTTTGTTTTACCTATGCAGTAAGAGAGGTTTGACAACTGCCATGATAAGACAATACATGGAGAACAATGAATGTCATTTAACTCGGCCACCTATAACTTATGGTGTGTCTATTGTAGAGGGATTACTAAAGGAAGATAGTGATCTTCAAAATGTAATAGATAAATTAAGCATCGTTGACTAAAGAGCAGTTAGATATGATATTTCAACAAGCTAAATCAGACGATTCTAGTAAGAAGATCAGCTCCTCTCCTTATGAGTCTTATATGTACAAAGGAATTAAAATATTAAAAGACGAAAAATCTATCCGGATTCAGACCTCTGGTATGTCTTATTATCAAGAGCTTAATGAAGAACAATATCGTTTGTTTGAAAATGGATGGGTAAAAGGAAGTTGTCGTTTATTATTAAAGAAATATCAGAATCAAAAAAAAAATTTAGAACTAAAAATCCGTGACGAGATAAACGGAAACAACTCTATGAAGGTCTTAGCAGGACACAGGATCCGTAGAGAAACCATTAATACTAAACATCAAGAAGTGTCCAATAAATTAAATACTTTAACCAACAAAAAATGAAAAATTATTATAAAGCACTCGCAGGATTTCAGCAAGAATGTCCTGTGTTATTAAAAGACACCGAAGGGTACGGCTATAAGTACGTAGACCTTACAAAGATTATTCATTCTATTAATCCACTAATGAAAAAGCATGGCCTGGGATTTACTCAGCTCTTAGGGACTAACCTTGAGAGTGGCAACACTTGTGTTACTACCACTATTTTCCATATAGACAGTGGGGAATATAGTTCTAGCACTGTAGACGTTCCACTTGTAGATTTGAAAGGACAAAACTCTTATCAATCTCTCGGTAGTGGTTGCTCGTATTTTAAAAGATACCAATTGAGTTCAGCTCTCGGGATCGTAAGCGACAAAGATTTAGATGCATACGGAGAACAGGTAATTCCTGTAGCTAAAAAAGAACTTGATTTAGGTGTGGCTAAAAAACCAACGCCTAAAAAAGAACCTACTCTTGTGACATTAGACATAGGGGATGATCATTGGGCGGATGTGTTAAACAAAATTATTTCTTTTAAAAAACAAGGCCATCCTTTGGATAAGATAACCGAGGGATTAAAAAAGAAATATAAATACACAGAAAAAGTTAATAAAGAAATTAAAAAAGCATACGATGGATAAAATACAATCAATAACTCGTGTTATACCTATAGAAACTACTGATTTATCTAAGTCACCTAAAACCCTACAAAAAATTGAAAACAATACTTTTGAGGGTGAAAGTTCTATAGTTAATATGTGGGGTGTGTGTGATGGAGACCCCAAAAACTATGGTGTTAAATTGGCAAAGCTTGTAAAAAATATCAAATTATCAAGCGATCAGATGGCAGGATGTTTATCTGCACAAATTGTTTCTCATTTTAAAGCTGATAAGAGCAACTATTTTTTAATGACTCCAGAACGCACGCGCTATGTGATGGCAAATACTAACTTTGATTATTATATATATACAGTTTATGTTATAGGTACACGAACTCAATTAAAAAAATATTTGCAACACGAGGAAGGAATTATAATGTGCATTGATTCTAGACTAAAACAAAATGAGTCAATAAAATATATAGAAGATACCAGTATTGGAAGGCTGGGGTATACATATAGGGAGAGCCAACATAAAGTTTATTTAAATACTGAAGAAATAATAGAAAAATATGAAAACTAAAGACATAATTAAAAAACTCCGTGAGGATAAGCATTATTATGGGGAGTTTGGCAGAAAGTATTTATCTAACTCTGACATACAATACTTACAACCCTCTACGTTTAAACAATTTGGAAAGGTAGAACCCGACAACGAGAACTTTGTTAAGGGCAGATACTTTCATCAACTAATCTTAGAACCTGAAAAGGCAAAAGATTTTCCAATTTTTAGTGACACCAAAACAAGAGGGGTAAAGTACGACACATTTATACAAGAGAACAATATCACTGGTGCAGTTCTAGAGCATGAGGCGTTGCTGATGGAAGAATTACGTGACGAAATTTTAAATGTAAAGGGGTTAGAAGGGCCAAAAAAACAAGTAGCTGATCTTATTACTCATAAGGATGCTGAATATGAAGTTCCAATAGTCGGAGAAATATTTGGTCATCCTTTTAAGGCTAAAGCAGATATTATATCTGAAGGAATAATTATAGACTTAAAAACTACAACGGCTAAAAACATAGAAGACTTTGTTAAAATTGGTAAGAAAAACTATTATTACCACACTCAAGCTTTTATATATCAGACTTTGTTTAATAAGTCAATGACTTTTATAGCTATAGACAAGACTAAAAAAGAGTATGGAAATACAGGAGAGTTCTACCATGAAATTTATGTCTGCCCTGTGAGTGAGGAAACGGTACTCCTGGGAAAACAAGATGTAGAACGAGCCGTCCAAATCTATGAGAACTATCATGGGAAGGACAAGAAAGAAGACATAAGAAACGTAATATATAATTTAAATTTTTAAAAAATGAGCGAAAAGTATGTACACCCTAACGGGAAAGGAAGTTTATTTATTAACTCCTATAAAAAAGAAGGAGATAATCAGCCTTATTATAAAGGCACGGGCACTACTATAGATGGAAAGCAGATAGAGATTGCCGGATGGAAAGGCCAAACACAAAATGGAGATGAAAAGATTTCATTACAATTTAGTGAGCCTTATGTGAAGCCCGAAGAAAAATCAACACCCTCAGAAAATAAGGAGGATGATGGTTTAGGCTTCTAAAACACTAGCATCTCGAAGACAGGGGAGGTAATAGCTTCCCCTTTTTTGGGTGTTGAATGTTGATAATTAGTTGCTATTTTATATATATATATTTATTATATATTATATTTTAGAATTTTTTTTAAGAAAAAAATCAACATTTTTAACACCTTGTAGGAAAAATAAGGGTTAATAATATAAAAACCAACATCAAAATGAGCATCAATCAAGAAAATATCGTCACTATCTTTAAAAATATTAAAGAAACCGACACCCCATTTTACAGAAATGTAGATTCAATTCTTAAAAGAATACAAGAAGGGGCTTCTAAAGATTTGATAATTAAAATCAGATCAATAGACAATAAGAATAAGCGTAATGATTTGAAAAAAGAATTACCCTCTATTTGTTTTAGCGGTAAATTTAATAAAAGAAGTGACGTTGCTCTTCAAGAACATAGTGGATTAATATGTTTAGATTTTGATGGATACACTACTAAAAAAGCATTACGTTCTGACAAAGATAAATTTAAGGATAATAAATATGTCTATAGTGTTTTTGTTTCTCCATCTGGAAAAGGGTTGAAAGTCTTAATAAAAATCCCCAGGGATCCCGATAATCATACAGGTTATTTTTTAGCATTGGAAAAACATTTCAAGTCTGAGTTCTTTGATAAGACCACAAAAAATATCAGTCGTGTGTGTTATGAAAGTTTTGATGAAGATATATATGTTAATCCAAAATCAAAAGAGTGGACCGATGTAGAAGAGGTGGAGTATAAAGAAATAATAAGAAGTCAAGGTATAAAGACCATACCTATAACAGACGAAAGTAGGATTACAAATTATCTTGTCTCCTGGTGGACCAAGAATTTTCCTATGGTTGATGGCCAAAGGAATAATAATGCTTTTACATTAGCAATGGCCTTTAATGAGTATGGTATATCTGAAGCAACAGCAACTGTGGTTCTTAATCAATATGCTTCCTCTGACTTTACACCCAATGAAATAAATAAAACAATAAAAAATGCATACTCTCACAAGGACAAATACAACACCAAGTATTACGAAGACGAAGAGAGAATAGATCAAATACAACAACAATTAAGACGAGGAGAGTCAAAAAAAGTAATCCGCCAACAGTTATCTGAGTCGATGTTGGACACGGAAATTATAGACTCAGTGCTTGAAACGGCAGAAGAAAACAACTCAGTAAAGTTTTGGGTTAAAAGTAACAAAGGAGTAATTAAAGCTTTGCCTTTAATATTTAAAAAGTTTTTAGAATCAAATGGTTTCTATAAATATTGTCCAGATAATCAGAACACTTATGTTTTTGTAAAGGTCACTAATAATCTAATTGACAACACTACAGAAAAAGAAATAAAAGATTTTATATTAGGCCACCTTATTGAGCAAGATGATATGAGTGTATATAATTATTTTGCGGATCAAACTCGATTATTTAAAGAAGAGTTTTTAACTCTATTAGACACTATTGATATATATTTTAACGAAGATACTGTAGATACTAGCTATTTGTATTACCAAAACTGTGCAGTAAAGATTACCAAAGATTCTGTAGAAGCTATAGACTATTTAAGTCTTGATGCTTTTGTGTGGAAAAATCACATTATAGACAGGATATATAGCGACTGTGAACTTAAAAACCCTGACTTTCGTCAGTTTGTTTCTAATGTATCTGGTAAAGATCCTGCTCGCATAAAGTCTATGGAATCAACAATAGGGTATTTGTTGCATGGGTATAAGAATGTTTCTTACTGTCCTGCAGTTATATTAAATGATGAAATGATTTCAGACACTGCTAACGGAGGGACAGGGAAAGGAATTTTTTTTCAAGGTATAAGTGCTATTAAAAAAGTAGCAACTATTGATGGCAAGGCTTTTAATTTTGAGAAGTCATTTGCATTTCAGACAGTATCTCCCGACACGCAGATTGTTTTGTTTGATGATGTTAAAGAAAGGTTTCAGTTTGTAAGACTCTTTAGTGTAATCACAGAGGGCATGACTATTGAAAAGAAAAACAAGGACGCTATTAAAATTCCATTTGAGAAGAGTCCAAAGATTGCTATTACGACTAATGATGTTATAGAGGGCACGGGGAACTCATTTAAAAGGAGAAAGTATGAATTAGAACTTACTGACCATTACATTCAGAAAACTCCTGTTGAAGAACACGGACGGTTCTTTTTTAGTGGTTGGGATGAAGACGAGTATTGTCAGTTTGATAATTATATGATTTCATGTCTTCAATTATATTTAAATAAAGGCCTCATAGAAAGCGAGCAAAAAAATATAAAGCTCAAACAATTCTTTGTGCAGACCGACAAAATCTTTGCAGAGTGGTGTGGTCTTATAGACAATCAAGAAAATACTTTATTAAAAATAAATGAGAAAATTTATACCGATCATTTGTTTGGAGACTTTGTTATGCTCAACCCCGATTTCGGTGCCACTGGCAAACGTAAACTTTCTAGGACCAGGTTTAATAAATGGCTTTTAGCTTATGGTGTATATACTCAAAACATAGAACCGGAAACCAATAGAGATAAACAAGGCAAATGGATTAGGATTAAACCGAGGGAAGAGGGAGAGGTCCAACAAGAACTTGTGTTTTAAATGGAGTTTAGAGATTACCAAGAGGATATAATAAAAAAGGGTAGTAATGTTATAGCTGAGCATGGTTTTGTTTACTTAGCTATGGAGGTTAGAACGGGAAAGACGCTTACAAGTTTGGGTATAGCGAAAAAAATGGGAGCTCAGCAGGTTCTGTTTATTACCAAAAAGAAAGCCATCAGCTCTATTGAACATGACTATCAACTTCTTCAACCTAACTTTACTTTAGAGATTATTAACTACGAGAGTTTACACAAGATAGAAGGAAGTTTTGATTTGGTTGTCTTAGATGAAGCGCACTCTATGGGAGCTTTTCCTAAACCAAGCAAGAGAGCTAAGCAGGTTAAGATAATTATCCAAAAGAATAACCCTTTAGTAATTCTATTGTCAGGAACTCCTACTCCTGAGTCTTACAGTCAAATGTACCATCAGGTGTATGCTATACCTAGCAACCCGTTTAAAAGATTTATAAACTTTTACCGGTTTTGTGATCAGTATGTTAATGTTACTCAAAAACCTATCAACGGACTATATATTAAAGATTATTCTAAGGGCCTACCTACTATAATGGATGCCATGAAACCTTATTTTATTTCTTATAGTCAACAAGAAGCAGGTTTTAAAACCGTAACAAGCGAGACCATCATGTATGTAGAGATGAATCCTTTGACCTACAACATAGCAAACAAGTTAAAAAAAGATTTAGTTGTAGAAGGGAATAATGAAGTTATCCTTGCCGACTCTGCAGTTGTGTTGATGCAAAAACTTCATCAAATATATTCTGGGACTGTCATTTTTAAAAGCCAATCTTCAAAAGTTCTTGATTACTCCAAAGCTATATTTATAAAAAAGAAATTCAAGAACCAAAAAATTGGAATATTTTATAAATTTAAAGAGGAGCTCAACGCACTAAAAGAAGTATTCCAACAAAATATAACTACTAAACTAGATGAATTTGTTAACACTAATAAATCAATTGCGCTTCAGATTGTAAGCGGAAGAGAAGGTATAAGTCTTCGACAAGCAGCTTGTTTGGTATATTATAACATTGACTTTAGTGCTACTAGTTATTGGCAGTCGCGTGATCGGATGACAACTAAGGACCGCACAAAAAATGAAGTCTATTGGATTTTTTCTAAAAGAGGTATAGAAGATCAGATATACAAAGCTGTTGTTAACAAGAAAGATTATACTCTTAATCATTTCAAAAAAGATTTACTAAATTTATAAATGACCGAGCAACAAGTACAAGCCAAAAAGATTAAGGAGTTAGAATCAAAAGGCTATTATGTACTAAAGCTTATCAAGACAAATAAAAATGGTATACCAGATTTAGTTGCTCTACACCCAGACAAAGAAGTATTGTTTGTAGAGGTGAAAACTAAAAAAGGTAAGGTTTCAAAGCTCCAAGCGTATAGGTTAAAAGAATTAGAAGAGCATGGATTTCAGACAGAAGTACACAGAGGTTAGTTTAAGTTATAATGAAGGTGTGTTATACACTTTTGATAGCGACTTTGTGTTAGAGCTGATGCGTCATGACCTTATGACTTCTGTTCCTATTGTTATGCAAATAGAAAAGTATGTAGACCATAATTATAACTACCCTTTAGATGATGTTGTAGAACTAGCAGGTGTAATAAAACACGAAACTCCTTTTTACTTTGTAGTAACATTATCTCACTATGACGAGATGATTTTTCAAAGCTTATACCCTATAGATTCTGACGAATATTTAGATTATTACAACAAAAATCAGCTCCTAGTCAAAACTTAGTTAAAAAATATTTATTATTTGTTCTTTTATTTATAAAAAAATATTTATAATTTAGAGTTCATGAAACTTAGAGTGCCTCAAGTCGAGCAAAAAAGAATACAACATATTAATTTTGTAATGGCTGATCTTCACTCTTCACTAAACAATATTTACGAGTTGCTTATGGATAAAGAATATACACCTCTGCGGACGGAAGTAAATTTATTATCTAAAAAACTTAAAAGCGTAAGCGATTCTGTTACTGATGAAATTTAATACAGACATAGAGTTTATAGCTGCTATAATGATAACTGTTTTAGTTTGTTATATTCTGTATTTATTTATCTTCTAACTTTTCTTCTTCTTCTTCGCTGTGTCAACAATGACCTTTTAGGTTTCTTGGGATGTATTCTTTTAGGTAAGACTCCAGAAGTCGTTTCTTTTTCCCACTGCTCTGCTATTTCAGGTAGGTTCTTATACATGTAGGCTCTTTGTGCTTGGCTTTTAAATGGCATATAATTAAAATATTGATTTAGACTTTTTCTTTTTTTTCTTTTTTATAACACTTCCTCCTCCGCCAAAACGTCCGCTACTCTTTTTCTTTTTCTTTTTCTTTTTCTTGGGAGTGTAGTTGTAAAGCTCATCTTTTTGTTCTCTCCTTATTTTACGCTGCTGTCTTTCTATTTCTTTTAAAGCCTCACGCTCGTCATACCCTTCAGAATTAGGGCCAAAAGTTCTTTCCCATAGCTCTGGATCATAACGCTTCATGTCAAACTCACTATCATATCCTTGAAGCATTTCTTTTTTGGCTTTACGCTTATCTCGTAATTCTTTTTTAGCCCTACTTAAGTCCCCATATAATTGGTCTAAAACAATTTTTCTTACGTCTTTATATAAAGGAACAAATCCTAAGTTACCAAGTAGTTCGAGGGGTAAACGTATATAATTTTCTTGCTCTTGTCTTTCACGCGCAGATTCTGTTTTTTTTGTGTCTTCGGTTAAAGCTTGGATTAATAAATCTGCCGTGCCTAATATAGGTCCGTAAGCAGCTCCCACTCTTTTTATAAAAGCTCCTATATCGGTGCCTTTACCAGATTGTGTTTTAGGAATTATAGTATATTGTAACGCATCTTTGTAAGGATCATATTCGCCATCTCTTAAAAATTGCAATTGAGATTCATTTAACTCTTCTATCCCTAAATTAATTATACTTTTTGTAGCGTTACCAAAATCTCTACCAAACAACAAAGATGTGAATGTAGAAGCAAAAGCTTGTCCTAACATCTTTTCTGGGGATTTCATTTCATCTTCATCAGCCGTCAAGCTAAAATCATCATCATCGTCATCAAACAAAGAGGTCATTCCTTCCGCCAGCATTTGACCTATTAAGGTATACAAAACCATTCGTGAAGTTACTGCACCTAACAACGCCCCTCCTTGAGTCTTGCTTAATTCACCCTTACCTATTAAACTCATGATGCCGGTACGAGCCGTAATATATTCAAAAATCAAAAACCTGGTCATGAAATTATTAAATGCATTAAAAGCTTTTAAAAGTGCGCTTTGATTAGGTTTAGATGTTCCTTTAAGCATGCCCATAAACGCATTGTCTGTAGCACCAGCCAGCACACTTCTTTTATCAGCGAGCTCCGTAGCCTGTTCTAAAGCTTCTCTATTAGCCTCCATATAAGCCTGGTCATCCGCAGCTATTTTTTTAAAGTCTGGCTTGCGTCCGGTTAATTCTTGAAATCTATTTTCAAAAGCGCCAAACCACATCGGTCTCATTATGGCTTTATCGGGTGTAGATATAAGGTAATCTGCCGTGGTTTCCACTCCCTTTATCCACTTTTGTCCTGTCTTATTCCAGAGTTTTAGCACAAAGTTTTCCGCTTGATTTCTTGCCTTACCTCCCGTAACGCCGGTAGGTTGGTCAATAATAGAAGTGTCTATATATCTAGTGTTTAACCCCTCACCGAACAAACGCGTTGTTTGTTTGCTATCAAGGTTATTCATTATCTTAGACCCATCTTCGCTTATCACTCCACTTAATTTTGCACCTGCGATAAACCCTTTAGGATCCGTTATTAAAGCAAAGCTTATGTTTGATACTGATTCCGCTACAAACCTTCCCCCTCCTGCTAATATAGATCGGTAACCTGTCTTTTGTAAATAGTTTAACGCTTGATCGGCAATTGTATTCTCTCCGAAACTATTTATTAATAAATTTTCTACCGCTTCATTATAAGCCGACTCAATAGCATTAAGTATATCTCTTTGTTTTGCAGGTAATCTATTGTCGGGCCCAGACTCTTTTAAATTTTTTCTTGCTTGGTTTAAAGTTTTGCGCCCTGTCCGTATAGGCTCCGTTAAATGGTAATCCATCAAAACTCCTTTAGCTCCTCTAGCGGCAGAGGCATAAACATCAAAGTTTAAAGGGCTGACGTCACCGGTTCTTTCTATCAAAGATTTAGCTTTTGTAGAGGGTCTTAATGATTGATTATAAGCGTCGATGATAGACACTTCACCCATAACAGAGCTTGCTTTACTGTCTGGCAATACATTTAAATGAACATAGTTGTTTAAAGGGTTAAACTCTTGTCCTCTAATTATTGTGGATGTATATCCAGCTTTCTCGAAATTTTTTTTATTTATTTTATATATAGCATCTATAGATTCTTTTTCAGCTGCGTTAAAAGAATCATATAAACTTTCTAAATTAAACTCTCCCTCTTCATTAGTATAAGTATTTAATATATTCTGTAACATGTCTGCGTCTTGTTGACTATACCTGGTTGTGCCTTCATCTATTCGTTCAATTGTGGCTTTCAAAAAATCTACTACAGAATTTACTTGGGGATTATTTGGGTTGCTTTTAAATTCATTTTCTATCATATAAGCCATTTGCTTATACTTAGACATTAAATATTTATTAGGGTCACTCCCTAAAGATTTTAAAACTTTATTAGAAGCTTTTTCAATGGCATTTTCTACCACTGTAAACTGAAATCTAAATGCATCTAGTCCTTTTGCGGCTTGTTCAAACAAAGAATTAAATATAGTTTTGGTATCAAAATCTCCAAAAATTTGGTCAATATAAAACAGCGGGTTTCTTCTAATTAATTCTGATAAAGCCGATCTGTTGGACCTGGTAACAAGCCGTTTTATTTTAGCGTAAATCAGACTAAATGTAAGAGGTTTAGCTTTTTGAATAGCGCCGCTCAGCTCCTTGCCTTTATTAATAGAATTAAGTTTTTCTACAGTCACCTGTGTTAAGTGTGGTAAATATCCATTGTTTATATTGTCTATCAAGCGTAATATATTATTCAGCTCTTGAATGGACATATCATTTATTGCTGGCGAGTTAATAAGTCTTTCAAACTTTCCAGCTAACTCCTGCTCATCCCTGCTGTTAAGTTGAGAGATTTTAAGAACTGGAGAATTTTTAATTTCTTTAACCAGTTTTTTTCGTTCCGCTTCTATCTCAGTGTCCGTCTTAGGCTCCTTCAAAGTCCGAGGGTTTATTTGAGTCCTATACTTTTTCATTACTTGATACTCGTCCTCCGTTATTTCATTGTTATCAAGCATCTTTTTAATAGTAGCAGCATAGTCTACCTTATCTTCTTTGTCTTTTACTTTTGATTTGGTTTCATTAAACCTATCCGTAAGATCTATAACCATAGACCTTTCTTCATCTAATTGTTTTAACACTTCTTCTGTTTGCTGAGTAACCTCTGTTATAGACGGCAATTCTAAGACCGCTCTGCTTTTAGAAAACATCTGAACCAAAGACATGTACGTGTCAAACACAGACTCTGGAATTAATGAAGGGTTAACTGTAAATAATCTTTGAAGCTGCGGCACTAAAGCATCCGCTTTACCTATTTTGCGCCCAGCGTTTTTCTTGGCTTTGTTTTTATTTTTTTTAGCAAAAGATATTTGACTTGCATATTCTCTGTTAGCAAAAACTCTTGACATATAATTCAAAAAGTTTTCTCTAGAGACAGGGTTAAACATAGTTACGTTCGCAAAGCGAGCCATAACATCTGTCATTTGTTTAGTGGTAATTACCCCTTTCCTTACTAGCTCTTTAACTTCTTTAGCTAAAAGTCTACTTGCTTTTTTATATGCTGACTCTGGCGTTCGAGACTCTTGTTGAATTTTTTCTAAAGCTTCTTCTGACTGTCGCCTTTGTTCGCTTGTAATCTTTTTAGGATCAGTTACATTACCTACAATAGATGCAGGTGCTGCGGTATCCTTTTTAGGTTTTTTAGAAGTTCTTTTTTGTCTTCTTATTTCTTTAAATGGATTTACTTTTCTGTCGTTTCTTGTTAAAAATAATCCACCACCTTGACCAAATTGATTTTCTCTAGAACGCCTTACACCATAACCTAAAGGCTCAACGGCTTTACGTAATTGTGATTCGTTCGCGGTCTTGGGAATAAACCCGTCGTTGTCCATGTTGTACTCTTGAGCAATCTGCTGTACGGTCCGTTTCTGTCTTGTAACCGGACCTTCATCTTGCGTAGGTGCTTGACCACCATCTAATATTTCAACATCGGTCTCTGTTATTTCTTCACCTCTAGATGTCTTTCCTGATAATACGTTAAGTAGATTAATAACATCTTCATCTGTTTTTGTAAACTCATTTAATTCTATATTAAACCCAAGTTTTTTTGCTAGTTTTTTTAAAAACTGTAAAATTTTATTTTTTTTAGGTTTACTTAAGGTTTTGTATTCCGAAGCCAATAAAGACATAAGATCTGCAAGTCTCTCTTCATTTTGTAGTTCAGGAGATGACTCATATAATTTTGCAAACTCATCTATTCTTTTTATTATGTCGCTTTCTGTAGATAAAACTTTTCTAACAGAAGAAACCATTTCGTCTATTGTAATTGCGCCTGACTTTAATTTAGAGTCTACTACTGCATGAAAAACTTCATGAGCAACATCTCCTGGCTCAAATAAACTTACATTTACTTGAATATCTTTTGTAAGAAAATTATAATTAGCAGCAGAGCCTAAATTATAATCACTAGCAATATTATATACGGCTTGGTCATCAAATATGTCAATGTTAGTGTTAGGCAATATTGTTTTTATAGCTTTAGCTGCAAGCTGTGCTTCTTTAATTACTTTTTTTCTTTCATTAATACTGCTGTCGTCTTCAAACAAACTATACCCCCTATTTTTAGAATAAGTGTAAGATAAGTTGTCATCAATTTTTTCTTCTATAGCTTTACCTTTTTGAACAGTCGAAGTTTTTATAGGTTTTATACCTGCTATTATTTCTACACCTGGCTCTTTTTCAACAAGAGATTCTTTCTGGTCCTCAGTAAGCTCGGTAACTTCTTCTTCTGAAACTTTGGTGGTTTCTACTTGTTCGACAACAGCAGTATCAGGAAGCTGATTATTTTCAAGCTCAGTCATTTGTTTTTTTATCTCAGAAGATCTTTCTTTAGCCGGTTGAGTTTTATTGTTTTTTAATCCATCTAGCTCCACTTGTAAAGCCGTCAATGCGTCTACGGTAGGCTCATTAAGATTCGGATTTGCTTCTTGTATTTGTTCTTTGGCTGATAGTTCTATAATTCTCTCTTGAAGCTTACCAGCTCTTCCTTCATAGTCATTAGTTATTTTGATATTTGATTTTTGTAACTGCTCAAGTGTCATCGTCTCTATAAACTCATCTACTTGTTCCGCTGTTACTCGGTCTCCGTTTACTGTATATTTGGGCACACTAAACCTCGTAGATACGATATCTTTAATACCTCCCGGCATTTCCGCTAATCCCTCTAAAACTATCTCGGATATATCCATCTCTTGATCTGCCGCTACTCGCCCCGCCACTTCTCCTACGGAACCCCCGACACCTTCCACTCCTGCCGCTGTTGCTACAGCTCCTGTGGTCCGTGCTTTACTAGCTACTTTAGACGCTTGCTTTCCTCCTTTAGTTAAAACCTTGCTTGCTAATTTACCACCCAGTTTCCCAGTGTATGCATCTATAGCTCCAATAGCTATACCTCTTGCCACCGCTTTGTTTCTAATGCTCGTATATTTTGCAGGGTCGTTTAATATTTCTTTTATTTTTTCCGCGTCTAATGTTTCTCCCTCGGCTTCTTCTTGAAGTAATTCTGAAAACGTAGCACCCATTTCTAAAGCTGATCCTGCCGCTGCAAAAGCGTACGGTATAGCAGATGCTGCTCCCCCTATGGCTCCCGCAGCTCCTCCTGCCACCGTTCCTATCCCAGGCAACGCAACGGTTCCCCCACTTGCTCCGGTAGCGGCCCCTATTCCTGCCCCTGTAGCTAACGCGGTACCCGCTGCGGCTAATGAGTCTGTATTGGTAGCCATGGAAGTCATGGAACTTAATACAAGCTCAGGTATAATAGTAGCTCCAGAGTTTAATAGACCTAAGACCACTCCCATAAAAGACTTGTCGTTGTCTTCGTATATCTTCATATACTCTTGCATCTCTTTCGACGGCCCGTATTTTTGAGTATTTTTTTGGGATTCTAGAAAACTAGCTATATCTTCTTCTGTAGCGCTTGATCCACGAAGGAGCAAATCAGATGCGTCTTCAGCAGCAATACCTTGATAGTAGCCTGAAGCTATACTTCTGGCCATATCATCCACAAAATCTCCAATTCCTAAAGGGACTATGGTGTCTACGCCTCGTAATACGTCGCCGAAAACTCCTTGAAAATAATCTTCTTCAGTGATTTCTGAGTCTTGCGAAACCAAAGAACCAGCCTCCAATTCGGAATCCATATTGGTTTCGTCTTTTTTTTTTAACCCTGTATTGGCTTGCCAGGTAGGAAGGTCACTGTCAGTAAATTCATTTTCCACTAAATAAGAATGAATGTTCTGTTGAATTTCAGGATCTTGTAAGTTTGATTTCCACTCCTCAAAAGAACTTTCAGTCATGCCATCAGAAGTTAACTGAGTCCAAATATTTTTTAAAATTTCATCATTCATTATCCAAATCGTTTAGTGTTTTTTGCTGGATCTGATTTTATTTTTACCGTTTCTCCTTTCGCATTTTTATACCCTTCCTGTTGTAATTTATCTATCAAATCAGGACGCGATTTAATCGCCTGACGTAACCAGATCTTTGCTTTTTCTCTTTCTTTTGGCTGATTGCTAAAGAAAAAATCTGTATCTAAACTTAATGGTTGACCTGAGTAGCCTGGTAAAGTTATAATTACCTCATCATCCCCCGTAAGATTTTTTGCTGATGCAGTGGCAACTAAACCTATATCGCTAAATAGTTCTTTTAATTTTTTAGCTTGGTCTGTGTCTTCTTTTTTGAAGTCAATACTAGCAAGCTTGTCGCTTAAATACGTATCTATCCCTATATTAAAAGTAGAGGGTCCTGGTTCCTCTGTTATCCCAGTTTCAGAAGCCGCTTCTCCTATGGATAAACCTTCATTGAATATAAACTCTCCGGTCTCTTTACTTTTAGCGTTAATCATGTTTAAAAATTCTGTAGACTCTGCGTCTTCAGTTCCTAATAAAAGATTGGAGGCTGACTCCATAAATTCTTTTTGAGATTTCTTAAGTCTTTTTGGATTGTCGGGCCCTTCTTTTTGGTCAGGATTAAAATTCGGATTATCTATTGTAAATACAATAGGCCTAGTTTGAGTAGTGCCACTATCATCAGTATAAGTTACTGATATTCCATCCACTTCACCTTCTTTATTATAGATTCTCTCTACTTTAGATACTGAATTATCTATGTCTCTAAAGTATTCAGTAGCTGCTTTAAGGTCTACATCATTCCCAGAATATAAATCGGCTAATGATCTTACTTTTATTCTTAAAGAATCTTCTTTAGCTTTCTGTCCTTTTCTAAGCTCTGCTCTTTTAAGTCCCAGAGATGCTTTTTCATAATCTGTCATTCTCGTATCTGCTCGAGCCGTCTCCTTAATATCAAGCTTGGTTCTTATTTGTTTAAGCACACCCATTTCAGCTTCTTTTTTCTGCTCATCGGTTATCTTGGGTTGCTGCTGACCATTAACGGTTTCAAATAAAACAGCTTTTTCTGGCATTTCTTTATACTCTTCCCCTGTCAATAGGTTAGTATAACCTTCTCCTTTAGTGTTTTTAGCTACTGTTTGGTATCCCATGGTATCATATAGCATACTAGCATAATCCATATCCGAAGCAAAGGTTGCTTTAATTTGAGTCATAATAGCTTTACCTTCTTCCTTCATACCATCTTCTACTAAATTTCCTTTTTCATCTACTTTAAACATTCTTGCAAAAGCATCTTCTTTAGTTTTAATATCTCCAGTCATCATGACCTTCACATAAGCTCCCGCTTGTTCAGCTAAATTTGTGGCAACATCATTAGACTGATACCTGTTAACATCTCTAGATATAATATCACCGGCTGCTCCTACATCCATCAATGAATATGCTTTGCCATCTATGGTTGCTACTTGTCCTGGTTGAGTTTCATCAGTTCCTACCTTAGCTAAGAAAGCCTCGCCTGTGGTAGGGTCCATATAATATCTAGTAGTGTCGGGATTGCTAAATGTTTCCACTTGCTTTAAAAATAAAGCTCCTAATCCGCTACCTTGTATTTTCCCATTTTCATCCGGCTTCAAAGAGTCCATGTGTTTCTGATAATTCTCTTGGTACTTTTTAGAAAGATTAAAAAGTTTTTTTGTGGAAGAGCCCGCAGTGTTAGTTCTGGCGGTATATTCTTTTAATGTTATAGCTCCTGATTTTAAAAGTTTTTGATTTGCCAAAGCAACAGCTGAGGCTTGTTCGGCATAGTTGGCAATAATTTGATTCTGTCCAGCGTCTTGACCTTGAGGCTTGTCTGCTAAAGTTTCGAGATTAGTGAGGACTTCATTGTCTATTTTTTCTTTCTTATCCGCACGCTCTTTAGCGATCCGATTCATATCATCAGTAATCCCTTGAGTAATACCTCTCCAGTCTATCTGATCTTCACCTTCCCTAGATTTATACTTGTAGTACGTTGCCATTATTTATTTTTTAATTACCTCCTTTAAATAAACCTGTGACTCCTTGAAATATGTTTTGGAATAGCCCTCCTCCTTTAGATAAAGCGTCACCAGAACCATCAATTCCACCACCTCTTAGCATATCTTGTAAAGCGCCCTGGTTAACTTTGACCCCGCTGTTAGGAAGTATTTTGCCCGCATCAACTTGCCGAGCGGTTCTAGCTGCTTCTCTCGCTCCTTTTGAACCATATAGCTCGGAAGAAGCTGAAAGACCTGTGGCAGCTGCTCCTAGCCCTTGTATCCCCGCGCTGATGTTTGCTGCTTTATTTTTAGCAGCTTCCGCCGCCGCCTCTTGAGCTCCTTCTACTTCAGCTAAATCTAATCGAGCTCTAGACGTAGCTAATCTTGACTCTTCCTGCGCTACTGTTTGCTCTAATTTTTCTAAAGCATCTATTTGTCGGTCAGTAATGTTTTGTTCTCCTTGCTGAGTTCCTAACATTACTCTTCCCGCTACTGCTGCTGCACCTCTATCTGATTCTTGACCAGCTTGAAGTATCTGTTGGCCTTGTCTGGCCAATGAATCTCGTTCCCTTTCAAATGATTTAAGATTAATATCTAATCCCTTGTAAAAGTTTTTTTCTAATTCACTACGCGCAGCCGCCATAGCTTTATCGGCTTCTTGTTCTGCTTGTCGCTGAAGCTTTCCTTGTTTTGCTGCTTGAGCAAAATTCATTGCTGATCCACCTACAGCTAATGTGGTTCCTATGATTGCTGTTGCTGCTGCCATATTATAATAATTTTATCATTTCTTGTGAGTAATTATCTGCTGCGGTGTATCCCAGGTTCTCATACGTTTTTATTAAACTTTTATTTTTTAAAAGAGCATAGCTGAATTTTTTGCCGCTATCCTTGCAGATGTTTGTTAATGTTTTAATGAGTAATGTCAAAGCCTCTTTTCGATGTGGTTTTTTTTTATACTCTTTATTAGATATAATCCAGTCTACCCAAGCTACTTTTGAATTAGTCATATATATAAATCCTGCACATACAGGTATGTTTTTATCTAAAACCATTACGCCACCTTTACCGTTATCGGGTAAAAATGCAGGAACTGGAGCCGTCCATTTCCAATCTCGCCACCAGCCTACAAGAACTTCTTCATAGTCAGTGTCGTTCAATGGTCTTATGTTAAATTCCATTTGTTAACAAAGATACTAATTTTTAAGGATTGCTTTTCATCACCTGAGACTCTACAGCAAAGAGCTCTGTTGGCACTGTTGCTGTATTCTGTAAGACGAATTTCATATAGTGGCCCAAGACTCCATGAGATTCTGCTTCTTGATTTTTTATGTAAAGGATAAAAGAGTCTTGAAGGGTAGGAGCAGCGCCTCCAACTACTGTAGCGTCAGTAGTAATTCGATTGATGCTATTAACTAAATCTATTTCTATAGCGGTAACCGTGCCAATAAGTGTAGGGCCTGTATAAGGTGGGTTGGCAGAATATAGATTATCTCCAATACTTATAATATTTCCTATGTTTATGGAGGTTGCAAAATTTATAATAGGATTGTTGGTAGTTCCAGTTACTGAAAGACTCTGTGCAATACCATTCATAGATCTCAAAGCATATTCTGTTAAAGCGGCAGGGTCTCCTCCTGCAGTTCTAATATACGCAAACCAATCTCCTTCTTTTTGGACAAACCAACTATAGTCAATAAGACCCGTGTTAGGAAGGTCAGTTTCTAATGAAGCCGACCATGCAGTGTCGGACTCTAAGTTTAATGTTTTAAATACTTTATTACTTAAAGGATCTTCATTAAAAACGCTAGTTATCTCTGATATACCCTGGATGCCATAATAATTATTCCTAACTGTATTGGTGTTGTGTTGGTAAATATTTCCCCCTGAAAATGAATATAAATAATTATTCATACCCACCATATACTCTGGATAATAAGAATAAAAAGAGGGCCATCCGTTAGATGTTTCGCTATAAGTTAAAGTATAGTCAGGCATAATAAAAAATTTAGATATACAAATTTACTAAAAATAACTAACCACTTTATCCCCCCATCCATGCGATTGGCTGTAAGGCCATATCAAATATCTAAGAGGTTTAGCCCCGACCATACTTCTAGATATATTCATATAAGCCATATTAGACGATTTAAGGGCGTTTATTTCGTCTTTTGTTATTGTGTCGTGGTGAACTACCATCCCGTTATTATCTTCCATTACAAGCGCTGCAAATGCAGTATCTTCATATAAGAAGTCATACTTGTTTAATTTTATATGATATTCTTTTGACTCATGGTAGATAGAGTCTCCTTCCATTCCAGGGGGAGGCAGGTTTTGTTTACACCTGTGGGTTATAGTCTGATCAGCAAACTTTACTCCAGCATAAAGCTCATACTCTTCTAATGTTCTCACCTCGCCAAGGCCATATTCTTTAAAAGTGTTTTTATTGCACGGTGAACAAACTTCTCCATTGACACCTAATAGTTGACGGGCCCGGGCTTTTGAAGCGGAGTCTCTATCAAACCATCTACTATGATCGTCCCAATGCTTTGACCTTCCCTCTCTAGTATATTCATGCCAAACCACAGGTTTGTGGGGTGCAAATAAATCATAGCCATGAGTAAAAGCTCTTACTGAAATAGATATTTCTTCTCCATAAAAATACATAAGAGGATCATGAGGAACCTCCTTACAAAACTGTCCTAATGTAAATGCAAAATGCCCTGAGTAAAATCTTGAAGGAACTGGAGCCGTAGTTTTTCCCATTGCATAAGGATGAAATAAAGCTACACCATCATTCCAAACATTAATTTGCATACCATAAGCTGTGGTATCTCTAGGTTTAGTGGTATTTAATTCATAAGCTGGACAATAAGAGGTCAGTAATGGTTTTTTAAAACCCTGCTTTTGTAGTTTTGTTAACGTGTTTATACATTCCGTGTCCCACCCAGTTTCAAAACGATGATGAGAATCTAAATGAAGAGTATAATCTTCACCATTATAATGTCTTTGGATTTCACTTCTCGCCCAACAAGTTCCTTGAGAGTCTTGATAAGGAATTTGTATGACGGTAAATCGTCCGTCATCAGCAAACTGATCTAATCGGTCCCACTCATCTTCCTCTGCATATTGATGAGCAATGCATATTTTTAAATTCTCAGGTTTATGAGCCGTTTCAATTAGATCCTTTATAGTGGGAATAAGTTCGGGGTCGCGATAGCTAGCTATCTGCACAAATATAGATTTCATTAAATTTAATTTTATATACTAAGATACTAAATTAAATTTTAGAACAGAGGATTGAAACTTCCTTGCGTACACAAACTGTTGTTACAACCTTGAGAAGTAATTATTTGAATCAAGTCAGCGTTCTTAGCCCCTAAATCCGTACTTTGTACTGTTCCACACAACACTTGACCAGCGGTAGATCTAAAGTAAATTACTGTTCCGCTTGATAAAGCAGAAGGGGACTCAACTCTATAGTATAGTAAATTACCACATGATAACACAAAATAAACATTGGTAGGCGCATCTTCCGTTATTGTCCCTTCTAGTGTTACCGTCACACTTGAACTTTGGGTTATACTCGTAGGACTGTAAGTAACACTATCTCCCGTTATAGTAAAGCCTGGATTTACTGATATAGCAGTGTTAAAAGGTGAATTTCCTCCAGACGGTATAGCCAAAGGTGATGCACCAGTAGTTGAGGAATTTGTTCCTGACCCTGTTATTGTGTAACCCACACCTTCAGTGCTTCCTTGAATATTATTAGTAATTGTAGTTATAGTAGCTGTTACATTTTGGGGTGTGCTGCTGCATACAGTAGCCGTTCCAAGTGTAACACCATTCCAATATCTAGATATTTTAGTGCCCGATGTAGTAACAGCATAAGTTCCATCAAGCGCAGGTTGCGAGCTTACACATCCATCCGATGAATATAATTTAGTGGCTGTAGAAAAATCATTGGTGTCAGCAAAAGTAACTCCATATCCACCAGTGGGACAAACATTAGTGCTAGAATTATATTCTACTTGATGTGCAAAACAAGTGGCAGGAGGATTACAAACATTACAACTATCTGACCTATTAGTTATATTATTGGTTGCTGTCTTGAGTCCTGAAGTTCCTGTAATTTTATAACACGTACTTCCACCGTCTAGTTTAACCGCACTACCAGTAGCGGGAACTGCTCCATCGGTTCGCACAATTATTTCTGCGCCTCCATCACAAGGTTCTGCAGTGTAATAATCAAAACCTGTAGGCTCAAAAGGAATGTCATTAATACAAGTCCCAATTTGTGTTGCACCACCTGAAAAATTCGCCGTGTCTAATCGTGCACACACTTCTCCTGAAGGGTCTGAGCTATAATCTCTAAAAACACTCTGACCGTCTGAACACCTATTAAATGTACCACTGCCAATAACTCTATAGGTTGCACATGCAGATACATCAGGGCAGAAATTTATTATTGTATTAGTAGTAGGAGTAGTAGACTGGCTAACTAACTTATAACACCCTGCAATTTGTACACCCCCGCTTGTTTGTATTTCTACATTATCATTCACTTTAAAACTCGAATTCATTAGAACATGATATTCTGCATTTGTAGTATTTTCTCGAGCTAAGAAAGAACTGTTTTCTATTACAGTAACAATACAAGGCGAAGCTCCAGTGGTACAACCTGTGTAAACAGTTCCTCCTGCTAAATATTGTATATCAAAAGTAGTAGCTGATCCTACCCTTTGACTTGTTATTTCATAACACGTATTAGATATTTTAACTGACTGACCCACTACAAAACTAGTTCCATCGGGAGCTTGAATTATTTTAGTAATGTTAGGGTTATTACACTCTTGAGCGTTCCAATATGTATAAAGGGTTGGAACTGTAGGACAAGCACTAGCAGCAGTTAAAGAAATACCTGTTTCAATTAATGGTATCCCAGGTACGGGAGTAGTTACAGGCTGAGCATTGTTGTATAGATAATAAGCGTTATTATAAATATTAACTACATATAATCTCTGTCCTGAAGTAGGCGTTAATGAACTGTAAATTTTAGTAGGGACGCCCGTATTAGCAGAAATAGGACACAAATCTAATTCATAATACTCAGCAGGCGGCGGTGGTATAACAGCACATTTACCTGTAATAACATTAGTCGTGCTATTTACTGCCTTTTCATTTATAAGCCAACAATTAGAAGAAATATCCGTAGTCACCTCTTCACCCACGCTAAAATTGTTATCTAGAACAACGTGATCAATTACTGAGGTTACCTTATCTGTTACTTTAAAAGCATTGTTGGGATTTGGAGTAGGATCCGGTGATGGTTTAGCGCAAGAAGGACAAGGTTCTGCGGGTAGTAATATACCGCCTACTTGTTGGCGAGCAGTTACTCCACCCATTTGATAATAACCATCGGGAGCAAACGTCGTTAGGGCCGCATCTGTGTATACTGCAGTAGCATCTGCAAAATTAAATGTGTCTATGTAGTATATTCCAGCTGTTGCCATTGTGTAAAATTAATTAATTTTTAACATGTAAAGAATGAGATTACCCTTCCGTCACTACCTATCTGCACCCATCCTTCCATAAAATCTTGGATTGCATACTTGCTTCCTGCTGGAGGTGCCACAAATCCATAATATTTATTATTCCCGTTGAAAGGTAAATTAAAATCTCTGTCAGAGAAAAATAAAGTATTATTAGCAAATAAATTTGCAGTAGTAGTAATAGAAGTAAATGCCGGTGCAGCGCAAAATACCGTGTTGTTACACGTTAAATTAGCAGGAGTATCATACCCTCCATCTTGGTTTGTGTTAAACATCCATACAGGGTTATCCGTTAAATCACTTGGACAATTTGTAGCATCTTTACACGAAGACGCTTGACCCACTATTTCTCCACCATTTCCATTGCCCCAATTAATTTTTTCTATTGTAGCGCATTTTCTTATCGGTATATTTGAGCCGCTTAAATTTATCTCATCATAGTAGACAACATTCCCTACGCTTAAGACTCCAAGAGAAGCACTTCCCGACAAGAAAACTCTTGTACCACTACTACCGCATTGTATTGCTGCGTAATATTTTTCTTCACACGCCGCTCCTGCCGTCACTGTTCCATTAGTACCTACTGACCTTACAGGTATATTTGAAGCACAAACCACACTTGAATCTCCCCCTCCTACTGTTTCCTCTAATTGTACTCCATTACATGCCAGCCAAGTAAATGTATTGGCTGTACCACCGCAACTCACTCCTGCTGTAACCGTACCTGTTCCAGGAGTAGTCGTAGGGACAGTAGTTGAACACACGTCTACTAAATCTCCAGCAGGAACACTTGCTACAAAATCAGCATCTCCATCACAATTAGTAAAATCAATACGAATTGAATCTGCATTTGCTTTAACATCATAACTCGTACAAGTAGATGGTGAAGCTAACGTATAAGATATACATCCTATAGGAGTAGGCGTAGGCTCCGGAGTAGGAACCGGCGTTGGTTCTACATTACACCCTACACAGCATACATCATTTAAATCTACTGTTGAATAACATAATTGTACCGCAGTTGAATCCCTGTAATCATATATTAAATATAAATTATCATTAGTAGCCCCGCTTGGCATAGTAAATGTAGCAGAAAATTCTGGCGCATTATTTTGAAGCGGTGTGACATTAGTAGATGCCGCTAATAAAGAAATTATATCGGAAGTTATATTACCATAAACTGTTGCTGATCTTAAAAATCTAAAGTTGTTAGTGTTAGGCGCAAAATCATAGTCATCAAAATTAATTTTATTACTTATGATTGTCACCTTGGCGTCGTCATCTGGGATAACCCCCGCTCCTTGGCTTCCAGTTAAACTTAAATATTGACTTACTAAGGGATTTTCTTTGCCACTTTTAAACTCCATTAATTCACTGTGTAAAGGAGAATTAAATAAACCATCTTGCCATCTATATTCATTATGGATAAATTTACCTTTATCGGCATTACTTCCAATACCTACTTGAATGATAGTTATATCATCGGGCGTAGGGCAATTTACTGTAATCTCAATAGTATCTTCAGTTATACTATTAGACGAAACTTCAACAGTTAAATTTTCTGCATATACTGAGTTTTTAGCTACAGTTAAAATTCCATTTATAGACGTGGTTACGCTTGTAGTGGTTCCATTATACAAAGCTGTTATAGTATAAGTATTATTTGAAGTAGAGTCTTCTACGACTATCTCGTTCCCCGAAGATGCCGTTGAATTAGTTTCAGTTATAACATTAACCAATCCAGCACTAGGATTGGGTGTATTGGCTTCAGTAATAACATTGTCATTACCACCACTAGGAATAACATATTCAATCTCTACAGTCCCTACTTCTTGTGTTACATCTACACAATAAGATATTGTTTCGCCTACAGGTATAGCTATGTCTCTAGAGCTTCCACATAAATCACAATTCCCAACAAATGGCAAAGTTATACTGTTGGCAGATAAAACATATTCGTTCATATACGGATCGAATCCACCTAACTTTTGAGCATCAAAATTATTATGAAACAAATCTCTAAACCAAGACCTCATACCTAGTTCAGAAATGACTGTTAAAGACTCTTGATTATAAGCGCCTCCTTTCAGTTGAATAACTGCTCCTCTTTGCTCGTCAGTAAAAAATTTATCTGCACCAAACACTGCAAAACTTTCAGGGTTTCTACTAATCCCATATTCTTCTATACGAGAAATTTGCTGGCCTAATACTTCTGGAACAGAAGTAAGGTTCCCTGATCCCCCTGCATCAGTAAGCAAATCTTTGCCAGCTAATACGTAAGATATTTTATCTTCTTGCAAAGTAAGTATATCTGTTTTTCTAGCATGAAGTTTTTGAATAGAACCAAAGGAGTCTTCAAGCGGTTTAAAATTGGCTAATCCTAAATTAAACTCATTAAGTTTATTTACATTACTTTCATCGTTAAATACCCCGCTATAGGTTAAATCAGCGAACCTATGGGCCTCTTTATAATCTTGACCTGATGTTGTTGTCACTCTATTTCCTAAAGCTAAAGCTTCGCCTTTTACAGAGTCTCTTACAGTATAACTTTCTACACCATTACCAAATGAATAACAATTAAAAAATCCAGTGTCTGATACCGCCGATGTTTTTGTTTGAATATTTTGCCAACCGTAGCTACCTTGATGTTCTCCATTAGCATTGACTTCAAAATTAACATTATTTTCATACCATATATCAGGAGATGCGTCTGAAGGAATTGTTTCAAAAACAACTACCCCTCCTTGATCAGCTCTTTGAACTGTAATTTTCATGTATACACTAGACGACCGCCCCCCCGCATTGAAAGGGCCAGACTTACAACTCTGTGTACCAGTTGCTAACAACCATTTAGACCCATCATTAGCGTTAAAAAATTGATACGAATTGGTTGTTAAACCAACAGGAATAAATGGATTTTGATCAGTGCTGTTTATAGTTTCAGGTGGCACACTGACATTTAATCCAGTAGCAGTTCCATCTATTGGAGTTCCTGAAATATAAGTGTTGGTAGTTTGACTGCCGTCTCCGTTATCTACTCTACTGTTTTGTGTAATTAAATCTCCTATATTATCACCTTCAAACCATGCTTGAAAATTTGCATAATCTGTTGAAGCATATAAATCTGGAGACTCATAAGTGTTATACCTATATTCACACCCACCTAAAAAACCGCCTCTTAAACCTTCTCTCCGTTGCTCTATTGTAATGTTAATTTGACTATTAACTGGAATAGTATAATCTATATACTGTGCGGTAGGACTAGCATTTGGATCTAAATTTTTAACATTTACCAACGCGCGCCCCACAGGGAAACCTTTAGATTTTTGCAAACGTGGAAAAGTCGAGGTTACAGGTGTATTTGCTACTGCGCTACCACCCACACTAGTTGTTTCAGTTATATTAAATCCACTAGGGACAATTTCCATGTAAGGCCCTGCTGGGAGATTAATGTAATATCCTACAGCAAATGGGTCTTCAGGAATCCCTGGCGGACTGTAAACTGTAGTATCAAAAGGGTTTCGTATTTTTAAAAAATTAGAAGACTGTACTTGTTTGTCCGTTACCACAGCTTCAACACATTGCTCCACTGCTCCTCCGCTATCTCTTTTGACTATCAGTCTTTGACCCGCTTCAACTTTGGCTGCATTTTCTCCTTCTAATAAAAAGAAATAACTATTGCTTTGAGGGTCCTTAAAAAATATTTCACTATAAATTGTTTCATAAGTTGACTGATCTGGTTTAAGAACAAACTTATAATACTTAGCCCAGTATGGAGCTCTTTGCGCCCAAGGTATAGTTACTTGTATTTTATTTTGTGTGACCGAATTAAAACACGGAATTTGGATAGTATTAGTGGGACTAACTAAAGCAGTAGAAGAGCGCAAAAACTCATCCATATAAACCACTCCTATTTCATACCCTCTATTACTATGTAAACTTTTTGGATTAGATACCGTAGTAAATTGAGCAGTTAGGGAAATATATTTGTAATACTCATACCATCCTCCGCTTGGACTTGCAGGGTCCGTTACATATCGCATTGCCGGTAATTGCAGTTTTATACTTGTAGTAGCTGGTGTATTGTCTACAATTTTTACAGGCTCTCCTGCAGCAGTAATACCACTAGAAAATTTAGTTACTGTTCCTGTAGAAGTGGTTTGAGTAGTAGGAATAAAACAATTTACAAAATCTGTTAAAGTATATCCCGAACATGAAGTAGGGTTTACCGCATCATAAACGGGTTTTATATTAGAGACTGTACCGACAGCTTCTTGAAAATCTGCAGCTGCAACCAAGTCATATATAGAGGTGTAGTCTTGAGGTAAAGTATAAGAAAACTGAACATCTACGTTTTGTGTGGTAGTGGTAGGTTGACTAGCTGTTGGGTCATATTTAGAATGTTCAAACGTAAAATATATAACAAAAGAAGTCCCTGCTTTGAGCTGTGTAAAAGTATCCACACTAGAAAAATCTACTTTAGCTATAGAATTAGGAATTGTCTGGACGCTTCCAAAAGTATATGATCCAGCTTCTAGGCTGGTCGTTAAAGAAAAGTTTTGTATTTGGTTCTCTACTAAATTAGTTGTAAATTCTAATTTAACCGGGTTGTTAAATATATCTTTTAAATCATACCCCTCAACATAATTACCATAAACTAAACGATTACCCATTAAGGTTTGACCCAATGCTTTTATAGGAACATTGTCGTAAAGACGCAGTAATTCAGTTGACGGAAGTACAGTAAATATTTTACTATTGTCAAACGTAAAACTATAATTTGTATTATCAGCAAACCCTTGAAGGTCTTTAGATAACTTATCTACTATTTTAACAGTTCCGTCGGTAATTTCTTTATATAATATTTCGATGTTTTTAACTAACGCGCTTCCAGAATTAAATTGAACATCCACTCCGGTTACGGTATTAACCATCCCTTCATTTAAATTCGTAGCATAACTGTAGTTATAATTGTTTGGATCAAACGCAGGCTCTGACCATTGGGATGTAGCTGAATATTCACCGTTAGCGTATTGATAACGATATGCAAAACAAATAAATCTAGTTTCTAAAAAATCATCTAAATTATTTATTTGTTGTTTTAAAGTTAAAACTGGCGCAGTTACTGGAGGTTTTTTAATAACCATAAACTCCTCAGCAGTAGTTTGATCTATGTCAAATAAAGGGTTAGGATAATTTTGAGTAACATTTATAAATCTCGGAGGATTTATATTGTCTGTAAAAAATAATAAATCCTCTACTAAATCTACTCCTGTAATCAAATGTTTTGGATTAAAATTCAGGGTAGTATTCCCTCCATATCCATCGTCAATACTAATTATGTGGTAGGTTAAATTTTGGGTAGTGGGATTAAAAGAAACAATCATATCTATTTTTCCTGTATTTCCTACAGAAAAAGCAGGATCATGTACAAACCAATAAATTCTATTGTTTTGTCCATCTTCATAAGCTCCGATACATCTTGCTTGATTACTTAAGAGCACAGCTCCAGTAACACTGTTTGTTTGCTCATACTGCAAACTTGTCATTTTAGTATTACCTTTTGAGTTTTCTACTGACCCTATTTCAGAAGCTTCAGTAGATCCCAACCTAACATTTAATGCGTCTATATACTCTCCATTCGGTACAAGCCTTTCGTCGAGAGACTTGTTCATCCTTCCCGCGATAAAATTTCTTTGTAGGTTTGCCATTTTATTTAATCCACTTATTCTCTCCTCGTAGATTCATTAATAGCCTACCAGGGTGAATATTACTTATTCTTATTTTTGCGTTTCTTAATAAAGAACTTTTATCTTTTCGCGCTCTATTGATTATATATTCCTGTACTCCAAATTTGTTATTTAATATTTCATATTTAATGTAAGCATATAAAAAATCTTCAAATAGTTTATTTACACTAACTAATGAATCATTTCCACCTTCCATTCCATCGGCTATATATTCTAATATACATTGCTCGTTAGCCATTGTAGAATCAAAGTTTATTACCCCAGATTTTTTGTCTATTCTAAACGTAGGATTAAAATTTGCTGTTTCAGTATTTAACCCATATCGTGCTCCAATATTATAATCTTTCCATGCGTCAGGATTTTCCGAGGCTATATCTGATGCATCATTAGAATTATTTTGATTTAAATATATACTTTGTTGTGACCCATCCACTCTTTGCGTATCTAAAGTAGAAGTAGTAGTTTGTATAGTACCATCCGCATTAAAACTTAACGAACCCGAGGCGCTCTGTAAATAAGACACCGCAGCATTAACTTGAATATTTTCTGTGAGAGGCCTTAAATAGCCATCTTTATACAAAGAGATACGCACCCAATTTACATAATCTGAAGGAAGAATAAATTTTAAATCATCAAACACTTTCATTTCTAAAGCTTTTATTTCTTTAAATGCATCGTAGTTTAATTCTTGTATTCCTCTTTTTGCATGAAATAATATTTTGTATCGCTCTTCGTTATTAACTAAAGAGTGGTTTCCAGAGTACATCAATAAAAAATTATTAACAACATCTGTTAAGGGAACATACTGGTAAGACCCCCAATTAGCATCTGTAGGCGATACACCTGCGTTTTCGTAATATTGATATTGAGATAAATATGCCATTAGTTTTCTTTTTGTTCTTCCATTTGTTCTTGTTCTGCACCAAACTGTGCCTCTTGAATATCTCTAATAGACATTCCAGCGTATTGCAATATCTTAAACACTAGCGATGTTTCATCATCTCTAGATAATTCAAAGTCTTGATAATCTGCATTACTTTGGTTAAATGCAGGTTCCCCATTAGCTACGTTTAAATACGTCCAATTAGGATCTTTAGGATAGCGAATATATTGCGCTTCAATATCTGTAGCTCCATTAAACTGAGCAGGGAATATTGTAATAAATGCTCCCTGTAATGTATATGCTGGATATGTAAGCGTTGGCGATGTTAAATTAGAACCATTTAAAAGAGTTATATTGCTATTGGATACCTTTTCCGCTTCTCCTTGATACACGCCTCCACTNGAACAAAGAACTTTATTTATTAAATAATAGTCGTCCCCTGTTGTGCTTTGAGATGGTAAAAAATATTGGTTAAGTAAATTTTGGGTTAAAGTTTTAGTTTCCGAAAATAAATCTATAACCTCTTCGTAACCCTTTCTTATGTCAGCATATCCCGACCCTACCATTCTAGCGTTTTCTTGATTAATTAATTGATTGTACTGATAAAAGTAATCATCAAAAATATCAAGTTGTGCTTGCTTTGCGAATAAATTAAAATCTTGCGGTGATATATAGCCGTAGTTATTTTTATTAAGGACGGCTAAAACTGTATTTCGTACAGAATTTATCATTGTTATTCTTTTACACAAAGATAAGTAAAAAAAAAAGAGGTCAATTTTTCATGACCTCTTCTTAGATTGTCGACTAAAACGAGTTTTATGAAATCGTTGTTATCGCTTGACTTAGAGTTACGTCAATGGTTGCGTCAGTATAACCTTGGCCCCAAACAGTTACAAGAGCAGCTTCGATTGCCGTTTTGTCTGCGGCAGTCATACTTCCTGAACCTGCTAAAGTTATTTGCTTGTCACGATAGTTCAAAACAATATTGTTTGTAACTAATCCAACGTATAATACATCGCCTCCAAAAACATAATTTCCCATTTTCAAAAATTTATTCATAATTTCTAAGGTTTAAAAGGTGAATGTAAAGGCGTTTACCGTTTGGCTCAATGACGGTATAACGTATAATACTTGATTCCATTTCTCTTGTTGAGCACTTTTAATAGCATCGAATACGATGTCTACGTCCGCTTGCACTAAGGCCGAGCCTGACCCAATTTTACTTTGAGAGCCATCATTGTAATCGATAACAATATCATCTGAACTATCTAAATAGCAAGACGCTACATCTTTTACCGAAAACTGCTCTGCTGCACCGCTAACGGTGATACTTGCATACTTGTTCATAATAAAAAAATTTATGTGTTAAAAAAACAAATATACGGAAAATAAAAACACACTTTATTGCATATTTTTAGCCAATCCCGACAAATGCTTTAATACTTCTACACCATCTTCCGATTCAAAAAAAGAAGCTACCATATAAACTGGATCTTCTCCATAAGGTACATTTAGCATTTTCTTCTTATTAGAAGGAGTATTAAACCACACCTCTTTCTTTTGATTTCTTAACTGTAAAATGTTTTTATCAAAAAAACCTTGTATAGTTGCATTCATTTTAAGCATTGGATCTTGCAGTAGCATCATAAAATCTTTAGGTTGATTTTTAGCAAAAACAAGAATATCTCTTCTCAGCTCCGAAGTAGTCATTCGAGTTACGTCTTGCTGAAACAAAACACGGCCCACATTTTCTACTTGATCTACTGTTAGTTGACGCGCTTCTATTAAGGCATCAACTTCTAAGTTTAAATTTTCAACAACATCAGAAGCTTCTTTAGCTTTATCTACCTCCACATATATCCGTCCTTTTCCTGGATGATATTCTAAAAATTTTTGTAACACTTGATTATTTTTTGGAACAGACAAAAATCCATCCTCAAATACAATAGGTTCTAATATAGCATTATCATCTTGCTCATCTTGAAAGGGTGAGTTTTGATTTCTTGCATATCTTAATGCTTTATTAATTCCATTTTTTTCATCAAACCAAAGCAAAGGGAATCTCTTAGTATGTCTCGACGCTAAGGTTAATGATAGGGGCGCTGTGTCGCGCGTTAGTTTGTAGATTTTATCTACATATTTAGTAGTAGTTTTCATTAGATTAAATTTAAATTTTATAAAAAAAGGGGAGCCCGTAAGCTCCCCAGAAAAAACAATTATTAACTATTCTTGAAATATAAAGAAGTTGTTAGCACCTAAAGTACATACAGCTCTTTCTGACAAGAAGTTAACTTGCATGTTATCCACATCACTTGTTCTTGCACCACCAGCAGAACCAGTAATCCAAGTTTTGTAACGTCTGTCTTCTGTTTCAGAAGCTCTATATCTAACATGTAAGAAAGGTCTCTTAGCGTTTTTACCAAGAATTTGGTCATAAACACTAGTTGATCCAGCTGGTACAAGTAGTCCGTTTACACGTCCTGATCCTGCTCCTGTTGGAAGTCCACCTCTCATAGTAGGGTCATTTAAGTATTTCCAGTCAGTTTTGTAGAAGTCGTAACCTCTTCTGAATCCAGAGAATCCTAAATTTAAAGCCATTTCTTCGTCATTGTCAAATAGACCGTATGATGTACCACCTGCTCCATAAGAATTTTGAGCAGCTAACATATCATCAATATCAAAAGCAAATTGTCTGTCAACGAATAATACGTTTTCTTCAATTGCTCCTTGCTTATCAAGTCTACTAATTACATTGTCAAAGTCTGCTAATGTAGTTGGGTTACCACCATCCCAGATATTTCCTCTGTTTTGAACAGCATAAAATATACCATCCGAACCAGCTCCTGGATCAGCAGCAGCTCCTGAGCTACCTAAGATTGCTGCAGCACCAGAGTTTTGCTCTGCAGGTACGGCTTCAATCATTGCAGTTTCTAAATAATCATCAAATCTAAGTCTTGTTTCATGCTCAGATTTTAAATACCAAAGGTATCCTGTTGCTCCATCTTCAGTAGTAATTTCTACCCAGCCAATTTGAGCCATATCAGATCCAGACACATTGTAAGTATCTTTAATGATAATAGGCTTATTGTCAAAGATGAAGTCGTTAGATTCAAGAGAGCCTACCATTCCAGCAGTTCCTTTCTTGAATTCAGAACCGTAAATAAATACAGTAACATCTGCATTACCTACACCTGTTCCTGCAGTTACCATTCCAGCGCCTTCATAAAAGTCTGCTGTAAACTGGCCTCTACCACCAGCAGCATTGTTTACTGCGCTTACCACAGCTTTGTTTGAACCAGAGCCGTCATTTTGAACAACTACAATAGTTTGTCCAATTCTGATAACTTGTTCTGCTGCTGTAGGGTCTAGCACATCGTTTACTTGAAACGTCACTTGGTCAGCACCTTGAATGCCACCACTTCCTACTTGAGTATATTTAGTATGTAATCTACCTTGTTCTGCCCATTTGATAAGGTCAGAGTTGGTAGGCATCTCTGCTCCTACCATACGTAGGAAAGAAGAGATTGTTCTGTTACCATAACGCTCAAATTCTTTTTCGTACGTATCAGGTAAATATTGATTCAACCAATCAAAATCTGCATTGGTTAAATAGTTTTGAGCTGTAGGAGTTCTTTCTGAACTCGGTGTTAGCGCAAATGTTGGAGTCGATTTTACTTGTCCAGCCATAATATATAATTTTTAATTAATTTTTAAATTTAACTTCGTTTAATACTTTTAATTTTCAGACCTCTACTCGAAGGTTGAGACACTGATTTAACTTGCATTCCTCCTTTTGTTGAAACCTCCGGTGCTGTGCGTTCTGTCATATTTATATTTTTAGTCTTACGCATAACATCTTCAGTCGCATTAGATTTGCCCTGATCATAAAAGAACTGAGCAAACTTTTCAGGATTCATTGCTATAGCTAAAGAGCGGTGGTATCCTTCTGCGTCTTTAAGCATTCCCCCTTCATCCAAAAATTTATTTACAAAATTCATTGGAGTATCTTGGACTTTCCTTAAATCAGCTGGGCTACCAGGAGAAAATATTACTTCTGAATCATCTACCTTGAATTTAAAACCTTTAAACTCGGTATTAAATAACTCATCGCTTTTTTTCGCAAACCACTGAGACTTGCGGTTACTTTCTTCTTGTTGCGTTTTAGCTTCACTCATATATTGCTTATAAGCTTCATATTCTTGTGAGGGCGGGGCTGAACTTTCTCTTGACTCAAGAGGCTGTTTGTATATTTCCTGCTGTTCTCTAAAGAATTTTTTAGCTTTGGCAATATCTTTTTTCTTTGCTAGTTTGAGTTTTTTTATAGCTGCTGGCTCATCAACCTCTTCATCGTAGTCATATTCTTCCATTAAGGAATCAATGTCTTCAGGGTCTAAACCTTCTTCAGTTATAGTTAAATACTCTCGAAGCAAAGAGTCAGGATTCATGTTAGAAAAATCTTGCTGTAACTTTACATAATCTTCTAAACTTCTTCCTGTTTCTTTTTTATATTTAAAATAAGCAGCTACATCTTCGGGCAGAGGCTCGGCCTCTTCTCTTTCAGCTGTAAGTTCCTCTAAAGAACTAATCTGCTTACCATATCTTTTTTCAATAAATGAAAGAACATCTGTTTCTTGTATTTGCGGAGGCTCACTTTGTTCTGTCTTTGGTGTTTCCGTTTCAGGTTCTTTAACACTTTCGACAGGCTCTGGTTCGCTTACCGGCTCTTCTGTTTTTTGTTCAGGCTCAGAAGATACATCTTTAACTACCTGTTTTTGTTCTGGCTTATCATCAAACTCTAGCTTTTGCTGAGCTTCATGTTTATCTAAAAGCTCTTGTTCGATTTGCTGTTTAGATTTTTCAACCACATCGGTGACTTCTCTTACTTTTATGTCCATTTGATTAGATTTGATTTATAAAACAAAATTAATAAAAAAAGAAATACGTTTTTTGCTACCTAGGATCAAACTCCGCAAGGTCAAATCCGTCCATAGAATCTTCATTTGACTCAAAGTTTTTAGGTGGTAAATTGTTTTTTCTTTGATTAATTAATTCAGATTGTTCTGTGTTTTGTTGACTAATTCTTTTACTTTTAGCCTCTTCTCTAGCCCCTTCTCTAAAAGCTAAAGCGTTTTCAGATACATTTCTAAGTTGCTGATTATAAGCAAATTCCTGTTTCATAAGCTGAGCTTTAAGATTTGCTTCATTATTTTGTTTCTCTATCTCAAAAGCAATTTCAGCTTGCTTCACTTTCATTTCAGCTTGCGCCTCAAGTTCTATTTTTTGTACCGCTACTTGAGCAGCCATCTCTTGAGATTTAAGTTGTTGTTGAGAAATCATAGCTTGTTTTTGCATTTCTCTTTTTTCGTCAGCTTCTTGTTTAGATTTTCTTTTTACTTTTAATAACTGATTAGCTAGTTTAAGATTTTTAATTTCACGAATGTCAATAGCGTCTTCAAGATTAATATCTTGTTTGGATAAAGCCATTTGTATATTCTGCTCAAGCATAGCTTTTTGCTCTTCATCGGGGGATAACTCAATAAACACCCCAAAGTCATAGATGTAAAGCTGAGAAATTTCTCCTAATATGCTGACATTATACTTTCCTATTTTATTTATAAAGTCATCTTTAAAATCTGCAAACTCTAATATATCAGCCACCCTATACGTTAGCGCTTCAGCTAACGTGCGATATATGTAAAGACTTCCGTCTAATATATGGCGGGTAGCTGTGTTTGAGTTGAGTGCCGCTAATTTTTGCACACCCACTAAAGCATCGGGGTTTGGGGTNGAACCNTCTCTAGCTTCATTTAAACCTGTAACTGANCTAATCATATCCAAGTAATGATTATAATTTGCTATGAGCATTTGAGTTTTTGAGGCCCCTGAATTACTTGTTAATTGTTGAATAGGAGTACGCCCTTGATTATATTCTCCCTCTTGCGTGTAACTACGGCCAACGACGCTACCTGTTTGAAAATAAAGCCGCAGTGCATCTTCTGGATTATACGCGGCTCCTGTACCTAAATCAACCTCATTTAAACCATCGGCATCTATATACACACCATCGGGAACTACTCGAGCTATCACTTGTTGTAGTTTAAGATGAGTCATTTGAATTAAATCTGCAAAAGGAATCATTCTTCTAACTAAAGATTCTATTACCCCTTTATACATTCTAGGCGCAACAGCCACATAATTAGGTAAAGCATGTTGAGATGACGACTTAGGACGTACCATATTTTTTGCAAGCTCCCATTTTAAGATTATGTTAGTACCCATGACCATAACGCCATCATACCATACATCAATAGTTTTTTCTATTTTTTCAAACTTACCTTCTTCCAACATTTCTTCCGGCGGATTGAAAGTATCATCTTTTTCAATCATTCTACTAGATCCGGTATCTGTAATCTTTTTTTTATAAACCATTTTTTTAGTGGTCTTATAATTAAAATACATTAAAGTACAAGTATCTCTATAAAATATATCATTCTCGTAATACTGAGCAGTGTTAAAGTAATCGTACCAGCTTTGGCTATATTGAGATATTTTTTCTAAATCTTCTCTAGTTAATGTAGGATCTATTTTTATTAACTCACTTATTCCAACCGTTTTTATTTCCCCCCAGTAAAAACAATCTTTAAAATAAGGATCTTCCGTATAACTATATACCACATTTGCAGGGTCTACGTAGGAAACTTTTACTCCTGATCCTGGCAAAAACTCATGCTTTGCCATGCCTACACCTACCACCATCTGGTCATAGTCTATTCGTTTTCTAATATCTTCATAATGATTCTCTGCAAACATAGTATCTATAGCTTCTTCTTCCGCTATTTCTATTGCTGGTTTATAATTTAAATTCATATACAATGAAAGCTCTTCATCGGATGCAGGCAATTCATCAGGGTCCATTATAAATGGATCAAAACCGGTTTCATCTTTTATCGTACTTAATACAGGTTTAGCGGCCATTTGCCCTTCTATCATGTCTTGATATTTACTTCTTTTAGATTGAGATAACGCGTCTTGTGCATAAGCTTTTACTTTAAACAGTCTGTCTTGCATTCCGTTTACTACTATATCTACAAACTTAGGAAGGATAGGGACGGGCGTCCAATCTAAATTTAGATAAGACAAATCTCCGTCAACAGCTAATTCGTTTTTATACTTAGCAATTGACTGCTCTCCACGAGCATAAAGTCTTAATCTATTGAAATCTCTCCACTGACTGTAGTATCTACACCCATTAGAGTCTTTTCTAAACCATTCGTATTGTATCGCTTGTCCTATCTGTAATCCGAACTGGTCGGTGGCTTTTTCGGCGTCTGATACAAACTGACTTGGAAAACCTACAGATGAAATATTTATTTTTACGTCCTTCATCTATTTAATTAATTCGCTGTAAATTCCACTATTAGCATATCTTGCAAAGTTAATATTTATTTTGGTTTGTTTTTGTTCAGGTAAATAGAGGTTTTTTTGATTAGCCATTACCGCTAAACCCGAACTAATACTAGCGTCAAACTGAGTTCTGTTGTTAATATCAAATCTAGACCACTCTTCTAGTGTCCTCATAAAATACATAGTCCCCATAGCATTCGGGTCCCTATATGTTCCCTCAAGGTCTAATCCTACATACTTTTCAATATAGGATTCAATAGCTGCGGCATGTGATTGTTTCACGTCTTCAGATGTATTAGGTATTCCTCCTAATTCTTTTTCAGCCTTAGATAGTTTATTAAAGTGTCTGTCTGGTCTGTTCATGCTAAATCCTCTATATCCCCTATTTTTAAAATGGTACAAAAGTCTCGGCTTGTTATTCTCCACTAAAATAGGCATACTGTAAAAGACGCACGCCATTAAAACTTCTTCAAAAAATATTTCAGCAGTCTGCGGCCGGGCAACGTATTCTAAAAAAAACTCATTACTAGGAGCTTGCTCCATACTAAATTTAGTCAATCCATGCAATGCACCGTTAGAACCTCTTCCTCCTACCGTTCCTGAAATATCATAGGAGTCACATCCAAAAGCCCCTATGTGTTCATTAACAGGGTAATAAGTTCCGTTTCGGTTTTGTTTTTTATTTGTTAATGATTTATTTGGTGTCCAAGAAACTTTAAACCTTCCTTTAGGATCTGGGCTAAATATAACCTCAGTATCTTTCACTCCGTCTTTCCAATAAAATCTACCAGTCGTAACATGCTGACCCATTATTAGTGAGTCATTGTAGTCGATCTGTTGATATATTTTGCTTAAATTAAAGAGAGAGGATTTACTTTCATCCCTAAATGCATGAGATACACTTCGAGGAAACTGACGGTAGTATTCATTCAAAGCATCAGGATCTTTTTTTAAGGAGTCAACTTCTGCTTGCCAGTAGTCTATGGCCCCATTTGTTATCATTTCACCGTCCACCCCCATTACTGGTTTTTCGGGTCTATAAAAAACAGGCATCCCATACCTATCAATAAATCCTTCCATGTTCCATTCCATCGGAATAAACAAAGAATACATGCCGCTTTTTGTTTGCCCATTCGAGTTTCGGTTGGCTATATTTGAATCTTCAAATAGTTTTTTAAAGTTAGCTCCTCCTTTGTTTAATGCGTTAGACGTAGAGCCCATCATACATTTACCAATAATCTTACTACCTAGTCTTAAACACGTTTTGGTTACTCGCCAATTATTCAATATGTTGTTTGGCTTTAACCATTTACCACTTTCATCATGTACTAAAAGCAAAAGCTTTTCACCGTCATAAGAGTTTTCATCTGTATTTTTCCAATCTATTGTAGTGTCTAATCCATACAGCTCATCATCGGCTACATCGTACATGTTTTTCTTAGTGATTTTAGAAGCAGGGATTCTAAAAGCTAATTCTGTTTTTGGCTTATCCATACCATCTTGTATCGGTTTGAAAAAAAATGGTAACCTATTTGCAATAGGCACCACTTTATCTGTAAACATTTTTTTAGCGTCTGATCCAGTTTTAGACAGAATCCCTACTCTAGAGTCTTTAGCTAAAGTCCCGGTATTTACGCACTCTGAAGAACCCATAAAAGAAAATCCAGATCTTCTGATTTTCAAATAATCTAATCCGAAACATCTGTTGTCTGCTTTACAAGCCTCCCAATAAATAAAAAAGATTCTATTAGCTTCTCTAAAATCAGGATACCCTACATCGATTGTAGTCCATTGTAAATACATATAATGAGCTCCTGTAATATAAGTTGGCTTTCCGTTATTATAAAAAGTATATCCTAACTCCCGTCTATCAAACTCTCCCTCTATATAATCTACCCATTTATTTTTAAATGCAGCAGGCATTTCATTCCATTGGAATATAGAAGATATTCTAGAAAGTTCTCTAGATAAAGGTTTTCGCTCCCAATATTGATTTGATTTTGTTTCTGATCTTTTATATGCTCCCCCTTCTACTAATGGAAGAGCTATATGTAGTCCGTTTATCTCTACTACCTCGCCTATTTTTCCAGATTTGGAAATAACTACTACATCATACTTTTCATTATAACCATAAAACCAAGTGCGTCCTTTGTTTTTACGCTTTATTATAGCGCTAGGTATATAATTTATAACACTGCTATATATTTTATTTTGATCTTCGTTCTGCAAATCCTTGTTTTGTGTCTGTCTTTTGATTATTAACAGACATGTTTATATTTTCTTGTTCGGCATCTATTTTATTTAATATTTCAAATGCATCAAATATTGCTAACTTTTTAGTAGCCGCTGCATTCTTTAATCTGTCTGCAGCTAATTCATCCTCTGGATCAGGCTTAATAATATTTTCTTTGGCCACTTTGATAAGTTGCTCTACGGCTTTTCTGCCAGCCTCTATAATTTGTACTTTTAACAATTCTGAGCTCATAACATTAATGTTATTTGATGGTCGTACATCCTATAGAGTTTCTCTTGGTCTACTTCAAACTCATATTCACTTTCTGGTTTAAAGCTTACGTGTTGTCCTTTTTGAACTCCTTGAGAAATTAAATACTTATTCGGATATTTCATTTCTCCCATTAAAGGCTCTTCTTGTCCTCTTTTGAATATAAACGATTTTTTTGTTTTTAAAGGCTTTATAAAACAATAGCGGTCATGACTATACCATTTGCCATTTTGTTTATACATGTAGAACTGATCATTGTCTATAAAAAACAAATCATCTTTAAAATAACTTTTACCACTTTGTTGCCTACCTCTCATATCATTATAGTATTTGAAAACATTATGGTGAACTAAAAGTATATCAGACATTCTTATATCCCCTTTATATTTAAGCGGGAGCTCTTTTACTATAGCATATCTGTTTGAATACTTATAATCTTCTTCTGATGAACTAGTAATAAAATCTAGTCCAGCAATGGATTTAGTATTATTATATCTTTTTCCAAACAGAGGTTTAACAATAAAATAAAATGGCGATCTCATTAAAAATTTATATTATATTCAACAGATATAGGGACATGTGAATTAAATTCTTTCCATAACAATATTTCATCTTTTCGCTGAATCCATATTTTAATTGATTGAGTTTCAGAAACATATTGAATTAAATGAATGAAGTATTTTCCGTTTAATATTTCTTGTCCTACAATGTAATGCATAGCGCCAGATTTATAATCTGGTCCTACAGAAATCTTTCGGATGTCCATTAGATTAAATTTAATTTAAATATAAAGATACAAATAATTTAACGCCCTTGCCCTCGATAGATTTTGCGATAGTTTTTAGAAGACTTTAGCGCTGAAGTTTTTGTTTTTGAATGAACGCCTGGACGTCTAACTTTAGGTTTAGCTTGAAAAGAACTATAGTTGATTGTTTTCGCCACTACTCATCATGTTAGTTTTATGCTTGCTACCTGCTGAAGATCCAAAGTAGTATCCTATAACTTGAGTAAAAGCTGCTACAACGGCACCGAATCCCATATCAAATAACCTTTGTGACTCTTCGGGAATTTGCCATAAACCAATAGCTCCTGCTACCACGCCTACAAAGCAAATAGTAATCCCCCATCCGACCGTTTTAAAAAGAATATCATTAGACCCTGCTGCTAATGCAGCCATCTCTCTTTGTCTAGCGCTTGCTCTGTCTTGAACCTCAGCCTCGTATGCTTCGAGCACCATTTCTTGGGCTCTTATTTTATCCTCTGCTGGTGCATCTGAATTTTTAATTGAAGAAACTACTTGCTCCACCGACATATCCCCTTGGATAATACTTCCTAAAGTTGGGTTTATTAAACCTACAGAGGCTTTTAAAAGTTTGCCAACTACAGTCTGTCCGAATTTTTTCTTAGGCTTGCTCATATTACTTGATAATTAGTTTTTCCATCCTCTCTTACAGCTTTTAAAGCTCGTCCTCTATTTTCACTCTCTGATATAAAACTTACATGAACCCAGTCTGGATTAGTTTCATCCCCAAACTCCCAAATAATTTGATCAAAATTTAAATTTTCTCTAATATACTGAAACATCTCTGCGTTTGTTTTGTGTCCAAAAGTATCATCCAGGTCAATTGCGCGACCCTGGCAATGTTGTGATCGGGAACTTCCTCCGATAGCTCGGTTTAACTCTTCACATCTAAAAAAACTATTTATTTTTATGGGTCCACCAACCCATTGTCTTAATGGCTCAAATATGTGATCACATAATATTCCCATGTTTGACAGCTCATAGGCGCTCGGAGTATTATCTATTCCTAAACGTGTAGCCGTATTAGACTTAACTCCTTCTTTATAAGAAACGTGATTACTTATTTTTTCCATGCATTATATACCATTTATGTAAAGTATATCCTATTGCAACAATAGTGGCTAGAATTTTAAGTGCCACATCAAGGTCAGTCATTGAAGTAGCTAATGCTCCTACTGTAAGAGCATAAATTTTTATATCAGTCACATCCATTTTCTTTAAATTCAACATAAATGTAGTTTACTGTTATCTCTCCAGCTGTAGTGTCTTGCACGTAATTCATCTTTTTTTAGATTTTTTACCAGATCGGTTTTTCCCTTGCATAGCGCTAGGAACATCTCCGATTTGATTTCCCACTTCTTTTATAGCCTTAGTAACATCTTTAAGCTCCTCTCCTACTCGACCAACACGTCGTGATACATCCGCTTGCATCTTAGCAAACTTTTCTTCTAAAATGTCAGGTATCATGTTGTTGTTCTCGTCTTTGGTCAGACCTTTTTTAGTTAGCCATATTGAGGCTATGTTTATAATGATTAGTAAAACTACTAATCCTATTAATATTAATATAGTTGTGTTCATAGTTTAATTAAATTTAATTGCTAAATATATATAAGTTCCAGTGTTTGCATTAAAATCAGAGCCGCTTCCAACTGTAAACCCATTTGAGTTAAATGATTGAACACCATTAGTGTCGTAGTTGTTTTGATTTGTTAAATTAGCATAGAGTTGATAATTTACACCTCTTACTGAATCAACTATGACCCAGTTGCCTGTGTTTGGGCTATCATATCTTTTAACTAACACAAAATCTGGCTGAAATCCATTATCACCCCCTGATGTTCCATCATCTGTTGTATATAGAATTTTAGAAGTTCCATTGCCTGTATATATGTCTATTTTAGAATAGCCTGAAACTGAATGCCAACAATATGCTATATAAGGACTTCCTACACCATTTGTGTATGGGTCAGCACCTACTGTAAATGTTGTTGAAGATACTGCACTCCATTTGTTTGTATCTGTTGCTTCTGCTGCAGTTGTATTTAAATGCATATAATCACCAGAAGTTTGTGTAAATAAAGGCACTATCCAATCTCTTCCACCGTCTAATTGTTTTATGAACGCTATTTCAGGACTGCTACTTAAACCATGACCAACAGTTTGTGATGCCTGTTCATTTCCTCTATACTTTACAATAGAAAATCCTGCTGCTTGATTTGCATTAACAACTGAATTTATAGAGCCCTTAGAGTTTAAAGATGCTGATTCGGCTGATTTCCAACTCCAAGAAATTATATTATTAGTGCTATCATTAGACCCTCCATAAGTTCCTATTGATAATCCGTTAGGGTTAAAAGAAGTAATACTGTTTCTGTCAAAAGTTTGGGTTGTAGAATCTGATGATACAATATTTGTATTAGGCGCTGACCCATAAGGTGCTGTAAATGCACGAACCGTGTCCATCAATAAATGGCTCCAAGAGTTGTTATCGTAATTTTTAAGCCAACTAAAACTAGATTGCAAGGTTTGGTAAACATTAAATGCGGTTCCGTTATTACTTGTATATGAATTAGTTGTAAAGCTTTTAGCTAAAGAAGGTGCTGATTTTACATTTGCGGCTATTGCTAAATACATGTAAGTTCCCCCACTTGCATTCATATTAGTTCCGTTGTTAGCCACTTCAAATCCATTAGAGTAAAAATTAAATCCTGGGTAGTTATCTTCTGCGAAGTTTTCATTCGGTCTTATCTCTCCTGTTAATGGGTTCCGAGGCGCTCCTGAAGTATAAATTCTTTTATTATCATAAATAAACCAATCCGCTGCCGTATCTATTCTTTTGACTAATAAAAAGGCAGGTTCAAATCCATCTGTACCTGTTCCATCTCCATTGCTATCTGTGAAGATATAATTACCATTGTCATTTGCTGTTCCTGTATATGTTCCTATTTTTTGATACCCTGCTACATCTGCAAAAGAATATGCTACAAAATTTTGTCCACTCCAACTAACTTCTGCCGCATTACCTAAAGTAGTAATCGTATCAGTAGGTGCTGTATCTTGCCAATAACTTGAATTTGTTGTTGCTTGACCATCCTGATTTAAATACATAATTTTTGTTGCACCTGCTGGTGAATAAACAGCCCAACTTTGTCCAAAACCATTAAGATTTTTTATAAATACTAGCTTTGGAGCAGAACTTAATCCGTGAGCTATTGTAGAATTTGCTCCTGTACCTGCGTATTGTATTATACTGAATCCAGATTTCGTATTAACACTAGCTGCTGTAGGGTTAATAGATCCACCATCAAGTCCAGCTGCGCTTGCTGTTGCATATCCCGTGCCATCAATATTATAAGTATCTGAATTACCTCCCGCTTTCCAGCACCAAGCTACAAAATTATATCCATCTCTATTTGTTCCTGTATAAGTGCCTAAACTAAATCCATTTGAATTAAAACTTGTTAGCGAGCCACTGTCATTATATTCTGTGTCGGTACCATTACTGTATAAAGTTTGTTCGACACCTCTTACAGAATCATATAACATGTGCGGCTCGGCTAAGCCCCTGTTTTTAGTCCAAACAAAATCTGGCTGAAATCGTAATCCCGTATAATTAACAGATGTGGTTACACCTCCGTATGTGCCACTCAAATCTGAAGCGTCACCATCAAATGGATAAGCCGCAAAACATCCTGCTCCTGAAGGAAAATCTAAAGTAGCAGCTGTGGTTGTTGTTTCACTATCACAAAGGCTATCAATTTGTGTTGAAGTTAAAGCGGTATTGAAAAATCTTGCTTGGTCTAAAGCACCCTCTAGTCTATTTCCAGACATATTTTCCCCACCATAACCAATCCCAACATCTGTTGATGTGTTCGACATAGTACCTGACCAACTTGAATTTGTTACACCTGCTTTATCTACATAAACAGTAACCGAAGTGTTTGTGTCAATAACAAAAGCAACATTGTGCCAATTACCATCATTAACTGTAGCTGTTGAAGTAGCTACTGCAATAGTAGAACCTGCTGATGTAAATACACCAATAGCAACTGTACCATTTGTGTTCATATAAAATTGCCATTCGTATGTAGCCACTCCATCATTTTGTTTACTTGCAATGTATCCCACGTTAGTAGATGTTGTGTTTATCCAAACACTAAAACTTAAATCATTATTTGCAGGTGAAAAAACATCAGCATCAGATATGAAAATTTGTGAACCACTAGAAGCACCGTTGAAATTGGCAGCCTCATTAAATTTAGCGTCTAATGTTCGAGCTGTTACATTCCCATAGTATGTGCTTACATTAAAGTTTTGAGAAGCAAAGTCAGAGGGGTTGGGCATCTCTTCAGTATCTATCTGTCTCCATGTGCCCCCATCATAATACTCTACATATTTTAATGTTGTATTATATCTCCATTCACCCGTGCTTGGATTAGAAGGTCTACCGCCTGTTCCGCTTGTAGGTCCCGTAGGCAATTGAAGCGCTGTATTCAAGTCGCTGAAGTCAAATAGTTCTGGTGATTTTATTTTTGTTATTGCCATATTTTTTATGTAAATGTTACTGTTCCCGTTCCGTTTGTTCCTCCCGCAGTAACTGTAAAGAAACTTACATGAAATCCTGATATAGAGGTGGTGTCTGTTTGTTGTGTCAAATTAGTTGCACTAGATAAAGTACAAGTTTTAGAGTCGGGATATTTTATTATAAGTACACCTGTGCCTCCAGTGTTTCCTGTAACTGCACAATCTCCACCTCCTGCTCCGCCTCCTGTAGAAGCTGTACCATTATTAGCAGAACTGCCCGAACCACCATTACCGCCTCCGCCTAAACCTCCAGCAGCGCTACCTGTAGCATCTTGAGCGCCACCGCCGCCAGCGGCATAATAAACATCTGATCCGACTACCTCTCCAACACCATTAGTTGTCGCCATAGTAGTGGTTACAATAGTAGATATGTGTCCCGTTCCACCAACTCCTGGGGTAGTACCCCCGTTTACATCCGCACCTGCGCCACCTGCACCACCTCCGCCTGCTCCTGTATATTTAGCTACAGCTACAGTTACCATACTACCTCCCGCTTGTCCGTATCCTGTTAAAGGGGATATGCTAGTTTGGTTAGATGCTCCTCCTGAAGAATTAGAGTTATTACCCTGATAACCGCCTCCTGCTCCGCCAGAACCTCCTGCATCACCACTTCCTGGATAAGAAACAAAAGAAGAGTTTGGTGGGCCTGCACCTGCACTCCGTCCACCACCATTTGCGGTCAGTACGTTACCACCCGCCACGGAGTTGTCAAAAAAAGAATTTTGACCATTAGTTGCATTGGCAGTATAGCCAGGTCCTGTTGATCCAGTTCCTCCTGTTCCTACTTGTACGCTATAATTTGTTGTTGGAACAATGCTTACCGTTCCTTCTAATACACCACCGCCTCCGCCTCCGCCTGCTCCGCATAGATTTGTACTACCACCACCACCACCAACAATTAGCATGTCTGCGTTAAAAGGTGTCGTATCGGGTTTATTGACAAAGTTTTTCCAATCGGTTCCATTGTAATGTTGCATAGTAGATGCTGAACCTTCAGATTCTTGTCCCGTATCGTTACGCATCATTCCCTCAGAAGGTGTACCTGAAAAAGATGAACTAGAAGGCATTTTTAAACCGCTTTCTGTGTTTGCCTTGTTTAAATCTAACGATTGTGAGCCAACTTTACTTAGTGCCATATTTAATTATTTACCCATGTTAAAGTTTCTTCATCCCAAATATACGAAGAAAGACGATTAGAATATGATAGCTCGGTCGCATCAGGACACTCAGTAGGTGCAAACCAAGCGTCTATAGGTTCGTCGCCTTCATAATAACCATTCCAAGATGTAGGCTTATTTCCAAACTCCCAACTTGCATGTAGTTTCCCAGGATGTTCTAGCCACTCTTGAGTTGCTTCATTCCAAAACCATTTACCCTCTGGCTTGGTTGTTGGAGGTTCCCACTCGCATGTGTCTTCGTTTAATATCCAACTAGCATAAGGTTGTTCACCATAAAATGCATCTCTAACAGGATCGTATATCATACCTTTTCCTGCATAATTTTTTCTAAAAGGAGTGCCACCCAACTGATGAACGCCTGCTCTTGTATTGTATGAAGTTCTTTTCGCACTTCCTATATATCCCTCCCAATAAACTGTATTGTCTTTTTCAACCTTTGGAAGTGCGTTCATCTCCTCAATCTTTGCTCTTATCTGAACTTGTATAGTTTCCACTTCAGCCATCCACACTTCTTGGTCTTGAGTGTAGTCAATATCTTTCTTGCTTTGTTCAAGAGCTTCTATCTCTGCTTGTATGGTTGATGTGTCAGCTGCCACCATTTCAATTTCATCTGCTCCTGTGTACACTTGTGTTACTCTGCATTGCGCATTAGCTATTGTAGTGTTTAATGTTTCTATTTCTGCTGTTAAATCTTCTGTCCCTTCAGCTTCTTTAGCTTTAAGACTGGCTATCGCCGCTTCTTGTCCTGGAACAAGGGCTGCTTTCTCAGTATCTATTTCTGCTTGCTTTGCTGTTATGGAAGTATTAAGGGCTTCTCTTTCCTCTTGTGTCATGCCGGGTGTCTGCTGTGACTGCAATTCAGCCATCTCACCCTCAAGAGTTTGCAAAGTCGTTGAGGTAAATGAATCATAATAGGCTGTTTTAAGTGTTGCATATTCTTCACTTCCCTTGTTGTTAGTTTCAATAACACTTTTTTCAGCTTCAGCTTCAATAAGCCGAGCTCTCTCACTTACTGTGAACTCATCGTTTGATATTTTTGCGTAATGTGCCATATTAGAATGTTACTGTTTCTGAACCAGAGGCTGTTGCTGTTATTATATAAACAAAATCAGAACTGTCAGATAAACCACTAATTGTTCCTCCGCCAGTTGTGCCGTTGCAGGTTACACCAGATGTAAATGTAGCACTGCTTATGTTACATCTTAATATTACTACACCCGAGCCACCTGCCATGCCATACACGCCCCCTGCACCACCGCCTCCGCCTCCGCCAGAATTAGTAGAGCCAGCAGTAGGTGCGTCTGCGCCGTTATTTGAACCATCTCCTCCTCCGCCATCACCACCTAATATTTGTGAATATCCAGCAGATACACCACCTGAACCACCACCTGCAAAAAAAACATTAGTCGTTATAACTTGACCTACTGAATATGTAGTTGCCATTGCTGTGGTAAGGATTCCGTTAGATTGTCCATCACCTCCATGACCTGTTCCATCTGTGTTACCTGTCTCAGAAGCACCTCCACCCCCACCGCCTGGAAAACTTCCACTAGCTTGTCCAGCACCACCAGCATATCCCTCGACAGGCGAATATGCTCCAGCATTACCTGAAGCTCCTGAGCCTGAATAATCACCACCTCCACCAGACCCTCCTGATGTCGCATTGCTTCCTGCATTACTGCCGCCACCGCCGCCACCAGTAGTATTTATAGTATTAAATGTAGAGCTTGTTCCTTGTGCGCCCCCTTGACCAGCAACGGGTGCGCCACCCGCTCCAATTGTTACGGTGTATGAAGTGCCTTTAGTAGCTGTGAATGCAGTTCCGCCATAATTTGTTCTATATCCACCTGCACCGCCACCGCCTGAATTAGATTCAGAACCTCCTGCGCCGCCGCCTGCGACAACTAAATAAAACAAATCAAAATCTAAATTTATGGCGCTTTCTTTTAGATTTCTCCATTCAGATGTACCTGTCTCGTCTGTATATACTTCAGTACGATTAGTTTCGGTGTTTTCTCTGAGGTCTCCGATTGTAGTTGTTGTGCGCTGGGCAGTAGTGCCCTTTACCCAGGTTAGACCTCCGGCGTTACCGCTCATGTCAATCACATTTGTAGTTACTTTAGTAGTTGCCATCAGCTAGTATTATGTTATAGTTGTCGCCTCTACTGCAGATCCATTTGGAAATTTTGCTCCGCCGTCTAAAACTAAATTTGATCCTGTGACAGTATAAGCGCTTTTACTTTGATACACTCCATCTATATATAATTGAACATTGTCATCACTTCCTGGAGAAACACCTAAAGCTAATGTATCGTTTGATCCTGTTCCCGAAGTAGTTGCTACTGTAAATGTAGCCCCACTTGACGCACCGTATGCTATGGAGCCTCCATAACTTGCTCCATGTACAGAACAATAATAAAATAAAGCAGGAGTGTTTTGTGTAATTCTAATTCTTACTCTTCGTGTTGCGTAAGTGTTAAAGTTGGAGGTGTTTGCATAATCACTTTGCGTTACCTCTGTAAGTGTGTTAGCTGATGTACTTCCATAATACTGTATACCTGTTGCATAAGGATTTGAGGCATCTGAAGTTCCAATAACAAAAGGGTGGCTGTCATTAGAGCTATCGTCTTGGTTGAACTCATACGTAAACCCTCTTGGTAATACGATTGTAGGCTGAGATGCTCCATCTATTACGTAAACACTACCCGCAACAGTTACTACTTGTTCGGATGTCTGATCCAAAAGTAAATTATCAGTATTAGCAGCAGTAGTAACCACGCCACCCCCTACTTGAACACTGTTAACCGTTACCGTAGTATTTTCTTTAAAGGTGGTTACGTTTCCATCTGCAATAGCTTGTTGAGTACCTTGGTCTCCTTCAAGCTTCCAATCTGTATATGAACCTGCGGGGGTTGCCCATTGATTATCTCCTCTTAAAAATGTTGTAGCATCAGGAGTTCCTGTAGCAGATAAATCTATAACACCTGTGGTAACCGCACCTGTAGCCGCAGAATTTGCTGTTGCTGCAGATATAAATGTACCATTAGTGTTGGTAAAGCTAGTCACACCAGATGATCCACTTGATCCAGTAATTGTTATTGTACCGCTAGACGATGTAACACCCACAGTTCCTGAACCGATAATATTAATAGTATCCGTCCCCGAATCTCCACCGCCTGTTCCTGTTAAAACAACAGGTGTGTTTTGAGCTGGATCTGCATTGTCGGTTGCGGATAATGCATAAGCCGTACTCGCAAAATCAATAGTGGTGCTTCCGTCGCCGTTAAGCAATGTAGCTCCTGAGCCTGTAAGGCTAACCGTTGAAGGGCTAATAGCGGCCGCTTGACCTGCTTTAGTTCCTTGAAGATTTATTGTTGGTGAAGCTCCGGCATTTCCGGTAGACACCACATAAGTAGTATCAAGGTTAGCGGGAGGGATTCTTACGTTTAGTTCTCCTGAGGTTAAATAACCAACTACTTCGGTTACGTCAACCGAGGCGTCGGTTTTTGCGGTGAACTCTGAAAATTTAACTGCCATTTTATATTAATTTTTCTGTTATTAAATCTGAGTTTGGTAATCCAGTTCCTGCTTCACTAACCATTTGTACAGGACCTAGGCCTAACCCAGGGGTGTTTATTTCTGTTACAATGTCAGAGCCACCATACGGAGGGTTTACTCCGTATTGATTGGTTCCGATAAAATTGGCTATGGCAATTAAATTAGGCATTTATAAATGATATTATAATTCCTATTACCAAAGCGCGATGATTTGAGAAGCAGTTGTTGATGTATTCCACACCTTCATTACATTAACAGGGAAAAATGTTCCTGTGTTAATTCCTTGAAAAATAACATCATCACCAGCCACCGTAGTCACCCTTATGTTTCCAGCTGAACCTATATAAAGCACAGCGCCTTCTTGAGTGCCTCCATATATTGCATAATTTTTTGCAGTAACTGCAAATATATTTTGATCTACTCCCAGAGTCGTTCCATCGACCACTCTGTTTATTGTTGTTTGAGTACCGTCTGTTGTATTAACAGCAATCATCCCGGGTTTTATTCCTGCTTCTAAAAAGTTCAAAGTTACCATATTGTCAGGATCGGTACCTACTCTGTTTGCGTCTATAAGCTGAGTAGCTGAACCTGTTGTTGTGGTTCCTGTTGCTCCTCCCAAACCTGTGTTAGGAATAACAGTATTATCACTAGGGTAAACCGCCCATGCTTTTCCTGCTTGTAATTTTTGATATGCCATATTATTTATCTTTTATAAGGAAATATTCTGTTTAAGGTGTCACGTCTTTCATCACAACCACAATCAGAATTTGTAGCGTCAGCAACTTTATCCACAACATATTTAATTCCTGTGGCTTTTGTAAACTTAGCGACTGTATCCCCGAATCCTCTTGATTTCATTTTATACTTATTTACTTGCGTGCATTGCGGCTAATTGTCTTACAGCTGCGTTTCGAGATTTAAAACCTTTTCTCCAGACGCCTCCTTTTTTATTATTCAAAATATAAAAAGTGCTTCCGCTTTTTCTAATGCAGCCTTTTTTTGTGTCTGCGCATCCTTTACCTGCTGCCATTACTTTTTGATTAAAGATCCAATGTGTCCTTTAACACTTCTTTTTTCATAGCTCATTGAATGATCAGCTCCGTATGCATGTCCATAGATTTTTTTTGACATAGCCTTGCTTTCATCTCTTCTTGCTTTGAATGACTGGGATTTTTTGCCATGACGAGCTCCTAGAGACTCATCTAGTCTAGCGTTGTAACCTTGTTTCATAATATTAAAATTTTAAATTATAAATACAAAGATACTAATATTTTCCTTTCCTATTTTTGGGTGAACTTTTTGTAGATCCTCCAGGTCCAGCCCAGAGTTTTTTGCATGACCAGTATCGAGCAGTTAGCTTTGATTTAGCGGTATTACATTTATGTCTTGCTCTAAAAGATTTTCTGGCTGCGGTTGAATAGTTATGTCCATAGCCAGTTGCCCCAAAGTGAATTAATTTTTCTTTTCCACCTTCGCAGGCTTTTACCATTTTTTTCTTTCCCGCCCTGTCGCTTTTAGTAACAACATTACATTTCATTTTAGACTTTGTGGCCATTATTTTTTTGCGTTAGCTATTTCTAAATTTTTAACTATTTTTCTTAATTCTTGTACTTCTTCTTGTAAATATAAAATTTTTAAATCTTGTTTAGCGTCATCAGGTAGTGCTCCCATTTCTCCTCTGGGCCACTTAATTCTAAACTCTTCGTTTAAATGAACGGCATCTTCCATTCTAACTACGTTTAATTGTAGTTGTGCAATCTCTGCTGTAAGCGAAAACCAAACACCAGCTATAGATACAATCCCTATAACCATACCTATAAGCGCTTTAATATCCAAACTAACTTTTGAGTCTTGCGATATAGAAGTTTTATCAGGCATTATGCATTTCTTACTCTTGCCGCACTTGTATTAGATACGACAGTTTTACCTCTAGAGCCTTCTCTCTTTTTTTTTCTAGCCGTTGCAGCTAATTGTCTCTTTGACAACCTACGTGCTTTTGCTAGAGGCAAACAACGATCAGGATTCTTTTTATTCTTACTAGTACCGCATGGACCTTTTATTTTTCCATCAGTACCAATACGAACCCAGTTCTGATCACGCCATTTTTTGAGCTCTCCCATTTTTATTTTTACCCCCCATTGCACGGAGTTTTTTAAAATCCGCTCCTGTTATTTTATTGAAAGGAAATGCAACACGTGCAATCTTTCTTTGGTTCTTACTTAACTTACTCATAATTAATTGCAAGAATTATCTGATCCGTCACAATCTCCTGATGCGTCCATTGTGTTACCACAATGACAATGATCTTTATAATGTTTCATTTCTTTTTGGGTTTTAAAGTTTTAATTATTCTATCTATTTTACCAGCTTGTGCTTTATGCATAGCTGAAGCTTTTCTTAATTGCGATGCAATCTCTCTAAGTTTTTTTGCGTCCATTATCTTTTAGATTTTTTAGCATAGTTAGGATCCTTACAATACTTACTAGCCGCCATATTTGCATAAGCAGATGGATAAGTATCAAAGGTGCGCTTAGCCCATGCTATACCAGCTGGGCAAATCTTGTTTCCTTTTTTCTTAGTTCGTCCCGCCATTAATAACTTTTTCTTTCCATGCCGTATCCTGGGTTATTTTTGATAGTCCCATTCATTAAATTTGCAAACTCTTTCGCTTGAGCTTTTCCCACTGCATTGTATGCAAAAGATTTAGTTTTCATTTTGCCACTATCTTGGCACATGTATTTTACTGTAGGCATAATTTATATATTTACAGTTTCATATCTCTCTCCATTCCAAACTCTTTTAGTTTTTGGAGCTTCAGATTTTTTTTCTTTTTTCGGTGCAGCTTTTTTCTCTGCAGTTTTTTTAGTCTTAGCCATAATTATTGATTTAAATTAAAATTATATTGTTTGTTATTTTTCTTCTTTCTTTTTATTTTTTAGCTCAAAGTATATGCCAGCTATTGAAAGCTTATCCACGATTTCTTTTTGCATTTCAATAAGCATCCCTTCTAGTTCATCTTTCTGACGTATCAGCTGATGTACTTGACCATTGAGTTTCTCATTAGTATTTTTCAATTCTTGTACTTCATTAGGATTCCTTCCAATGATTGTAAATAGAATTACAGATAAAGATCCTGAAATAACACCTACTATAGAAACAAACAAATCTTTGTTTTCAGTAGGTATTTGATGAAAGGACAAAAAGAACAGAAGCCCTATCACCACTATAAATATTCCAAGAGCCCCTACGTAATTTCTAATTTCTTTGGCAATATCTTTTTGCATCGGCATTATTTTTTTCCACATTAATAAATATCTTTGTTACAAAGTTATAAAATTTAATCAAATGAAATCAAGCCCGCCTAATGACTATATGAAGTATTGGAGAATAGTAAGGAAACTCGTCAAAGAAAAGTATGGAGTAGGAACTGAACAGTTAGACTTTTTATTTTTTCTTTACAGCGAAGAGTATTTTACGTTAGAAAAATTTACTGAATACCAAAAACTTTTCCAGTGGGACAGTGCTCGTTTTCATGGAATGATAAAAGACGGCTGGATAGAAAATTACAAGCCTAAACTCAATACGCGCAAAGCTATTTACGGACTTACCTACAAAGCTACCAGAATGATAGGCTGGGTATATAAAATATTAAATGGGGGTCTTATGCCCGAGCACAAAGACAATAACCCTTTTTTTAAAAAGACTAAAATCCCATATACCTTCAAGCTATACCGTGATGCTACAGTTAAGCGTAATGATGCTATAAGACAACAACAACGTCATTCTCTTGAATAATCGTATAAGGAATATCATGGATAAGCATAGTATACCCGGCTCTTTTGTCGTAGTATATCTCACAGTCTTTCTCAATTGCTACCACGTCAGTGCCTATCTCGACAATCCGGCCTTTCTTGTAGCGAAGCTGGCTCGCGTCTTCAGAAGAAAGTAACAACCCTGAGGAGGTTTTAATTTCCTCCTCGATTGTTTTTATAATTATATTTTTCCCAATAGGCTTCATTGATTCTGTGCGTCCTCTCTACCTTTTAGAAACCCTCTATTGTATCCATCGCTATACTCTTCTTCAAGTATTCTAGGCATAGGGCATAGAGGGGGTAATGGGCATATTGAAAATTCAGGACCTTTCACATACTCCCATCCTTGGCAGTATCCATCGTCCCATCCATCGCAGAAAGTTTTCTGTACAGAAAAATTAAATAGTAGTAAAATAATTAGTGTTTTCATTTTGTTTCATAAGTTCGGGCCATAGTCACTATGGCGTTGGTTGATAAAATAGTGTTTGCAACGGCGACCGCATTTTGAAGCGCGGTCTTGGTTACTTTCATGGGGTCTATGATCCCCATCTTGATCATGTCCCCGGTCTCTCCCGTTTTCACGTTCGTACCGATGATCACATCATCCTTGCCATAAGGCAATCCTGCATTACAGAATATCTGTTCTAACGGCTGAATAATGGCCTCCCCTAAAATCGCGTCAGCGATTTTTTGCGATTTCATCATTTCAATCCCTATCTGGTATAGCGCCACTCCACCCCCAGGGAGTATCCCCTCCACCAGAGCTGAGCGTACGGCGCACACAGCGTCATCTACTCTGTCTATCAGTTCTTTTTGTTCTAGGTCAGTTGTCCCACCTACTCTAATTACACCTACACCTCCGGTGAGAGAAGCGATGCGGGATGCTATAAACTCTTTATCTACTTTTTTTGACGCTCCTTTGTGGGCCTCCCATAGCTCATCAACTCTTTTGTCTATCTCGCTTTGGTCCACATGGTTCTCATCTTTTAATATTATTGTTTGGTCAGCGCCTACAATTACTTTCTTTGCTTTACCCAGATCAGTAAAATTTATTAGGCTTAGGTCATCACCGGTTTTTTCAGAAAAATAAGTAGCGCCGACTGACAGAGCTATGTCATTCATCAGCTCATGTTGCTTGTATCCAAAATTGGGAGGGATTATGGTACATAGCTTTAGATTGTTCTTCATTACGTTAGCAGCTAAAGTGTTGATAACATTTTGTGAACAAGGCGCTACTATTAATAATTTCTTATTCTCTGCAATGATTGGTTTTAGCACCCTCTCAATGGAGAGTATGTTGTTTATCTCACCGTCACACACCAATATATGAACGTCCTCAAGTATACACTCATCTTTTTTCTGGTTGTTTACAAACAGGTGTGAGGAGTACCCGCGGTCTATTTTTATCCCATGGGTGGTCTCAAATGTAGTGTCAGAGGTTTGACTTTTCTCAACCGTTACGATCCCATGCTCACCTACAGCTTTGTATGTATCTGCAATTATGGCCCCTACCATAGGGTCATTGTTCGATGAGATTGTCGCCACGTCTAATAATTTCTTATCACTTACAGGCTGTGCTTGTTTGGACAGTCTCTCTATCACCCTCTCACTTGCCTTTACAATGTCGCGAAGTATCTCAGTTTTATTGTCCTGGGGTTTTATTTTCTCAAGGCCTGCTCTTACTATACCCTGAGTGATAACGATCGCCGTGGTGGTCCCATCCCCTGCCTCAGCAGCAGTCCGGTCGGCAGCCTCTCTCATTATCTGAACGGCCAGGTTCTCAACAGGGTCTAGAAGCTGTATGGACTTGGCTACTGTCACCCCGTCTTTAGTTACTGTTATCCCGTGGGTATGCTGCGGCGATTCAATTAGCACGGTGTTTCCCATAGGACCAAGCGTACTTGACACCGCATCACAGAGTTTCGTTATTCCCGATATAAGTTTGGTTTGTCCGTCTTTGCCAAAATGCAAATCCTTTGGTGAATATCCTCCCGATTCATTCATGATTAGATTAGATTAAATTTAATTACAAATCAAAGATAATAATTTTTTTTAAAATGGGCGATGCTCATTTTTGGCCCCTACTTTAAATATATATTTTTTTTATTTTACTTAAAATTATTTTTCAAATTGAAATTAAAATCAACATTTTCAACATCAGTGTTGATAGCCAGTTAGTTAGGTTTAAATAATCAACATTAAAACAAGCATTTTAGGTGTTGGTAATGTTGGTTTCTTAGTTGTTAGATGACTGTTCGTATACTATATATAAGACCAACAAAAAGGCGATTAGAAAAAATTCAAGATTCATAGCTCAAAATCAACACCTTTTTTAAAAATCAACATCGATTGGTGCTCATTTTTATAATAAAAAAAGCTACCCGAAAGTAGCTTTAATTAACCTAGATAATAACCAACAAATCATCCAAATATATCTTTTCGCATTTCCTTACGAATCTCAGCTCGCTCTATGCCATCAGCAATCATCTTTATCTTTCTGTCTTCATCAATGATCCTTTTCATGTTGGCAGCACTCTGAATACCAGTCATACCATTGGGACGACCGTTTATTAACCTCCCGTTCTTTACATACAACCCGTCAACGTAATCGCTAACCTTGTTGTCTCTATTTATTTTTTCCATAATTACACGTGTTTGCTCAAAGATACAAAATTTTCAGATACACCGGGGTGGGAGATAATATACTATCACAGGAGAACACGGCTCAAAAAAAAAATCGGAATTTTATTTTCAATTTTAATTTTTAAATTTTCGTTTGGCTGTACTTTTTAGGTAATTTTTTTTGACTATTTGCACCCCATACCCCACCACCACCAAACCCCCGTTTAAATTCTTTTTCGTTTATCGGAAGTTGAAACGCTTTTAATCTTCCTTTTATACCCCGCCCCAATTTTTTTTTATTTAGATAAAGCAAAAGAAAATTAACATTTTCAACACCAATTAAAACTATATGTGTTTAGGATCCGCACCCACGCAAAAAAAAATATTAAACTTTATTTATATTTGTTTGTGATTTATTCAATATTTATTCGTATCTTGATTGATATTTAAATCTTATAATATGAACACAATTAAATTATTTTCAAATTCTGAAGCGTTAACGCTTAACGCCTTAGATAAATTAAACGCAGGTAAATTAAACCCGCAAACATTCAAATTAATTAACGCTGTTGTTTGGGACGTAGTAAACCAATTAGAACAAACCGAAGAATTAAAAAAGCATAATATTAAAATCAACGATTAAAAAAAACCTTTTGCTGACTGCCTCGCCTCGTTCATTCGTTGCGAGGATTTGGCAGTAAAAAACATTATTAATTAAAAAATATAATTATGAATAAAAACTCAATAAGACAAGAATTAGAAAAGTACATTGAAGAAAATTTAAATCGTTTTGATGAATACGAAGCCGAAACAGAGGAAATACATTTCAGTTTATTTAATGAAGATTACTATATCATCGGATATTATAAGGCCGAACAATGGCTAAAAAAACATAACGTG